>UMIM01031713.1_pt1 | contig 16510 bp, 10 predicted proteins | sample 1965831 | NCBI WGS metagenome assembly UMIM01 (sample SAMEA4836125, study PRJEB28245) | human gut metagenome | biome: gut microbiome; material: fecal sample | place: Denmark | collected 2008 | reverse complement strand
TGAATAATGTGCGTCAAGGCGGAAAATAGTATGCTTACTCAGTGCATATCTGAAATCAGCATGTAATCAACTATATGTCAGAATCTTTATTCACACTTTCAGCCCGTTTTACCGGACTGCAATAATCCCTTTTTTAGATTTGAGTGCGTAAGGAATTGTTCACGGACTCAATGTAATCTAAGATTTCCTTTCTACCTGTTTTCTTTTCCGATGAAGAAATGAAATACGGAGGAAGTTCTTCCCACTGTTCTTTCAGCACTTCCATATATCGGTCGACATTGAATTTTGTCTTTCCACTGCTCTGCTTGTCGGCTTTTGTAAAGATAATGGCAAAAGGTACACCGTTTTCTCCCAGCCATTCCATAAATTCGAGGTCTATTTTCTGAGGTTCCAGCCGACTGTCTACCAGGACAAACAGACAAGTCATCTGCTCGCGCTCGAGTACATAATATTCGATGAGCTTCTGAATCTTCTCCATCATCTTCTTGCCTCGCTGCGCATAGCCATAACCCGGAAGGTCTACCAGATACCATTCCTTGTTGACGAGAAAATGGTTGATAAGGAGGGTCTTTCCGGGAGTAGAGGAAGTCATGGCCAGCTTAGGCTGCTTGGTCAGCATGTTGATGAGGCTGGACTTTCCTACGTTCGACCGGCCTATGAAGGCATATTCCGGCAAGTTGGTCTTGGGGCACATGTCTGCCCTTGAATTACTGACTACAAATTCGGCACTGGTTATTTCCATATTAATCTGTTTTTACTGTTTGCAAAGATAGGATAAAAAGCGGCAATATGAAAATATGATGGTATTTACTCTACTTTTCGAGGAATATCCGGCTTTCGTTGTATATTTGTACAATGAAATATATCTATATCGCAACAGGTTCTCTTTTCTTGGCGTTGGGAGTGATAGGCATTTTCTTGCCTGTGCTGCCTACGACACCTTTCCTGCTGCTTGCGGCAGCATTGTTTTTCCGGGGCTCCCCGCGCATGTATCACTGGTTGCTGGCGCATAAATACTTAGGACCGTATATTCGGAGTTTCCGCGAAGAAAAAGCTATTCCGCTTCGTGCTAAGATTATATCCGTTTCCTTGCTTTGGATTACGGGCTTGCACTGTGTGCTTTTCCTGTTTCCTTACTGGTGGCTGAAGGGAATGATGGCGCTTGTCACCATTGGAGTTACCATTTATATTTTGTCATTTAAAACTCGCTCAGCCCGATGAATAAGCTACATTTTTATAATCGCGAGGAAGCTATAGCCCGTATGAACCGCTTCGGAGCACGAGGTACGGCGTTTTTCTTCCTGATCAATTTTGATGAAACGGAGTGTCTGGTTTCGGAGTTGAAGGATATCTCTCCAGACAGACTGGCTTTTATTTTTCCCGAAGTTTCGAATGTTTTATTGTCGTCTGCCCCAAAGCCTGAATCCATTTATTGGAAGTCAGCACCTCAGCCGTATGAAGACTATGTCGGTTCGTTCGATATTGTATATCGTAACTTGTATGCCGGGAACTCGTTTCTGACGAACCTGACATGTGCTACTCCCGTGTCGACCAGCCTTTCTCTGTGGGAGGTATTCGAACACGCTACAGCTCGCTACAAGTTGTGGTACGACAATTGTTTTGTGGTGTTCTCTCCCGAAACCTTTGTGCGTATAGTCGATGGTCACATTTATTCGCATCCGATGAAAGGGACTATTGACGCATCTCTGCCCGATGCCCGCAACTTGCTGCTGAACGACGAGAAGGAAGCTGCCGAACATGCTACCATTACCGATTTGATCCGCAACGACTTGAGTCAGGTGGCAACCGAAGTTACTGTAACTCGTTATCGCTACTTGGATGAGTTGCATACGCATAGCGGACGTTTACTTCAGATGAGTTCTGAAATCAGGGGACGCCTGCCGGAACACTATCGGGAAGAATTAGGTACGCTGTTCTTCAAATTGCTTCCGGCGGGCTCTATCACCGGAGCACCCAAACAGAAAACTGTAGAGATTATCCGGGAGGCGGAAACCTATGAGCGGGGATTTTATACCGGTGTCATGGGGTATTTCGACGGACAGAATCTGGATAGTGCGGTGATGATTCGTTTTTTGGAACAAACGGACGACGGACTGGTGTATAAGAGTGGGGGAGGAATTACTTTCCGTAGTGATGCCCGCAGTGAATATGAAGAAATGGTAAAGAAAATATATGTGCCGATTTATTGAAACAATCCGTATCGAAGAAGGAAAGGCGTGGTATCTGCCTTACCACAGCTTACGTATGAATGCAACTCGCCGTATGGTGTGGGGACAAGTCTCTGAACTGGATTTGAGTAAGTTTGTTCATCCTGAACCTTATCGGGAACGTACGCGGTGTCGTATCGTTTATGGACGGGAGATTGAAGAAGTGTCGTATATTCCTTATCACTTGCGGGCGGTGCATAGCCTGAAACTGATTGATTGTGATGAGGCTGAGTATTCATTGAAAAATGCGGACCGGAGCTTGCTGGATCATCTTTTTGCCCGGCGGGAGAAAAAAGATGATGTGCTCATTGTACGAAACGGACAACTGACGGATACTTCGATAGCTAATGTCGCTTTGTGGAATGGAATGGAATGGCATACGCCCTCTTTTCCCTTGCTCAAAGGAACGCATCGACAGCGCCTGCTCGATGAAGGACGGATTGTAGAACGCGACATAACCGTAGACGACCTGTCTCTTTATTCCCGCGTTCGTCTGTTTAACGCAATGATTTCTTTTGGTGAGATAGAGATAGACAGCAAGGAGCTGGGCTATTAAATAGCCCAACCCTCTTCTCTTAATGCTTCTTTCAGTTGTGAGAAGCGCTCTGCTTCCACATCGTTTCTGATAAATTCATCGAAATTGGCTGTATTGATTGCAGCCCATGTCTTGCCCTTTGCCACTTCTGTATCAGGCGCAAAGCTGAGATATAGTTTCATGGCTTTCTGATAGTCGCCTTCCAGCATCCAGTAGTGTGCACGGTAGCTGATGACCGACGGCAGTTTCTTGAACTGTTGGGGCAGGCACTGGTAAATCATGTCGGCAGCTTCTGGCTGAGATGCTAACACAGCGTAATACATACCGTCTATCTGAGTGTCGACTCCTTTCCGTGTCGTGACAAATGCATCGTAAACCTGAATGTTCAAGATCTGGTTGATGATGAAAGTACGCGGTACAGGACTGTGAGCACACATTGCCATGATATGGTCTGTATCGATTTCACCATCGAACATGTCACGGAATATTTTGTCGTATGGAAGGCGGACACTGGGTACTCCTTGAGGCTGGAAGCAAATCCAGTACAGGTTGCGCTCCGAGATTCGTCCGTTGGTCTTGTCACGGTATGTGATGTGAACCGGATGATAACAACAGATAGCCATGAGCAAAGCTTCTGCCACTTCTTCTCCGTTTCCGCCTTCCGAAAAATCACATTCCATCGCTTCGGTTGCGAAAGGCGATTCCAGACCTTCTATGTTGGCTATTTCATTGTACGGGATGAAATGCGTTTCATCGAGTATCACTTCTTTGCCTTCTACGCCCCAGATGAACAGCTCCGCTTTCAGTTGCAGGGTACGTGATTCATAAATATATTGGCATCCATCCGTTTCGGAGGTAATGCGTGTATAGGGATAGTGCAGGGTACTTTCTTCCAGCTTGGTTTTCATCTCCTGATAGGCTTCCAGAACATCTGAATGATGAGGCTGTTCTGGTTGCTGAGTAGCAGATGCGCTTGCTTGTTCCGTTTCCGGATGAGATTCTTCCTGCTTGGTTTCATCACCTTTTTGTCCGGCAGGATGTTCTGCTTCAGCGTGAAGCGTCTCTCTTTGTATAGGAATTTCATGAGATTCCTCGTGCTCTGGAGCTTGTGTTTCCTGAGATTGCTCTACTTCATCCTGAGTTTGTTTAGGCTCTTCCTTACTTTTATCTGAATCCTGGGTATGTTCTTCTTCTGCTGTTTGTTGCTCCATGCTTTCCTTCAGTCGGTTCAGAGCAGACAGTAACTCTTCTTTCTCTTTGGCAAGCTGTTCTTTTTCTTCGCGCAAGAGGTGCATTTTCTTTTGCAGTTCAGAAAGGTTCTCCGAGAGCGCCGTGTTTTCAGACTGGACAGTATCCAGTTTTTCTTGCAGACCTGATAAATCCTTTTGCAGATCGGTATAAGTCTGTGTTAAATCCTGTTTGTCTTTTAGAGCCTGTACTTCATTTTGTGCAGCGTTATTTTTTTCTTCCTCCAGTTGAGTATAGGCGTTTTTTAATGCTTCGTTCTCAGCTTTCAGAGTTTCAAATTGCTTTTGCAGGTTCTCCATCTCATTCTTTTGAGCTGTAATAGTTTCCTGCTGTTTTTGTGTTTCCGATAGTTGCAGCTCCAATTGTTCTTTGCTTGCAATGATGGTTTCGTGCTGCTTTTGTAACTCTTCCAGCTGCATAGCGGCCTGACTTTGTTTTTCTTTTTCATCGGCCAACTGCTGTTTCAATGCGTCTTTCTCAGCAGTAATTGTTTCGTTCTGTTTCTGTAAGTCATCCAGCAATGTGCTGTTTTCGTTTTCATCCTCTTTCAAATCAGTCAACTGACGTTCCAGTTCATCTTTGTCTGCCGAGATGGTTTCATTTTGTTTCAGTGCATCACTAAGTTGTTGCTCCATTTCATCTTTTCCAGCAGCAATGATTTCATTCTGTTTCAGCGCTTCCGACAGTTGCTGTTTCAGTTGTTCCTTATCGGTAGCCATGCATTCGTTTTGCTTTTGCAATTCTTCCAATTGTGTAAGACGCTGGCTCTGTATTTCTTTTTCAGCAGTTAACTGACGTTCCAGCTCGCTCTTGTCTGTTTCGAGTGTAGCCTTTTGTTGCTGCACCTCGTCAAGCTGTTGTTGCAGTCCGTCTTTGTCGGCTGCCATACGTTCATTTTCCTTTCGTGCCTCCGAAAGTTGCAATTCCAGTTGCTCCTTATCGGCAGTCATCTGCTCGTTCAGCTTCTGCAAATCTTCTAGTTGGCTGACAGTCTGATTTTGTTTTCCTTTTAAATCAGTCAACTGATGTTCCAGCTCGTTCTTGTCGGCTGTAATGGTTTCGTTCTGTTTCAGTGCTTCGCTGAGCTTATCGTTTAGTGACTTTATTTCATTGTCGCGGGAAACGATTTCCTGCTCGTCGGATTGCATCTTTTCCAGTCCTGTAGCTTTGTCCGACTGTAGTTTAGCAATTTCAGCCTGCAAGTTCGATATTTCTTGCTGATGTGTGGAAACAGATGTCTGTAGTTGGGCAAGTTCTGTTTGTGCGACAGAAAGCTCCTCCTGCGTTTCGGTCAGTTGAGTACGCTTGTAAGTTACTTCTTTATTTGCGTCTTTAACCTCGATGGAAAGTTGCTGGTTTTTTATCAGTAAGGCTTCGTTATCGTTTTGCAATTGCTCGATATCAATGCCTGTCAGCTTTTTAATCAGATGAAAAGTAAGTTTACTCATACCGTGTCAGAAGATAATTTGGTTAATTAATGTTGCAAATTACGCAAATATTTCCGAATGTTCAGTATAAATTGCAAATTAAAATGCATCTTTTTAGACGAAAAATCCAATCTATTCGATCTTTATCATTAGTTTTGTAATTCAAATTTTAGAGAAAAGGACATGCAAGAGATTATAGCTAATAATGAATATTTGAATGGAAATCGGACAAACAGTCTGATCAATCGTAAGATGATATTCCGCATATTGGGTATTCTATTGTTTATAGAAGGAGTTATGTTCCTTGTTTGTGCAGGGGTTTCGCTATGTTACAAGGAACACAGTTATATCTATTTTATTTATTCTACGCTTATCACTGCGGTGGCAGGGGCTGTTTTGGTATTTTTAGGTCGTAAGGCCGAAAATAAGCTTTCCCGTCGTGACGGTTATTGTATTGTTGCTTTTACCTGGCTTTTGTTTACGGTATTTGGTATGTTGCCTTTCTATCTGAGTGGGGAAATACCTTCGGTCAGTGATGCTTTTTTCGAAACGATGTCGGGATTTACCACAACAGGGGCGACCATTCTCGATGACATTGAATCATTGTCGTATGGTATGTTGTTCTGGCGTAGCTTTTCCCAGTGGATTGGTGGTTTGGGTATTGTCTTTTTTACCATAGCTGTCTTACCCATTTTTGGAGTGGGAAATCAGGTGCTGTTCTCGGCAGAGGCAACAGGAGTAACGCACGATAAGATTCATCCCAAAATTAGCATTATGGCAAAGTGGCTTTGGACGGTATACTTGTTGCTTACCGTGACCGAAACCATTTTGCTGATGTTGGGGGGAATGAACTTGTTTGATGCTGTCTGTCATGCTTTTTCTACAACGGCAACCGGAGGATATTCTACCAAACAGGATAGTGTGGCTTACTGGAACTCTCCGTTTATAGAATACGTCATTGCCATATTTATGGTTCTGTCGGGCATTAACTTTTCGCTGTACTTTATGTGCTTTAAAGGAAAATTTCTCCATTTGTTTAAGGATGACGAAAGCAGATGGTTTCTGATGTCTGTTGGAATAGTTACATTGCTTATTGCCATTCCGTTGGTGACACAAAATCATTATGGATGGGAGGAGGCTTTCCGAAAAGCATTCTTTCAGGTTGCCAGTATCCACACTTCTTGTGGTTTTGCTACTGATGATTATAATGCCTGGCCTCCTTTCACATGGATGTTGTTGATTTATACTATGATGGCCGGAGGATGTACCGGATCGACCGGTGGTGGTATCAAAAACATGCGTCTGGTTATCTTATTCCGGAATATGAAGAATGAATTCAGTCGTTTGATTCACCCACGGGCAGTATTGCCGGTAAAGGTAAATCAGCAGACCATTTCTTTTTCTACCATTTCAACGGTTAATACGTTTGTGCTGCTGTATCTTATTACACTTTTCATCGGGTGGATTGTGCTGATGTTTCTAGGATTGGGACTGACTGAGGCTTTCGGATTGTCTGTTTCCAGCTTAGGTAATGTGGGACCAGGTCTGGGTGCATACGGACCGGCTTTTTCATGGAGTGCTCTTCCTGATCTGGCAAAGTGGATATTGTCATTTATGATGCTGATTGGCCGATTGGAATTATTTGGTATTTTGCTGATGTTCTCTCCGGGATTCTGGCATAAACGTTGATACCGTTTTTTAATATATACAATTATTCCCCACAGATTATGGTTCCTTTCGGGCTTTAATCTGTGGGGAATTGTTTTATATTTTGCTACCAGTTAAGAAATAAAGTCTAATACGGCTATAACAGCGTATACGAATAACCGCTTTCCGGCATTTACAAAAAAACAATGAATCCGAATAGCTGTATGGTTCGAAAGATCTTCGTGTATTATTGCTGGCAGCAAGTTCGATTGCAGAAGAGAAAAATCTGTCTTTTTAATCGATAAAGCGCTTTGTCAGATCCTCAAACTCGTCAATTCTGCGGTCACGCAGGAAAGGCCACCAGCGGCGTACATTCTCACTGCGGTTCATATCTATATCTACAACGATATTTTCTTCTTTCAGGTTGCTGGCCTGTGCCAGAATTTCTCCTTGTGGTCCTGCGACGAAGCTGTTTCCCCAGAACTGTATGCCGTTGGTCTGGCCTGAAGGATCAGGTTCAAGTCCTACACGGTTCACGGCGATGACCGGGAGTCCGTTGGCTACGGCATGTCCGCGTTGTACAGTCACCCATGCTCCAAGCTGACGCATTTTCTCATCCTGTGTGTCACTGCTTTCCCATCCGATAGCTGTCGGATAGATCAACAGTTCGGCACCCTTCAAAGCCATCAGTCTTGCTCCTTCGGGATACCACTGGTCCCAGCATACCTGTACACCTAATTTCCCCAGACTGGTTTCGATTGGTTCAAAGCCCAGATCACCGGGTGTGAAATAAAATTTTTCGTAGTAAGCCGGATCATCAGGAATGTGCATTTTACGGTATTTTCCGGCAATACTTCCGTCCGCATCAAATACTACGGCTGTATTGTGATAGAGTCCCGGAGCACGGCGCTCAAATAGTGAAGTAACCAGTACGATGTGATAAGCAGCGGCTATATCACTGTAGAATCCTGTCGATGGACCGGGAATAGGTTCTGCCAGATCGAACAGGGAAGTATCTTCCGTCTGGCAAAAATAAGGGGTATTATGTAACTCCTGTAACACGACAAGCTGTGTGCCTGCCTGTGCTACAGAGGCAATGTTGCGATGCAGTTTCTCTAAATTGGTTTTCAGGTCGTTTGTACAAGATTGTTGTACGATACCTACACGGATAATTCTTTTCATATCGGTTCTGAGATTTTTAAAATTTGTCAGGTTTTACATTTTCCGGATACTGCATGGTGACACAGTGCAATGATCCGTGCTGCTGAATCAATGCACGGCAGTCTATTCCTACAATTTCTCTGCCGGGGAAAGCCTGTGCCAGTACTTCGGCTGCCTTCTGGTCGTTCGCTGGCTGGTTGTAGGTCGGATAGAGTACTGCCTGATTCATTATCAGGAAATTGGCATAAGTCGCTGGAAGGCGATTCCCTTCTTCATCGTAAGCAGTTTCTGCCATCGGTAGTGGAAGTAAGCGGTAAGGTTTTCCTTCCAGTGTACGGAATGTTTTGAGTTGCTCTTCCATCAGTTGCAGTTCTGTATAGTGCTCGTCAGACGAGTCGGTACATTGTACGTAGACAATGGTGTCGTCCGGACACAGACGTGCCAGGGTGTCAACATGGCTGTCGGTATCATCACCTGCAAGGAATCCGTGATCCAGCCATAAGATTTGTTGAAGGTTGAATCTTTCTTTCAGGTATTTCTCCAGTTCACTGCGATTCATCGTGTCATTCCGGTTGGGAGCAAGCAGACAGGTGGAAGTGGTAAGCAGCGTTCCTTTTCCATCACTTTCTATCGAGCCTCCTTCAAGCACAAAATTACGGCAGTTGATATATTCTCCGTTCAGCAGTTTACTTTGATATATCCGACTGTTTATCAGATTGTCTTTATTCGCGGCAAATTTCATTCCCCAGCCGTTGAAACAGAAATCCAGCAATAGGGGAGTACCGTCATTCTGCAACAAGGTGATGAATCCATGGTCGCGCGACCATGTATCGTTTGTCGGACATGAAATATAATGTATATTATCCTTGCAGTCGAGGCCTTTCAGTATCTCGGGATATTCGGGGGCTACCAGCAGAAGAGGCTGGCGGGAAGCTATTTCACGTACCAGATTGAGAAAACATGCTTCTACGTCGTCCAGCATATAGTTCCAGTCGGTTTCGCTATGTGGCCACGTCAGTTGGATATAACTTTGCGGATGCCATTCGGCAGGCAAGAAGTAGTTCTTTTCCATAATGTGATAGTTTGTTTTTATAATGTTGTGTTTTTTGATTTATCATTGACTGCTGCGTTTGCTTCTTCGCTTCAATAAAAGCCAGTCGAAAAGCTCACGCCAGTTGGTAAAGTCTTTTTTGTACATCAAACCGATGCCTTGTGTTGTCAAGGTCGATTTGGTGAAATATCTGTCGTTTGTCTGATTATATCCTTTCAGACGGAAATCTCCATTCTTGGTCAGCAGCCACATTGCTTCAAAATCACCTACAAAGTTGGTGTTACGCATCGGATTATCCCGGTAGCCGAAGTTACCGTTTATAATCAGACGGTTGTTGAGCAACCTTCCTGAAAGTATGGCTTCTGCTTCCACATCAGTCCAGCCTTTGTCGCCCGTACTTAAGTTTGTTCCTAGGTTCCAGTTCTGACTGTCGATAACTTGTGAGAGCATATTGTTCAGCTGTCCCGAGAGCGTACTGAAAGCTAGCGAACTGGTTGCATCCGACTGGTTGGCATTATTGGCATAGTCATACGTATAGAACTTGCCGATACTCAGCAGGTAAATAATCTGAGTATTCATCTGTTCTTCCGTACTTGTCAGACTTCGTACCAGTTCACGGTCTTCGTCGCTGACGGTGGGCAGATCAAGATCGAACTTCAGTGTCGGAGCTGTCAGGTTACCCTTCAGGTTCAGCAGGCAGTTGACCTTTACAGTTCCCTTTGTATTGGAAGCATCGGCCACTAAGTCATTCAGTGAAGCAGAGTTGACGGTATATACAGCTTGTACATCCAGGTTGGCTTCTCTCGGATTGCCGTTGAACGAAACAGAGCCTCCCGATTGCAGGACGAAATCTTTATGGATAACATTCTGCATGCTCATCTTATAGATACCCTCCTCTATGTTATAATTTCCGAAGATCTGGAAATCTCCTTTGTTATAATAATTGATACGAAGATTACCGGTTCCGTTTGCTGAGATATTATCTCTGGCTACCGGGTCCATGACGATACGCATGGTTGCAGCTGGAGTAGCTTCTATCTGAAGGTTGATATGTGTATCAGTCGGCGTATCTTCTTCTTCATCTTCTTCTGTTTTATTAAGATGATGATACAGCTCGGTCTGGATATTTTCTTGCTGCCGGCGAGGAGTCTTGTCGACAAACGTAATGAATTGTGTGTTGATTGCTTCGGCGGCAGTTGCCGTGACATACGTAAATTTGGTTCCCGGATCGGTACGTAATGTTCCGTCTACGGTCAGCATATTATTTCCTCCACGCAATAATACATCGCCTGTAGTATATATCTTGCCATAGAAGGGAAATTCAGGAGTTTCCTTCTCTGTATAATAGACTAACATCCTGTTTGTATTGAAGCGGAAATTATAGGTCAAATTCTTCAATTTAGTATGGTTAAGAGCTCCATTGATCAGACCGGTATGTCCTTCAGGGTCTGTAATGCGTACATTATCGAAGTTAAAGTGTCCCGATGTAATGCGGACGGAATCAGCATGAGCCGTGAACGACGTATTCAAGATGTTTACCTTCATGCTGGCATCAGCTTGGGCATTGCCTTCCAGGTCCAGCCCTGCAAATGGTCCGTATAGGCGTACGTGTCCGAAAACTCTTCCTTGCATGTTCGAGAAGATGTTTTCAACGAATGGTTGCAAAAATGACAAGTTCGTACCTCCCGCCTGAATATTCAGGTTGAGCCCTTTTTCTTTCGGTGAAACATATCCGTCTACGTTCGTGAAGTAATGCTCGTTTTCTTTTATGTCGGCATGTAGCCGGACACCTCCCAGCTCATTATCCCATTCTCCTTTTATATCTCCCAATCCCAGCAGTGCATCATTCAGAGAGAAGTCTTTGACGCTGAGTCGGGTATACATAACAGGCTTGTCCAGCACATTGTGTAAGTGTACTCGACCAGTAACTAATCCATTGAACTTAACGGCATGGAACTGGATAATGTCCATTACGTATTGTAAGTTGATGTTGCTCAAATCTACCAGACATGAATCAGTCTGCTCTTTTCCGATACGTCCGTTGGCCCGTACATATTGGTCTTGATGTTCAAACAAGAAATCATCGATTTCTATCAGGTCTTTGTCGATGGTAATTTTCGATGGATGTACTTTCCATATTGTATCATTCAATATGATTTTACTTGGACGAATATCGATAGTAGTCGATAACCTGTTTTTCTCTTCCGACTTCCGGAAACTGGTCATTGTTTCTACTACACCGCTGAAAGTAGAGGGAACGTTGTTTCCCCAGTGAATCGTTGTTTTCAGTTTGTCTGCTGCCACGCGGGAGTTGACAGAAAAATTGATCATGCCTCCTTTCTTCATCCGTTTGTTGATGCGTACCTGACACTCCAGTTCATCCGCAGTATTGCTGCAAAGGAACGTTCCCGATTCGAAATAAGAATCGTTATAAACAAACTCAGGCAGATAACCTTGTATCTGCAAGCGTGTACGGCGGTCATCGAAATAACCGTTCAGGGTAGCCGGCATGCCCAGTTCGATAGGAATATTGAGCACTTTGGAAAATAAATCCGTATTATCCAGTTGGAAATGGAACTGGAAATTATTGTTTGTTTCCGGCAGTTCCTTGTTCAGTGCCAGTAGCGATGGAATATATCGCTGCAATGTTTTCAGAATACTTGCAGGAAGGGTACGGTATGAATAGTCTCCCTTGACGGAGCCATTCAGAAAAGGAGAGTGGATTTCGATTTGCTTCTCCTTGTTCTTGCCCGTATTTCCGGCAGTGATGCTCAGATTATCGAGATAGTAGCACTGAGCTTCTTCCGGAGCGTTGACACTGACACTGTCTATGCTGATTTTACCCTGCATATCGTCGATGGAATGTCCGCTGAAATCGGCTGTCAGATTCAGTGACATGTCCGTGTCTTTATATTTTTCAGTCAGATGCAAATCATTAGGGCGGAAGTTTCGTACTACCGCTCTCAAATTGAAATCGGGTACAGCCTGTCGGGTTGCGAAGTGTCCGTTGATTTCAATATTTCCGTTGCTGTCATCCAAAGACAATTTTCCATTGAATCCCCCCGGCGTATACTTACCGTCGAGCATGATGTTACGGTATTCATATTGTTTGTATGTCAGGGATGAAATATTACCCTTAATGTACGATTCTGCTTCCCCGTTGTTATATTTGAAGCCCTGCAATTCGATGTCGAAAGTTGCATTTCCCAATGTTTTTTCCTGGTTGAGCAGCATACCTAAATTCAGCTCCGGACTGATTATCTTACCTGAGTAAGAACGTAAATGAGTGATCGTGTCGGAATGCATGGTTACATTTGCCCGGATATTTCCTACGTCGGTCAGAAGTGTGCCATGCGTAGTCAACTGATTCAGATAACCGGAGATATCGCCGTTGAAGCTGATATCTCCGATTCGCTGTAAGATATCGGGCGCATTGGCTTTGCCGGTCAAGTTCTGAATGAGCCAGCTTATACCTTCTTTATCCGCATCCAATTGCGACAAGTTACCGAAAAGGAACAAGTTGTTTTTCTCGTTCCAGTGATTTATCATGGCTTCTCCTTTCAGTAAGAGGCTCTGGTCATCGTTCGAAAGATAAATGTCGGTACATTTTGTCTGATATCCTTTTCCCTCAAGAGCAATACGCAGATTGATATCGTCGTTGAAATGCGCAAACGATGGAACAAACATGGCCAGGTCGGACAATGCGACACTTGCATGTATGCGGGTCATGTACTGCGTATCGTTATTAAAGATTGGAAATGAGGACACACTGTCGTGAGCGACAGCAAGTGTATCGATAGCCAGTTCGCTTTGAGGCAGTGAAACTTCTACGTTATTGGCTTGCAAACCGTAATGATTGGCCGTCAGTTTTAAAGCCAGTTTTTTTAGCTTGAATCCACTCTGCTCGTTGAAGCTCAAGCGTTTGATTTGCGCATTCAGGGAATCGGGAGTCAGTGCCTTCAGCGACAAGGTTGCCGAAAGATTCTGAATGCCCAGGTGTTTTGTGTTGAAACGTCCCGGTGTCTGTGCCGCCGATAGAAGGTCGTAGTAGATTTGTCCGCGACGGATCAACACAGAATTGATTCTTAAATCGATATTCGATTTTTTCTTTACCGTATCTTTCGAAGCAAAAGCGTCGAGAATAAACTGGAAATTAGGTTTGCTTTCGGGAGTCGGCCGGTTTAAATGAGCATTGAGGCCGAAGAGCTGGATGCTGCTGATGCGAATTTTTCCGTGCAATAACGGAGATAGTTCTATCTTTGCAGACAGACGGGCTACTTTAAGTAACTCTTGTCCCGACTTGTCTTCCAGATATACATTCTGTATGATGACACGATTCAATAATCCCAGGTCTATGCTTCCGATGCTTACCTCAGTCTGCATGATGCGGCTGAGTTCCTGAGCAGCAAGCGCAGAAAGCCGTTTTTGAATGAAAGGAAGACTCAAAACGGCGATGATTCCGAAATAGCATACCAATGCTATGATAATGGTAAATCGGACAATATGTTTGACTTTTCTGAATTTACTCATGCGTACTGCTCAAAAATTAATCAAAATTACAAATATCACTTGAGGTAATCTATATTTTGCCTGCTTATTTTACTATTTTTAAAAGACTATTTCGTACTTTTGGCGCATCATTCAGAAACTAACACATTAAGGACTATGAAAAAAAGTATAGCATTGACATGCCTGATGGCAATGGCGCTGGGTGCACAGGCTCAGCAAGGGGGGATTACACAAGACATGTTAAGTCAGATGAAAAGTAGCTACAAGCATACCGCTGCCGACAAGGCTATTTACAATGCCATGGCAGGAACCAGCATAGCAGTTTTGGCGAAAAATCATGAAAACCTGGCAAACTTCGATACGAACTTCTCGAATAAAGTGATTTCACACGGTATTACCGACCAGCAGCAGTCGGGACGTTGCTGGCTCTTTACCGGTTTGAACGTACTGCGTGCACAAATGATAGCCAAATACGGACTGGATGAAATGGAATTTTCTCAGAATTACTGTTTCTTTTATGACCAGCTGGAAAAAGCAAATCTTTTCCTACAGGGCATCATTGATACGCGTGAAAAGCCGATGGACGATAAAATGGTAGAATGGCTATTCCGCAATCCCATCAGCGACGGTGGACAGTTTACTGGTATTTCCGACATCATAGGAAAATATGGTGTAGTACCGGCTTCGGTCATGCCCGAAACCTATAGCAGCGAGAATACGTCGCAGATAGCTCGTCTGGTTGGTCTGAAACTGAGAGAGTTCGGATTGCAGTTGCGTGATGAGGCTGCCAAAGGCACAAAGCTCTCAGCGCTGGGACAAAAGAAAACAGAAATGCTTTCTACCATTTATCGTATGCTGGCTTTGGCATTGGGTGAGCCGGTAGAACACTTTACATGGACCATGAACGGAGTGACAAAGGAATATACTCCGCTGTCTTTCTATCAGGAATTTCTGGGAAATGATTTGACAAACAATTATGTCATGCTGATGAATGACCCAAGCCGTGAATATTACAAATGTTATGAAATTGATTTCGACCGTCATGTATACGATGGAAAGAACTGGACGTATGTAAACCTGCCTGTCGATGAGATAAAGGAAATGGCAATCGCTTCAATCAAAGACAGTACGATGATGTACTTTTCTTGTGACGTGGCTAAATTCCTTGACAGCAAGCGGGGTACACTCGACCTGAAGAACTTCGATTATGAATCGTTGATGGGAACTACATTCGGCATGGACAAGAAACAGCGCGTACAGACATTTGCCAGCGGTTCCAGCCATGCCATGACTTTGATGGCTGTCGATCTGGATAAAAACGGCAAGCCGAAAAAATGGATGGTCGAAAATAGCTGGGGAGCTGAATCCGGTTATAAAGGACATCTCATTATGACGGATGAATGGTTCAACGAATACATGTTCCGTCTGGTGGTAGAGAAAAAATATGTGCCGGAGAAGGTACTGAATATCTTGAAGCAAAAGCCGGTACGTCTGCCTGCATGGGACCCGATGTTTGCACCGGAAGAATAACGTATAAGATGAATTTATAGATATAACGTCCTGAATTCTTTTGAACGGCTGACACCGTCTGAAAGGCTTTCAGGACGTTTTATTTTTATCTGTAATGTTGCTTTTGTCTTTCATTTTGCTTAACTTCGTACTTTAACCTTAAATCTAATATTTATGAAGAAGCATCGGAGAACAAAGACGAAGTATCTGGCCGCCTGTTTGTTCGCACCGTGGTTGTGTCAGGGTACAAATGCGCAGAGCGAAGCCCTTTCTCTTCCTGATAGTGTAATCACGGTAGGCTACGCACGGGGAAGTCTGAAAAACATATCCGGCTCGGTGGAGCAGATTACCGAGCAGCAGATGAACAAGGAACAGCTTGCCAATCCGTTGGAAGCCATTCAGGGACGGGTTCCGGGATTATCGATTATGAAAAGCAGTAACGGTACGGCAGCCCTGGAGTCGGTGCGGATGCGGGGTACCACTTCACTGACAAGCGGCAATGATCCGCTGATAATCGTCGATGGCGTATTGGGCGATTTAAGTATGCTTACTTCCGTTTATCCTACGGATATCGAAAGCTTCACTATCTTGAAGGATGCCTCCGAAACAGCACAGTACGGTTCCCGGGGAGCTTCGGGGGTAATCAATATCACGACTAAAAAAGGTGTTTCGGGCAAGACGCGCATCAATTATAACGGAAGCTTCGGTATTGCGCATGCCTATCGTCATCTGGATATGCTTTCGGGGGCAGAATACCGCAATGTGACTGCGGCACATGGACTGTCGATTCTCGATAAAGGTTACAATACGGATTTTCAGAAAGAAATCGAACAGCTGGGTATCCAGCAGAATCACAACATCGCTTTTTATGGAGGGGGAGAGGCTTCCCGGTATCGTGTGTCCTTGGGTTACCTCGACCGGGAGGGAGTTGTGCTGAATGAAAGCATGAAACTTTTTACCTCGAACATGAATATGTCGCAGGATATATTCGGTAAGTTTATCCAGTGCGAACTGGGACTTTTCGGTTCGGTAAAGAAAAACCGTAACCTGGTCGACTTGCAGAAGACGTTCTATTCTGCAGCGGCTTTCAATCCTACGTTTCCGAATCATAAGGATTATACTACGGATGCATGGGATCAGATAACGACGGCCAGTCAGATTACCAACCCGCTGGCATGGATGGAAGTGAACGACC
>UMIM01012571.1_pt1 | contig 16604 bp, 12 predicted proteins | sample 1965831 | NCBI WGS metagenome assembly UMIM01 (sample SAMEA4836125, study PRJEB28245) | human gut metagenome | biome: gut microbiome; material: fecal sample | place: Denmark | collected 2008 | reverse complement strand
CATAATTGATAGGTTTGATTCCATATTCGTCACCTGTTCTGTAGTAGCTATCTTGATATCATTTATTACTAATGGTTGGACATTCTTACAGCATTAATAACTGAATATAGGATTATTTAAAACTTAAAGGAAAAGAAAATTAAAGTATGGCAAAAAAGATTGTTTTATTAGGAGCGACTGGTTCTATAGGAACTCAGGCTTTGAGCTTGTTGAAAGATAATAGTGAATATGAGCTCGTAGGAATTACAGCCAACAAGAATGTTGATAAGTTGGTGGAGATAGTCAAAGAATTTCCAACTATAAAATTTGTTGGAATTGTTGCTGATTCTAAAGCTAAAGCTTTGAAAGAAGCTTTACCTGAAGTTGAAGTTTTGTCTGGCAAATCTATAAACTTAACTATTATTGATAAGGCTAATCCTGATGTTGTCTTGAATTCAATTTTAGGATTTGATGGATTCTTACCTTCACTTCATGCTTTGAAGAAGGATAAGATTCTTTTGTTAGCTAACAAAGAAACTTTGGTCGTGGGTGGAAACTTTATCAATGAGGTATTAGCTCAAGGTCATGGAAAGTTGATTCCTATCGATTCTGAGCATGTAGCAGTTGCTAAATGTTTAGCTGAAGTTCCCCAAGACAAGAAAGTCAAAGAATTGTTTATCACAGCTTCTGGCGGTGCTTTGAGAGACTATCCTACTAAGGCTATCGGAACAGCTCCTATTCAAGCGGTGTTAGCTCATCCTACATGGAAGATGGGACCAAAGATCACTGTAGATAGTGCTACTATGGTGAATAAAGCCTATGAAGTCATCGAAGCTTCTATGTTGTTCCATTATCCTTTGAAGGATATCAAGGCTGTCATCAATAGAGAATCTTTGATTCATGGTGGTGTTGTTTTAGAAGACGGAACTTCTATTTATGAATATTCTCCTAATACTATGCTCACACCTATCAAATATGCTTTGAGTCTTGGAACTGAGAAACGTCATGAATTGACTGACGAAGATAAAGAAGCAGTCAAGAATTTAAAGACTGAGGATATTGATAAGAACAGATATCCTATGTTCACATTCATTTTATCATTGGTCGGGAAATATCCTTCTCGTGCAGCAATTGTTGTAAATGCTGTGGATGAAGAAGCTGTAAATGCTTATTTAAACGGAGAGATTCGTTTCGGCGATGTCGAGACAATATTGAGAAAAGTTTCTTCTAGTGTCACTAGAGATAGCGATAACCCCAAGGAATTGAAAGATGTCTTGGATTTGGATGAAAAAGCTAGAGATGCAGCAGATAAGATTATCACTCTTTACGCTAATGCTTTGAAAGCTGGAAACAATCCTTCCGATATAGTAGCTAAACCTATTCGTGATGCTAATAGAAAACACGAAGAAGAAATCAAGGATGAGGTCGAGAAGAGAAAGGCCAAAAAGGCTTCTCGTTGGAGAAACGATCCTAAGAAAAAAGCCTTGCTCAAAGAACATGAAGCTGAGAAAGCTAAGAAAGAAAAGCAAGGATATCCTAGAAATGCCAAGGATGCGGTCAAGGAAAAGAAAGTCTATGTTAAGAGAGAGGACAAGAAGATTGATGATCGTAAGAAGGATGTTCAATCTTTCGGAGACTACATGGACAAGAAGAAGGATGATCATCAAGACTTCGGTAGAAGTGGAATCCGTGGAAAGAGACCTTATCGTAACACTCATGAAGTGAATACTTTCCATAAGAAGAGTAATCATTATGATCACGAGAAGAAATTCAATGGTGATCATAAGGATAGAGATGATAGACATTCGAAATTTGGTGGACACTCATTCCATAAGTCTAATGGAGGATTCCATTCAAGATCTAATGATTCTTATAAACCCAGTGGTGAATTCCATAAATCCTATAGGACTCATTCAGAAGGTGACAACAAGGAAAAGAAATCTTATTCATCTAAAAAACCATCATTTGGCCATTCATCCTTCAAAGGTGGGGAAAGACATTCATCATTTAGAGGAAAGCCTTCATTCGGTGGAGACAAGAAGTCCTCTTATCGTGGTGGACACTTCGACAAAGCTCGTCAAGATAAACCACAAGGAACTACCAAGAAGAGAACATTCCATACTGGAAGAAAGAACTTCAACCGCGGTAGATAATAAGTCAATTATTTGTATGAGATAAAAAGGAGGCAATTATGCAAATATTCATTAGTATCATAGTTTTCGTACTCGGGCTATGCTTTGTCATTTGCCTTCATGAGCTTGGTCATCTTTCGATGGCTAAGCTTTTTAAAGTTTATTGTGAAGAATATTCTATAGGATTTGGACCTAAAATCGTATCTATAAATCCCAAAGACAAGACTACAGGAAAACCACTATGGGAAACCACGGTCAATATTCGCTGTATTCCTTTAGGAGGATATGTTGCAATGGTCGGAGAAAGCGATGATGCTGCTTTGACTGAAGCTGGTATTCCACCAGTTCCAAAGGAAAGAACTTTCAGTGGTGTGAATCATGGAAAACAAGCAATTATCATGATTGCTGGAATCGTGATGAATGTCATCCTTTCTTTCTTCCTTTGCTTCATAGCTGATGCCTTTTGCCCACAACAGGATGTTTATACAAATAGAATTACTGTCGCCTCTGGCTCACATTTAGCTATTAGCGGTCTAACTACAGGTACTAGGATCGTATCGATAAAGAAAGCATATCCTGATGATGTTCTCATCTATGACGGATTGGGAAATCAATGGACTGATGAAAAGATATTTAACCTTCCAGATAAAGATAAAGCAGCTATCGAACAGTCAAAGAATAGAACTTTCAATACTGTAGATACATACTTTGATATTTCTAATGCGATGTTAGATGAAGTCTATTATAGAAATGAATCTGGCACGTATTATGAGCCTGTTGTATCAGTCGGTGATTCTCAAACTCATTTGTATTTATATCCTAGTAAGGATAGTAAAGAATTGACAGTGACTATTACTTATGCCGATATGTATTCGACTAAGAATGATGATGGGTCATACGATGGTTCTAAGGTTATTGAAGTGAAAGTGAAACCTGAGTTGATCGATGCGACCAAAGGTTTGTACCATTATGAAGCTTTGGGTATATCGCCTTATATGTCTTATTCACCTAAGCCATATAACAGAAATAGTTTCATAGATGGAGAAGGAACTCCAACTATAACTGGTCAGTCATTTGCTAGAGCTTTAGGTCAAGCCTTTTATGATCAAGGCAATGGAATAGTTCAAACATTCCAAGCTATAGGTGGATTATTTACTCCATCAGGATGGCAGAATGTCGGTGGAATTGTTTCTATGTTTAGAACTACAGAGCAAGCTGTGTCTATTGGCCCCTTCTATGTATTCTACCTATGGGGTTTGATTTCAGTCAATATTGCGATTATGAACTTGATTCCATTCCCGGGTTTGGATGGATGGCAGTTACTATTGTGTATCATTGAATCTATTACTAAGAAACCAGCAAATAAGAAATTTAAGTCTTATGCTTCGATGATTGGATTAGGCGTTTTATTAGTCCTTGGAGTTGTGCTGATCGTATTAGATATAATTAGATGGGTTGGATAACAAGTATCGAATAAAAAAAGACTAGTCTTGAAATTAAAGGCTAGTCTTTTTGATTTATGTTTATATTGATTGAGAATAGAAATGTTTTTGCTATAAATTTCAATTATATCCGCTGTTATAGATGCTGGATTTTTAATGATATTGTCAAATGAAAAATTATCAAATTCAGAATGTAAATAATTTAAATCTTTATTGTGTTTTTTCAATTTCTGACAATAGTGAATTCCACTCATTAAATATTTTTCTCGCTTGGCAGGATACTTTTAACCTATTTAAAATATTTCTTTGCTTATCGCTTAATTGTATTTCTATTATTGAATCTCTTTGTAATTCCTTTTTTAAACTCCATATGTATGGCTTTAAATAATATTTAAATTTTAATTTGTAAAAAAATATGAATTTCATTTTTTAAAGAGATAATGTTCTTTATTATTATAAGAAAAAAAGATTGAAATAAAAATGCCAAGCTCAATCTTGGCATATTGTTATCTTATTATGTATTCTATTTCAAATTGATAGTCATAGAATATAACAACACAGCATAGTTTTTATGACCCGTCACTTTGAAAAATGAAAGTCCTTCAGGAATTGTATATGTATATGTTGTTTTATCAGTTATCACAGGTTTTATTTCAGTTCCATTGCTTATCGGCTGATAGGATTGAAGATGAGGCATATAAAGAAGGATAACCTACAAAATCACCTTTTGTAGTTACATCGACATTTAATACTACTGTAGATAAGTTCATCGCAGTCGAATTAAATAAGTAGGAATTGCTCTTTGATAAATTCCTAAATTGAATTTTATCATCATTTTCCATTATATAGTCATATTTGAATGTGTATCCGCTAATAGTCAAATCCGATTCAAATCCGGGATACTTTGCATCAAAATTATTTGCGTCGATTGTAATTGTCTTTATTGTTGTGTCTGGAGTTGATGGAGTGTCGGGATCAGTAGTTGTCGATTCATACTTCATTATATCGAGGAAGAACACTGAATTATCACATCCGAAGCTGAGCAGGAATCCTTTTTCTTCACTTTCTGCATAAGGATAATATCCATCTTCAACTGTGACTGTATATCCTAAAGCTTTCAAAGCATTGGAATAATTAGTATCCATTTGACTATCAGTTATAGAAGAATCTATTGTTCCATAAACGACAAACTCACTTGATGATTCGCTTTTGGAAGTATATCCGTAATAAGACTCATCGCTCGCTATATCGAATGATGGAATTTGATTATTTGTAACTGATGTCAAATTAAAGAATGTTGCTATATCAGCATAAGGGAATGAAGAATATTTTGTCACGTTGTTATCAGTATTGGATTCGACCCAAGCATATATTTCAAAGCCATAGTCATTTGAATAACCTATTTGCAATACTATAAGATTTGTATCATCGTAACTGTATGCATAGAGATCATATCCATCTTGTGTCGAATCATATGTATATTCTTCATCTTCCACCTTACTTTTATATGCACTTGTTAAATCGCCACAATCCATATCATGAGTGTAGAAGAAATTTTCAGAGTCATCATTTTCGAGTGAGGATTCACGATTGTCAGTTAGACCATCAGCGAAAGGAATAGCGAAATCGAATCCGAATGCTTGTTTCATTATTTCTTTTTCTGATGCGTACCAATCTGAACTTGCATCATCTTTCTTGTCAGTATTGACCGATGGGACTGAAGGTTTGTTTGTCGAATTGTCTGTGACTTGATTTGAAGGTGTAGTAGGATTAGAAGTAGAATCACCACAAGATGTCAAGAAAAAAGTGGTAGATAATAGAACTAAGGTTAGTAATTTGAATTTTGATTGCATTTATAATTTCTCCTATATTTATAATTTTAAAATGTTTGTTAGAAATAAAAAATAGATAACCGTATTTATTGATAGCGGTTATCTATTAAGCAAGTTTTATTTCTTCTTTTTGCTGTTATTTTTCTTCTTAGTTTTATTGTTTTTGCTGGATGGTTTCTTGGATGATTTCTTCTTTCCTTTTTTAGCAAATACAATAGAAAGAACGATTATTAATACTAAGACGATAACTATAGCAATTATTATTCCGATAGTAATTCCTATGTTTTCAGAATTAAAGTAGACTGATGGAGTTACTTCAATTTTGAATTCACCTAATTTCTTGCAAGATTTATCTACTAACACTGAGATTGTTGTAGTTCCAAATCCTACTGCTTCTATAGTGTTGTCATTTGAGATTTTAGCTATGTTATCATCGCTAGATTTTAGTACGATTTTTTCTTCAGGGAATAGATTGTCAACCTTAATATCTAATTTGTATGAAGTTGAATTTCCTATTACTGGAGCTAATTGAATACTTTTTGGTAAATCAGTTTTTAATATAGTATCATTCCAAATTATTATCTTAGTATCGACGTGATTTATAATTCCGTCTTCAGTAGTTTCATCTATTTTTATAGTAGTTCCTTCTTTACATTCTTTTAATGCCTTAAATGTCTTATTGTCATCAGACATAGATAAGTAATTGGAATCAAAACTGACCTTGATAGTCGATTTAGCCGAATATGTAACTGGTAATTTTAAAGTGTCATTTGTATGCAAATTATATGAATCTTTGAGGCTAGAGAAATCTGATGTTGTTTTATAAGTATCAGGTGCGTATGCTCTTCTGGCCCATTCAGGATGATCTATGAATGGATTTCTGTTTTTTTGAACATTGTTATAGATAAGATTGTTTCTATGTATTTCATAATCACTTACAGGATCTAATTCATTCCATTTAAGGAAATCAGATAAATGTTGATGAACTCCATGGAAATGATCGTTGTCATCCTTTTGTGTTTTGTCATCTGTCAATAAAAGGTAAGGCTCACTTCTAGTGTTAGTCTCTTGTTTATTAGAGTATCTAACGCCCATATAAAGTAAAGCCCTAGCTATATCGCCTTTATATTGATCAGTTGGTTCGAATGTATCATCACCATCTTTATCTTTTCCAGACCATCCACTTAAATCAGTAGTACCATCAGCGTAATAACAATAGACTTCGCTATATGGTTTAGTTCTGTCTATGTATCCGTAGTAGTTGTTATTGTGTATGTTATTTGTATGATGATCAGCTGCTAACAAATGATGAAGGTCTGTTCCAGCTCCAGCTTCAGGATCTTCGTCTTTGCTAGGTGAGAAACCGTGGCTTTTGGCCCATATATGTTCTCTATCTTCTAGAATATTTTTATTTGGCTTTTTCTTTTTGTCAAAATCGATATGATCTAATGAAGGATCGATAGTCCAGGATTTTCCGTTGACTAGATTGTTTATCTGCTTGCTCTTTGTTTCATTATCTTGGAAGTAAAGCAAAGTAAAATAGTAATTATTTGCTGTATCATTTGAAAATTTAAAAGTATCCGGATTAATAGGTTGAGATAATTCCCAATTCCTATCTGTTATTTGATACCACTTGTTTACATCAGCATATTTAACAAAGTGATTGTCCTTTGATATTACAGTATATAGCTCATTTATAAAACTAGAACCTGTTGAAGTGTTATCTACTGCAGAATAATATTTGTCTATATTTTCTTTACTTGTATCAGTAAAGTCCATCTTCAAAGACAAATCATAAAAACGCCCATCAAATGCCTTTGGGGCATTTAATACAGGTGCGTTAGACATCAACAAAAAAGTTAGTGGCAATAAAGCCCATAGTTTCTTATGCATATGATGAATATTTCCTTGGAGTAATTTGTTTCCAATGAATAATATAGATAAAAAAGTAGATAGTTGCTATATGAAATTTCTTACATCTAAGGTTTAGCATAAAATATTTACATTATTAGGTTGATTAGTTTCTTTTACTATGTTTTTAGAACTTTTAAAATTTAGAGATAAGTTCTAACAAACTGATAAGCTTTAGTATGGAAGATAACCTTTGATTCTTTAAAAGGCTTATTTCAACTCACTTAGTTTATAAAATACAAAGAAAACTAAGAGTGTAATACATTTATAAAAATTGTATAATTATTATTTGTGGAGTGATACCCAAGGGGTTTAAGGGACTGGTTTCGAAAACCAGCAGTGGATGAAAGTCCAGCCAGAGTTCAAATCTCTGTCACTCCGCCATTCTAGCTTGTTACGAACACTGCATGCTTGGCAGGCAGGGTTTGTTGCTATAGGTCAGTTGCCAAACAAAGCCAAAACGAAAGACAAATTCAGGGCGAAGGAGAGGCTCGTCCTTACCAACATTAATTACAACGAAGACTATAAATCCTCTTTTGAAAACAGCCATCTAATAGAAAAATGCGACGATATGCTGATGACTTGCTATGAATATGTAAAACCTGATGCAGAAAAAATTGATTATGGAGCTTTTCCCATCATAGATTCTTTTATTTTGACATTGTCGAATGAAGACAAAGCGGTAATGAAACGTGATTTCGACCTGATTATTTCGAAAATTAAGAACGGACAGGCGGATCAGATATCGGAATCGGACACAAACTATTTGGCAGCGTGCACGAAGGCAAAGGATTCTACCATCAGAAAAACGCAACCCTTCTCTTCAACTCTTGCCAAGCCTAGGGCCTTTTCTTTAAAACAGTCTTTTGTCAGTTCCCTTATCCGTGAATATATTTCAAATGAACATTTTCAAAGTATCCTTGACGTCGTGAAGAGCATGAACTTCGGCGGCATCGAAGATTTTGTGCTTTCAAAACTAAAGCCATGGTTCGGAAAGACCGAGGAGGAACTCGGATATACATTCAACGTTGCTACAAATGCTAAGAATCGATATTCGATGTACATCAACAGGATTTTTAAAGTTTCGAGTTTGGAAGAGTCCGAAGAATTCCAAAAGGCCGACATTGTCGTTAAAACGTTGAGAATCAAGAAGACTGGCTCGATTCAAGAAAAGATGTCTTTTGCCCAGATGGATTTCGTTGATGTAGCAGAAACGCCATGGGAAGAATCAGACATCAGGTCATATTTTTCCGAAAAACGTTTCCTTTTCATCGCGTTCAGGGAAACGGAGAAGGGGTATGTTTTAGACAACGCCGCTTTCTACAATTTCCCTGAGACAATTGTAGATGAGTTCGTTGGCTATACATATCGGAAGACGCAAAAGACCCTTTTGGAGGGGAATATTGTCAAATCAACTTCATGGAAGAAAGTCAAGGGAGAGATTAAACTCATTCACAATACGAATTTCGTTGGATCAAAGGAAAACCCCGTTTGTCACGTAAGACCGCATGCAGCCGATTTCAATGATCAGTCTCCACTTCCTGTTCCCGATAAATACACAGGATATACAAGCTACGAGAAACAATGCTTTTGGATTGATACCAGATTCATTAATGCTATTCTGCACAAAACGGAAAAAGAGTATCTAGATGTCGCAAGAAAGAAATTGAATTCGAAAAACTAGATATATTTAAAGCCTCTATTGAAATATTAAGAAACCTTCCATTGGAAACTGGTGCTCAAAAGACTTCTTTTATAACTAGATTTGTAAATAAGGTAGATGTCTTTAATGATGGTAGAGTACTAGTGATTGTAGATTCGTTTGGCCATAAAGCCACTGCCTTAGTAACTGAAGAAAGCAATAATATTGTTCGCATACAACCTATTTTAAGCCGCCATTATATTGAATTTATAAATCTTGAATAAGATTTATCTTATATGTTATTAAAAAGGTGGATTCCACCTTTTTATTTTACTTGTTTATGAGCTCTCAAGGCCCATAAAATAGAAATCAAATCTATTCCTTCCTGACATATAGCACCTATGATGGCGGGAAGTACTCCAAACGCTGCAACTATCATTAATATTATGCAAGTTGTTATTCCTATTAAAACAGCTTGTCTTCCTATTTTTAAAGTATTAATTGATATTTTCTTAGCTAATACAATGCTATCTATCGAATCATTTAAAATGATGATATCGCTGACCTCACTGATAGCACCATCATTTCCGCTTTGCATTGCTATTCCTATGTCTGCATTTGCTAAGCAAGGTGTATCGTTTATTCCATCTCCTACCATTGCTATAGGTCTATCGTCATCACTTATAGAAGTTATTATATTTAATTTGTCCTGAGGCGATAAAGATGAATAGTATTTATCAATTCCAGCTTCTTTTGCGATTCTAGAAGCAGTTTTCTCGTTATCACCGGTAAGCATGATGATCTTATTGACATTAATATCTCTTAATGAAGATAGAGCTTCTTTTGTATCTTTTTTAAGTTTATCTCTAAAGATGATATATCCGACAGGATTATCATTCACTGATAACCCTACTAATGTTTCACCTTTTTCTATATTATCATCTAAAGATACAAAAGATCTGTTTCCTACTTTATATTTAACTCCGTTTATAAACCCTTCAACTCCTTTTCCCGGATATTCTTTGATATCAGACGCTTTTAATAGATTTGTTTGATTTGATGATTCTATTATAGATTTAGCAAAGATGTGATTGGAATTAATTTCAAGGCTAGCCATATATAAGAGCAAATCATCTTTTGAATAATCATCTATAGTTTCTATTTTTGAAATCGATGGTTTTCCATTGGTTAGAGTTCCTGTTTTGTCGAAAGCAAAAGTCTTAGTATTTGCTAGTTTTTCAAATGCGATAGGATCTTTTATTAAGATGTTCTTTTTATAGGCTTGCGATATTCCTGAAATCATTGCAATCGGAGCTGCTAATAATAAAGGGCAAGGAGAAGCGACTACCAATACTTCGACAAATCTAGTAAAGCCATCCATCAATGAGATTGATGGATTTGTAATATAAGCAATAAGCCAACCTAATCCTGCTAGTAGATAAGAAACAATAGTGAATGGGATTGCTAATTTATCAGTCATTTTTACAAATTTAGATGGCTTTTTATCCACTTCTTTAGCTAATTTAACGATAGTTTGATACTGAGAATCAGCATCTTTTTTATCGACTCTAGCAATAATAGGAGAATCACCATTTATAAATCCTGATAGTATTTTGTCTCCTTCTTTTTTTGATTCTGGAAGACTTTCTCCTGTTAGAGAAGACATGTTGAATGGTGAGTTTCCATCGATTATCGTCGAATCCAATGGAACTGTTTCATTAGGCTTTATCAAAAACAAATCACCTATTTTTGCTTCTTTTATGTCTATATCCATACAATACCCGCTATCGGTCAATAGATGAACAACTTTAGGTGTCTTATTTATGAGCTCAGTCAATTCTTTATTTGCTTTCCTTGAAGAAAAAGACTCTAAGGTCTGACCAGAAGCCATCATAATCATTATCATAAGACAAGCCCAATAACCTTCGATAGTAATTCCGTTTATGGTGTCATTGACAAATAGAGTAGAAATAATAGAAGTCAAAGCTAAAATATCTAATCCTACATGTCCTTTTATTAAATCTTTTATCATACTTACGACAGTAATAACTACAAAAATTGCAGCACATGAATGGATGAGGATAAGAGAGACTAGATTCAACTGGAATCCAAATTGAAATATTAAAGCTAATATTCCAACAACAATCGTCAAAATAATTAAGTAATAATTAGATAAGAACTTTTTCATTGTAAATCACCGGTCCTTTCAAGAGTTCTATCTTTAAATAGTTTGTCGCCTGAAAAGGATTGCTCCTTTTCTGCCGTCGTCACCTTATATAAGGTCTAACGGAATCTTGTAAGTCACCTGTGGATTTACCACTACACACCCTTTCGGGATAGCACTTTTAATATAATGGTTTGATAAATGGAAATCAATATCCAAATAAAAATAAAAAAGCCTTAGGATTGGCTAAGACTTTGACATATATATTTAATCTGATAGCAACTCTTTTAATTGTATGGAATTGATTCCTATGTTTTTCTGCATGAAATCAGCTATTTTAATTATTTGTTTCTTTTCTTTCTTTAATTGTTTATATACTTTGTTGAATTCGCTTTTTAAATACTTCCTTTTAATTCTTTCGTATTTAAATTTCAACAAATATGATATTTCTTCAGAGTGGGCATAATGGCATGATGGATCCAAAATAGATCCACGGCATAGCAAGGTGTCGATTAGTTTTAATGCCTTAGTCAAATCGCTACCACCCCCTACATCATACTTACCAAAGATTAATTTTTCACTAGCAATTCCAGCTAGACTTGTGTCGATACTTTCTTCTAATGTTTCTCTGTCTAATCTCTCGGTAGAGAATTTATCAGAAGATAGAGTTTCTGCATTGATGTTATCTACTATTCTAGTTCTCAAAAAAGATATCCTTTTACAATGAGATTGTAGGTAAAGTGCATGACCTGCTTCGTGTATTGCGGTCATCCTTTCGATATTGTCAGGCTCTTCGTGGTTATGGTCTACTAAATCCATTTCATCTAATATTTTCAAAATATCATTCAGCTTTGTTTTTTCACCATATTTTATACTTGCTTGACTAAATATGGATTCTATTTTAGCAATGTTTATTTTCTTGAACTCATATTTTAATTCTTCTTTTTCATCGGCAGTTACAGGAACATTGTATTTCTTGCTGAATCCATCTATTAAATCTTCAACTATAGATGAACTGCTCATACAATATTTCTTTTCCAATCTTCCTACTCTAACTAATGATTCAGGCCAATCTTGAGGAGATGAGTTTGATGTTGCAAGTGTGATTACAGAAGTGTTCTTATCAAATCCATCCATTTGAGATTGAAAAGTTCTAAGGAATTTAGGATCTACTTCACCCCAACAATTTAGTCCTAACAAATTGTCAATTTCATCGACTATTACTATTGATAATTTGTTCTTTCTAGCTTTAGTATATGCATCGACTATTTCTTTGTTTATATTATCTAGGTCACATTGAAGATTGATAACTGGGCAGTTAAAAATCTTTGAGAATTCTCTACATATCAAAGTTTTACCATTTCCAGGCTCTCCATAGAAAACAAATCCTTTGGGGAGATCTGAGATATCCTTTCCATCTTTTAATCTATCCATATACTGGTCATAAACTTCTTTTAGCTGTTTTTTGATAGTGTCGTATCCAAACACATTAGGCAAGAAATCTTTGATTTTGTTTTCCATTTCCGTTTCCTCTCTTTCAAAGTTTCACCATTCTCTCATAGATTAGATTCAACTAATGGATAAAATGAATGATATTAAGCCTAATGTGTATAAAAATACACATTTGTTATTCTTAATGAATTCATTTTAGATAAGAAAATGTTTTTAGATTTAAAATATAAGGTTTCATCGATTTTGATTGTGGAGAGTCAAATATAAATGTTTGTACTATTAAATTAGATAATCTTATGCTCGTATTAAATTATCTGTTTCAACTACAAAAAATAAATATCATAAAAATATTTTTGCTTGTTTATGAATACTATTATCCATATGAGAAAATATTTGATTGGATTGAATTTGCCTTTGCTCTTTTATATGAATGCCTTATCAGTTTGTATTTCATAAAGAAGTTTGATGAGGACAAAAAGAAAATGAATGAAAAAGATAAGAAATAAAGCTCTTTTATATTGTATTTTATCTTTGTGAGTGCTATTGTTCTTTTGCCTTAAGCAAGGCCAGGTTACTCAGTCGGACATGGACTTTCGCCGGCTATTGAAGGAGACTTCTTTAGACGGTCAGCATCCCTTAATCGAAGCCAAGGTATGGGATAGAAAAGTTCTAATACCACTGAGAGCGTAAGCTCAAGCGTCATAAGGTTTACTCACGAGTAAATTATCCTTATGGCATTTGACTTGCCATAAGTTTTTTATTGAAAGGAGGGTAAACCCATGGGTCTCAAAGATTGGAAAGAAGCCAAGGCTAATAAAAAAATAGTCAAGGAAGAAAATTTGATTAACAAGGTTAATGCTCAAAAAATAGCAAAGACTGGAGTTGTTCAAAGTAAAGAAGATCGAGATAGACTTTTGAGAGCTAGTAGTTTGTCTATAGCTGATTTTTTCAAGGATATCGGTGTGGATGAGAAGACGGGCTTAAATGATGAAACTGTTGAAGCCAATAGAGAAAAATATGGAGCAAACACAGTTACTAAGATCAAAAGTAATGGTGTTTTTCATAGACTTTTCAAAGCATTTACTTCTCCTTTTTCATTAATTTTGCTAGTTGTAGCTATCATATCAGCTATTGTCGCTTGGCTTCCTGGAGGTACTGCTGAAGATAAAGCTACTTGGTGGGTTACTCCTTTGATAATAATCATAATGGTTCTTCTCTCCGGAACTGTAAGCTTTGTGGAAGAGACTAAATCTCTTCGCTCAGCTGCTTCATTGAAATCCATGACAGAGAATACTTCGACAGTCATCAGAAATGGAAAGGTAATCGAGCTTCCTAATGATCAATTGGTTGTTGGAGATATAGTTAGAATCGGTGCTGGTGATATGCTGCCAGCAGATGTTAGAGTTGTAGCTGCTAAAGATTTATTCGTTTCACAATCTGCTTTGACTGGTGAACAACAACCTGTTGAAAAGAATACTAATTCATATCATGGAAATTTAGCAAAAGCAAATCCTTTCGATGTCTCTTCTTTAGCTTTTGAAGGATCTAATGTTGTGTCTGGAAGAGGCGAGGTTTGTATAGTCAATGTCGGAAATAAAACAATTTTTGGTGCTTTGAGAGAAAAAGTAGTAGAGAAAAAAGGAAAGACTGCTTTTGAAAAAGGTGTCGATTCAGTCGCTAAGATGCTCATGAGTTTCTTGGTGGTTATGGTTCCTCTTATCTTTATCATCGATGGTTGTGGTATTCATATAGCATCAGAAGGGTTGGTAGTTTCAGGATATAACGATTATAAGCAATGGATTCAAGCTTTGATGTTTGCTATGTCAGTAGCTGTTGGACTCACTCCCGCACTTCTTCCTATGCAAGTTGCAGCTAATCTAGCTAAAGGTGCAATCAAGATGTCTGGAAAGAAAGTTATAGTAAAGGATATCAACTCTATTCAAAACTTCGGAGCCATGGATGTTCTTTGTACGGATAAAACTGGAACACTTACTGAAAATAGCTCGACATTAGCTGAGTATTTTAACTTTGATGGTGTTTCATCTCCACGTGTTCTTCGCCTCGCTTTCTTAAATTCGTATTTCCAAACTGGAATTAAGTCTGTTATAGATAAATCGATTGTGGCATATGCTGAATCAGATAGATCATTTTATGAATCGTTGACTGAAGGATTAGTAAAGCTTGATGAAATTCCTTTCGACTTTGATAGAAAGAGATTAACTGTTTTATTAAAGGATCACACCGGTGCTAAATTTATGGTTGTGAAAGGTGCTACTGATTCTATGATAAAGACATTGGGCTTTATCAAAACAGCACAAGGAAAAAGACCTATTACTGATGATGATATAGCTAAGATTAAGCTCACTGCCGATAAAGAATCTTTGAAAGGTAGAAGAACAATATTGATGGCTACTAAGGATACAGATAAAGATACGATAACAGTATCGGATGAATCTGACTTGGTCTTTGCTGGATATATATGTTTTGAAGACACGCCTAAAGCCTCGGCTAAGGAAGCTTTGGATGGTCTTAGAAACTTTGGTGTTACAGTTAAAGTATTAACCGGAGATAATGAGCCGGCTGCCAGAGCTGTTTGTAGAGCTACCGGGTTTGATGATATCAAAGTGTTATCTGGTGATGAGATTAGAGAGATGAGCGATGATGAATTGACTAAAAAGGTTGAGGAATGTAATTTGTTCGTTAAGTTGTCACCCGATGACAAGAGCAGAATTGTTACAAGTCTTCAAAGAAATAAACATACTGTCGGATTCATGGGTGATGGAATCAATGATGCAGCTGCTTTACATGCTGCTGATGTCGGAATTTCATTCAAGGATGCAACTGATATAGCTAAGGAATCAGCCGATATCATCATGTTGGAGAATGATTTGAATGTTTTGAGAGATGGAATTATCGAAGGAAGAAAATCATATGTAAATATGATGAAGTATTTGAAAGGCCAGACTTCTTCAAACTTCGGAAATATGATTTCTCAAATGATCGGAGCTATTTGGATTCCATTTATTCCGATGCAAGCTTTACAAATCATCTTGTTGGATATTATCACTGATGTTTCTTGTTCTATGATTCCTTTCGATTCGGTAGATGAGAGAAATATAATGCAGCCTTTGGATTTCTCAGTCAAACAAATACGATCGTTTATGTTTGCGTTCGGACCGTTATCTTCTTGCATCGATATGATCACATTTGCTTTCTTGATGTACTTCATCTCTCCATTAATGGTCGTGAATATGAATTCAACTGGTGACACTATCAACTGGGCTTTCCAAAGTGGAATGTTCAACTGGAACTGGGCTGAGACATCCGATGAATATATAACTTTTATGATGACTTTCCAAACTGGATTCTTCTTAGAATCACTGATAACGCAGAATGTCGTCTATGCTTTCTTGAGAACTGATAGAATTCCTTTGATCCAGTCTTGGCCTAACGTCACATTGTCTTTAGGAATAGTCGTATCATGTCTATTGGGATTCTTTGTAGTTTATGTTCCTAATGTCAATGCTACTTTCGATATGGTTTCTATTAATCCAATATTCCTCGTCATTCTATTTGGACAAGTGCTGCTGTATGGATTATTGACTCAACCTGTGAAGTATTTCTATAAAAAGCATTACGGAAGATTGCTATAATGTTTATTTGATAAGCATGATTGTTGACGCTTTTTATATAAGTTATTCTTCATATAAAAAACTATCTGGATTGCCCAGATAGTTTTTAGCTTGGAAATATAAATTACTTAGTCAAAGCTTTTTCGATTCTAGCACCGACGATATCGTCATAATGCTCGATTCCAGAGTAGACACCCTTCTTTACAAGCTCGTTGTAAGAAACAGGTCTAACTTTGGCTATATGTTTCATATCTTCTTTGTCGAAAGCAATTTTAGTTCCGTTCTTATCGTTGTAAAGATTCTTGTGAGTATTCTTCCAAGCGATTGCACTCTTGATCATGGTCTCCAAGTCATACTTAGGAGTCCAACCTAATATTTTCTTTGCTCTTTCATTAGATGCGACAATAGCGGCAGGGGC
>UMIM01021908.1_pt1 | contig 16628 bp, 19 predicted proteins | sample 1965831 | NCBI WGS metagenome assembly UMIM01 (sample SAMEA4836125, study PRJEB28245) | human gut metagenome | biome: gut microbiome; material: fecal sample | place: Denmark | collected 2008 | reverse complement strand
TATCACAAAACTGATGTACCTGTCAAGTATAAAATTATGCATACTGATTTTTGTTCTATTTGTGTACTATTGCAATTAAGTGTGGTAGAATGCTAAATAAGTATAACATCCTACCACACTTAATTTAATTATAAAAAAAGTTCATTAAAATATGTTTTTACTGCGGCGTATAAAGCTTTTGCACCTAGTTCTGTTGGGTGTACATTATCAGTACTAAGCATACCTGTAAACCAGTTTGAATTAACATTTTCTCCGCCAACAAATTTAGCAAAATCTACATATCTATACTTTAACGTTTTAACTATTCCATTTTTAAATGTGTTGTTAATAGTAGGAGTACACGGTATAGTTGATAGAATTAAAACTATATTTTTAGTCTTGCATATTTCTATAACTTCATTTATAGAATCATACCAATTTTTATTTACGCTTGTTTGGGTGTCACCATCGTTCATCCCAAGACACCAAAACAAGTATTTAGGTGTACCATATTTTAAGTCATTTTTTAAGGAATTTAATGCTGATTTTGAATTACACCCTGGGTATGCGCTAGTCAGTGCATTATCACCGAACCCTTCATTGATTAGGTAAGATGTCCAACGAGCCGGGTTAGTTAGTCCAAGATAACTGTCACCGTACACCCATATTTTAGATGAAAAGTCATTACAAAACCAATTACAAATAAAACTGTCAGTTGAATTACCGATATTTACATATACGTTTGATATACTTCCGTCCCAGTCTGACACTAATTCGTAATATCCGTTTGAAATTATAGTTATTTTAGCTTTATATTTATCGTCTACAGTTATGGTTATTAGTAAATATTTATTTATACTTAAATTATGCTTCTCTTTAATTGAATGGGTTAAGTCTGAATACACTGTAATATTTTCATTATCAATTATAATTTTTGACGACGGCGTGTTTACATCATTACCATGCCCTATAGTAATAGATGAAAAAGTGTTAAAGCTACAAAAACATGTTAATGTTTTATTTTTGTTAATATTGGTAGTTGCTAAAACACCTGGAGTGTTTATTGTTGCACCGTATGACAGTAGTGAACTGTTAAGTAATAAATCCGTATTAGCATCTAATTTTAGTTTGTAATTAATTTCAGTGTATGGATACCATTTGTCAATTTCGTGATTAACGTAAATACCACCGTAGTATGTGTCAGTATATATTGTTTTTAAAATAACCATGCTACATCTAACCCAATAGCAATTAGCAGGAACGGTATAATCAAAACTTCCGTCACTATAAGACACAAAATTTTTATATTGGTCATAGCAAAACCAAAACCTAACATAACTTTCTGCGGCATTACTAGAGCCAATCGGATTTTGTACACCTCTTAGTACAGAGTTTGGCGTAACTCTAATATAGTCCGTTGTACCATAATTGTCGTTTGGCTGTATAGTTTTGCCGTCGGATGTGTCTAAAATACTATTTCTTGTTATTTTTTCCATGTTTAAAGGATTTATAACATTAACTTTATCGAATAAATCTGTTAAAGTTTCGATATTGTCAAAGTTTAGCAATATCCTATCACCTGTTGATTTAGCGTCAGCCGCAGCCCCCCTTATAGTTAAACTACTGTCAATAGGCGGGTTCGTAGGATTAGTGATGTGTTCATTTAACCAATTCGATGTGGATTCACTAATAGCAGGAGCTATAATTCTTAGTAATGTACCATCAGTAGCCATAATATCAAGTTTATTATTAATTTCTTCTTGTACATCAAGTCCGTTGAAATACACATTAACATAGTTCTGTAATTCTTCATAAGCACTATGTAGGTTAGTAACATCACCATGTAATGTTTCAACGTCTTCCATAGTCTTATTCAGATAGTCTATTACTTTACAAAGTAATTCATAATAACTTAAACTATCATCATACACCAACGGAAGCACTTTCTGACACCAGTATCGAAACGGTTGTAATGTTTTATAGTTGCCTAACTGTGGTGTAAAATCAGCTGGGGGATTTTGTGTAATACTTCTAATGTTTGACATAATAATCTCCTTTCATTACCAAAGTCCAAAGAATAAATCACTAAACTCTTCAATAACTTGCATATCAATGTTAAGAAAAGTTTCCCTAAACTTATTCAACAGGGTGCTAAAACTTTCTGTACCTTGTTTACCAACAATAGTTTCCAGATAATCCTCAGTAGTGCTACTACTTCCAGTATTACTTGTAACTCCTTTAACATCACTAGTTGTATCCTCTGTTTCATTATAATCAGTACCAGTATTTTCAGTTGTGTTAGTTTTTTCGTTTCCAGTTACGTTCACATTATCTGTAATCTTTCTTGCATTTGTCAGATAGTTCTCATTCTCCAAACCAGTAATAGCACCTTGTGGTGTATCAGAATATAAATCTCTTTTTGTCGCATCACTATCGCTTGTTGTATTTTTTGTACCGTTACTTGTACTATCTGTATCCCTGTTACCTGTCAATGTTCTCTTACCAGTAGTATTATCTGTTCTTGTTCCATCTTCTTTACTTGTACCCTCAATATTCCTCTCATGATTTCTTGTTAAGTCCACATCGTGCATAGGATTAAACTCAATCTTTGCACTCTCATAAAGCTGATTGTAATACGGCATAATCTCTTCAAGTTTTGTATTCATCCAAAGTGTCCAGATACCCACCGTTTCACAACAAATCTCACGCAAATAATAGTGCTTTAAAATCTTCTGACAAAGTACACTTCTGTATTCTTCATCAAAGAACGGTGCTTTACTGGTAAAAATCTTATTCCACGAATTAGCAATAATGTTATCAACATCACTACTACCGCCAGACACTTCAAGTCCACTTTTGCTTTCACAAATGAACCTAACTTCTGTTGTGTATTTACTCATTACCAGCACCCCCTATTGTATCAGTACCCGGATTTTGAGGTTCGTTATCTTCTCCAACCTGCTGAAAATCTTCACGATAATTAACTTCAATATTTGTTCCAAACATAGCGTTAATCTTATCAACAGCCTGTCTCCTACTTTCCAATCTACTGTACCTACTAGCAATAGTACCACCTTGATTTCTTGTTACTTCATCAGTAATCAACCTTTCCTTTTTCTGAATATTTATATTACTGATACCAAGATATGTCAAAGCTTCATTCCATATCTGCGTCTTTAACTGGTATAACATATCACAGACATAAGGTGCGCCAGTATTCAAAACTTTTAACGCATTTAAGTCTAAGTTCTTATCACCAAAAATAAACGGTGCATTACCCTCAAACTCTTTATAAAGGTTCAAAAGTGTCAACCTTTGTTTCTCTGTTCCTTGCACCAACACTGGTGTTTTCTGTGCATTGGCATTAACATCAATTATCCTGTCAAGATTATACAATCTTCTAGCAAACATTTTAACATCAAGAATACTATTTGTATGCAGGTAATTGTTCCATATAATCACGCTGTTACTTTCTTTCAATAACTTCTGATAGTTATTATATCCAGAGTATGCTCTGCGCAAAATAGGATTGCCATACACATCAAGTCTACCATTTGTTATACAGTCCAAACATAAGTCACCAAGTACATCATCATTAAAGTACACCACACAACCAGTTTCAAAGAGGTGTAATTCAAGATACCTAGCGTCAACACTAGCAGGTAAATTCTTCCACTCAAACATGGAAATAGCCAACTCTGTTAATCTATTAAGGTACTGCATATATGTCAGATTGTTTAGTGTAGCACTATAACCAAACATATCTGTAATACCACGCTTTCTACCCATAACTAATTCTCACCGCCTTTACACTGTATTATCAAGATTATACTGTCCAACCTCTGAACCATTTTTCCAGAATGTAATACCATTATCATAGATACTACAAATTTTCTTCATATCGTCAGCAGGTACACTACCAGTAACAGTAGCACCAACTGTCTTTACATAGTTCCAATGAGGTCTACTATTTCTGTTAGGCTTCTTCACTCTATGAACAGCATAACCAAACATAGTGAAATACTCGTCAATCATTCTTGCATATTCTTGACATACGCTACACCGTCCACCGTAAAACTGTTGCTTACCATTAGCAACATTACCACCACCATTATTAAGATTACCCTTACTAATATCAGCGGCGATAGAAGCTTGATAAAACTGCGACATTAGACCACTTACTTGTCCTATAATTCCTGAACCAATAACAGCATTAGGATTTGTACTATAAGCGCCTGCAATTCCCATCTGCCCCACACTAGCAATAGTGTTAAGTGCAATAGGTACACTATTTTGTGCTACCCATGCTTGATAAGCGTCTACATTCCAAGAACACATTGGATAGCTGTTAAGTTGTAAACTCTCTGTATTCAAGCTAGTGTAACCACCTAACTCACTATAACCTGGCACGCCTTTATAACTACAAGGTCTAAGTATAGCAATTACTGGTTGTGTAACTGTTCCACTGATTTCAACAACAGGTGTGAGATTTTCAAAGAACTCATAGCGTAAACTTAATTCGCTACCACTTGCGTTATCAACATGATAAAAGTTATACGGATAAGTATACAACTTTTTGTTCTTAGGTTTATAACCGTCAAGTGTATCATTAGTAGTGACAGCAGATAGTGTAACAACATTCTTAGTAGCACCCTGTCCGTAACTCAACCTATGTGTATCTGGAATACTACCACCAATAAACAGTTTAGGAAACATATATATACCAATAATAGCGTCAGATTTCTGAACATATTCATTAACCTTATCATTGATACTTTGCACATCTGTACTATCGTAAACCCACAACTGTGCTGAACCGTATATTCCGTCATATAACGTACCGTCAGTAGCGTCATTTGTATCAACAATAGCAACACAAACAACCATATCATTCATATAAGTTACTGGTTTGTAGTCATTAAAAACGTACTCACCAGTTGCGACAGTTTCCGGTTCAATGTGTCCACCAATAGTATCAGTAACAGTGTGTTCTCGTTCCACAAAGCAGTAGTCTGGTTTGCAATCAAAGAACCAAGTCTGCATAACATCAAGTTCAAAGTAAATCTCTGCACACTCATTGTTCACAAATTCAACCGCTGTTATGAACGCATAAAACCACTTATTTCCGTAAGCTGTGTTCTGGAACATCATGTAATTACAGTCGTACAGATTGTCGGCTTTAATTCCAACTCTAGCTACACCACGTTTTACTCTTTGGTATGTGTAATTAGTTAGATTATATTTCTGCAAACCAATAAAGTAATTATACTGCGCTTTTGCACTTGCAAAGTATATTGTGTGGTCATATGTTGTATCAAGAGGTACGTCTTTAAGCAACCTTATATTCGTTGTAGGTTGTATATACATATAAACACTCCTTTACACAATTTTCTAGTAAGGGTATACCATAAAATGATACACCCTTACAGATAAAATATTAGCCCTTGTTAAGAGTAACAGTTTCGTCAACAGCTGTAGAACCATTGATAGTAGTACCCGCTGTGTAAGTAGTTCCGTTAATTTCTGCAACAAGTGTTATATCTGTTCCAACCTTTGAAGCCGGAATAATAAGTCCACCGTATTTCTGAACAGCGATACCATCAGATGTAAGTGCTTCTGTCTGAACAAAGTTCACATTCTGCGGTTCAAGACCTGCTTCTTCAAAGTCAGCACTGATAGTAAATACAGTAGCAACATCGCTTTCGTCTTTAGCGTCCACATGAACAGTAACAGTTGCAGGCAAAGCAACGTCAGCGGCAGAGGTAACAAATACAACAGCATTTGCGAACGGAGAATTTGACACCGTTTTCCATGTATGATAGAAGTAGTTCCAGTATAAACCAGAAGCAACATATTTCTCAGTGAATTTGTTGTTATTGTCATAAATCTGGAACCAATTTTCGTCCAGAATAACACCCTTTACGTTTGCTAACAGTGCTAACTCTTCTGCGGTAACTTCCTCGATTCCGTCAGAGTTTGCTCTGATAACGTCAAAACGCTCATTGTCAAAATCAGTCCAGTTGTCAATGAGGAACAGTCTACCCATGAAGTCTGCCTTATCCATATTGAACGCACTTGCAAGTACATTTACGTCAAACTGTGCATTGAACATAGCGTCCATAAAGATAACCTGTCTATCTTTTGGTGTGTTCGTCTTAACAGCAGCATCATTGTACTCACTTGACATAAACGGTAACAGGTTAGAAGTTCCTCTAAACTGCACAGCCGCTTCACTAAGGTCAGTACCTGCTCCAATAGAAGTAGTGTACATTTTTCCGTGACTGATTGCTTTGATAAGGAGATACTTAAAGAGTAGGAACTCGTCGTACTCTGCGGCGGTGTAAACACCGTCTACAATCTTAGCGATAAGGTTCTGAACACCTTCAATGCTAAGAAATGCCTGCCGCAAGTCCTCATCTTGAATGGTAACAGGGTACGTCACTCTCCAGTTCATAACATGGAAAGCTGAACGAACATCGGGGATAGTTCTCTGGAACTCACGTTTAGCCGCTTTTTCAACATTGAAGTCAACAGCTTTTGCAATAGATACGAAAATATCTTCTACTGTTTCTCCGTATTCAATATAACCTTTCTTGAGGATAGAGTAAGGATTGTTAAAGGTTGCACTCTGTACACGCACGATTGCAATTCTGTTTACAAGAGCATTGATAAACTGGTTCGTAAACGCAGGTGTGCCATAGATAATTTCTCCCACTTTGGGAATATCATTGACAGTTGCAACTTCCGGTACGTTCTGCTGATAATCATAAGAAGCGTTCTGCCGGATTACGTTGAGAATGTCAATGGTTGACGCATTAAGCGTACTGTTTGCAATTCTTCTTGCCATGATTTAATCTTCCTTTCTTAATTGAATTTATTGCTAAACTGTTGTAAACAGTTCTGCAAACGTCTTAGGTTTTGGTGTGGCATCTGGTTCAGGCTGTTCGGGGTCAGGGGTGGGGTCTGAACTGTAAAAGCGTTCAGTATATTTTTTACGCCATTCAGCGTCATTTTCTTCATACCTAGCTTTCCAATCTGTTCCGTCACCTTTTGCCTTTTTTTCTAAGTCATTGAGTGTGTCTGTAACATCTTCCAGAAATGCAATTGTTTCATCGTCAGTCTGTTCACCAACTCTGGATTTAATTGATTCGAGAATTTCTTCTCTAGTTCTTACTGCCATAATGTTCTCCTTTCTAAGAAATTCTTCTCCATTTTGTAACATCAAATAAGACGCTTAATCTCATTGAAAGAGGGTGATTAGGTGAAAGCATAATTACGCCATCTTCTGTCACCATAATTGTAAATCCTTCTTCATGTTTGTAAGTACCTTCTTTGAACGGCATATTTTTTCTCCTTTCTTATTAGTAATTGTATTTTATCCACATCCATATAGGCATTTTCTTTTTTCTAGCAGAAGGTGTCCCACCGCCACCACCACCTGCGGAATAGTAACGATACATCAATACAGCATTTTGTAACGCTTGCCCCTCTGTAAGATAGTACATTGGTTCGGTTTCCCATGCAACGATTGAAGTGTTATTAGCGTTTATTCTAATGAACTCTAGTGCTTGATTAGCAAAGTTAATTCTTTCTGCTAAGGCAGGAACACCAGGACGTTCCCAACAAGTACAAAAGGCTTCTGTCAACATAGCAACATCTGTTGAAGTTGATGTAAGAAATTCTTCTAATGAAGATATTCCACCAAAAGAACCCATCCAATCTCCCTCTATTATGAGGTATTGCATTTGCCCCTCTGGACTTGTATCGTCGTAACCGTTGTCACTTAACCAGTTCAATAGAGCTGTCTTTCTATCACCATCCCATTGAAATAAACCAAATGCACCACCGCCAAGCTGTGAGAGTGTAGGATTGACATGACTTTCTCTCCAAGCATTACCTGCTAAAGCTGAAACTACATAGATACTTGAACCGTAACCACTTGCTCCACCCTCTCCATATCTGAATAACCGTGGGAATGAACGCTGATATGTTGCGTCACCGCTACTTGAACCAATACTTACTTGATTAGCAAGTATAGCGTTATCTGTATGTGCCCCCATGAAAATACCTTTACCATTTCCACCTTGATAACACATTTCTGTGTGCCCGCTTGAAAGTCCAATATCTCCTGCTAAGTATTCACCGCTTGAGTCAACTTCTGTGAACCCTAAACGTATAAGTTCAGACGCTTCTGTATAAGTGGTAAAGGCATTATTGCTGGGTGCATATGATGGTGTTTCAAAACCACCTGCAAGTAACGCATAGTTTATAAATGAGGAACAATCATAATAGGTTATTCCATTTACTGTTTGTGCGTTACGATAAGAATTGCTGTACCCTACATTTGGGGCATTACAAGTCTGAATAGCCCATGAATATGCACGATTTATGTCTGGCATAGGCTACACTTATGCTAACATCTGGTTTACAAGTTTCTGAACAGCAGAATAGTCATAACCTGCGGCGGTAAGTTTCTGCTTTCTTGTATCACCATTTCCCCACTTGCCTGCAATTACTTCTCTTGCAATTTCTCCGTTAGATTTCAACTCTTTTCCAGACAAGAGTGCGTTTACTTTTGCCTGTACTGTGTCGTAATCATAACCTGCTTCTGTGAGAAGTTTTTTGCGTGTATCTCCGTTACCCCATTTTCCTGCAATGACTTCTCTTGCAACGGTGTCAACTGAATCGTCGGAAGTTACATCTGTGTTCTGTCCTGCATATCTAAGATGTACATCCCATCCACCAGAGTATTCATAGTAACTTCTTATACAGATTTCCTTCCCGGTCTGGTCACCAGTTTTACCACCAGTTACCGTTCCTTTTTCATTGATTGAAGCGTGAGCAATCTGACTGTTTGAGATACTCATTGCAACATGGTGGTGTGTCTTTAGATGCACATCACCAGGCAACCATGGTGCTTTACAGTCTACAAAACCTGCGGCTCTAAGCTGTGATTCCAGATTACCAGTCCATGAGTACGGTGATACATCAAAACCAGCTTCATGAAGTGCCGTTCCAACAAGTGAAGAACAGTCATAATCTGGCCCATTTCTGCGCGTCTGGTCATAGCCATGAGTGTTATCATTTGCTGTGTCAATCATGAACTGAACCGCTTTCATAATATTTGGCATAATTTAGTCCTCCTTTTTTACATCGGAAATGTGAAATAATTCCATCAGTTTTTCCGGCAGAATGTCGGGGTTAATCTTGCATATGTTTTCAAGAATTGACACTAACTCTGTTGTGCATACATAAAGGATAATGATAGGTAAGATTGGTGTCCCAAGCTGAAAACCTATCAGTGAACCCTCTGTGTCAATTAACCACGCCACAAAGTAACATAAAATGAAGCCAACCTTTTTGAAAAGACCGTCACGCAATTTTGACGATTGAATGTCTTTGTTCTTGACCGCAGTTATGATACCAGTGATAAGGTCTAAAGCATTGAAAACCAGAGCAATAATTATAGGGTAAAACTCTTCCATTTCTTTCACTCCTTTCCTTGCTTATTTATATTCATTATAACATATTACTAGACAAATTGCAATAGGCGTGTTATAATATAATAAGAAAGGAAGTGATTATAACGTGGGTAAGTATTATGACGGTACTAAACTTTTGTCTATGTTGGACATAAATGGTAACAAACCAGAGATTTATATGTGTACTACTAACCGTACTGGTGGTAAGACAACATATTTTGGTAGATTATGTATAAATAGATTTTTAGATAAAGGTGAGAAGTTTGGACTTATTTATAGGTACAATTATGAACTTGATGATGTTGTTGATAAGTTCTATAAAGATTTAGGCAGTTTGTTCTTTAAAGAACATGAAATGACAAGTAAACGTAGGGCAAGTGGTATCTTCCATGAATTGTTCTTAGATGAAAAAAGTTGTGGATATGCTTTGAGTCTTAATAGTGCAGACCAGATTAAAAAATATAGTCACTTATTTTCAGATATTATGCGTATGATATTTGATGAATTTCAGAGTGAAACTAATCACTATTGTAATGATGAAGTTAAGAAGTTACTTAGTGTTCATACTTCTATTGCTAGAGGACAAGGCGAACAGGTTAGATATGTTCCAGTTTATATGCTTAGTAATCCAGTAAGTATTATAAATCCATACTACGTTGAAATGGGAATAAGTGCTAGGCTTAAAGACGATACCAAGTTCCTACGTGGAGACGGTTTTGTGCTTGAACAAGGTTTTATATCTAGTGCAAGTGAGGAACAGAAAAGTAGTGGATTTAATAGAGCTTTTGCAAAGAACGCTTATGTTGCTTATAGTAGTGAATGTGTTTATCTTAATGATAACAAAAGTTTTGTTGATAAGCCAACTGGTAAGAACCGATATATTTGTACACTAAAATACAAAGGTACTGATTTTGGTTTAAGAGAATTTACAGAGGACGGTTTCATATATTGTGATGATAAACCAGATGTTACATTTAAGACTAAAATAACAGTAACAACAGCAGACCACGAGGTGAACTATGTTATGTTAAAAAGAAATGACTTCTTTTTGTCAAACCTTAGATATTTATTTGAACGTGGTGCGTTCAGATTTAAGGATATGAGGTGTAAAGAAGCGGTACTTAGTGCGTTGAGTTACTAGGTTTTTCCACATTATAATGTGGAAAGTGTTGATAACTTTTAGGTATCTTCTCATGTGTCCATCAATGAGTGGATAGGGTAGCACACTTGAAATGATAGTGCCTATACCATTTGTCGTTTTCGCTGAACGCTTTGTTTGGTACATGGGTTAAAGATATAAATAGAAAGCAGGGATACGAACTTAGTTCGCCCCTGCTATTCTTATTTGTAGTGTTTTATTTCTCACCAGTAGAGCCAAAACCACCTCTATCGGTGCCGGATAAATGTTCTGCTTCAATAAGTTCAACTGTTGGTTGATGTTTGAAGATTCTGAATTGACATATTCTGGTGTTCTTAGGTATGTCAACCGCCCTTGTTGCATATGCCGGAAATTGCCATTCATCGTTGTCACCGCAGTATGTTTCATCAATAAGACCGATTGAGTTAGCCTGTATGATACCGTACTTTTTAAATGTGGAACTACGTGGAATGACTAACGCTTCATGGTTTGACGGTAAAGCCATAGCAACTCCAAGTGGAATTAGTTTGAACTCATTAGGTTCAAGGTGTACATCTTCCGCAATCCGCAGGTCAACCCAATCTCCGTTATCAATCTGTTCGATTTTTTCCATTCCATCTTTGATGTATTTAATTTTAATAATTTTCAGTTCCATTTGTTCTCCTTTATCATCATATTCATCTTCTACATTAGAAGGAATATAATGCTTACATTTTTCGCAATCATAGTTACAAGGCTCTTTCAATTTTAAACCGTCAAAATTTTTACAAATCATATTCTACCTCATTTCATATGTTGTGCCTACCAGTAGTATACCCCCACGGATTCTTTTTGGGCGTAATTTTCCGGGGATTTTTAACCCTACTCTAAAATCTCTCATTGTTCTCTTAATTGGTAATTTAGTTTCACTATTAAACAGAAATTCTTTTTCTTCATCACTCCATTCCTTAAACACATTTGTTGATTTATCTGTATACCCACCAATATCTGCCGTCCCGTCAAGTGATGTTTGAAATAAGTCTTTACATTTCTGCGGCATACCTGCACACTTAATGCTGTTATACGGTGTATCAATAGGTTTCAAATCTTCTTTAACAACGTGTTCAATGTAAGTCTTTTGTCTGGTGAAAACTGCTATATCCCAACAGCTCTCTAGTTTCCAACAACAGAAGTCTTTATCATGTACCTTAATTCCAACTATCTCTTCTGGTTCAAGGTCACAATGTATGCTGTCTGTATCTGCATATATAAAACCTCTCTTATCTTTACCGTGGTAATTTTTCTGTGCGGCTCTAATTGTAAAGTTTCTTGCGTAACTTGTGATAGCTGAACCAACTGGTATATAACCAGGCTTCTTGTTAGCTTCTGCAACTGGTAGAAAGCCTATGGTTTTATCCTCTTTGACGTAAGCAAGCTTAAAACTACTGTCCGTACTACTTGCCATTTTACCGTACAAATTGTTTAGAAACAACTTTGCCAACTCACGCAATGCACCTTTGCTTTCCAGTTTGATTTTCTTGTACTTCTCAATGTACTCGTCAAAGATGCCTATTTCACTATAAAACCAACAACCGTCTAAAATCTCAAAGTCTACAAGTTCGTAGTGTTCTTTCAATAACTCGTAGTCAGTCATTGTCAAAACTAATTCAACTCTGGTGTCGTGAATGTTACCGTCTTTATCGGTATAATGCGTGTAATACTCACCAGTTCGCTTATCGTACACATCAGATGTTTCAAGTGCTTCTGTGCCTTTGTACAGTAATGACGATTTTATTTGTATAAATGGTAACTTGTCCGGTTTAATGTAGAACCTTGTCTTAACTCTAACAAAGTAATACCTATCGTCTGAAAGTGCTACATCTGGAATGCTATTTCCTCTCCAGAAATATGGTACACCTATTGGATAACGATTTCCGCTCTCACTACTCATCATACTAGGGTACAAAGAATTTACATCTGCTGTCGTTCCATTTGTGAAAATCTTGTTCTCTTTGCCCTTAACAAGATAGCACCAACCACCTCTATACGATTTACGAATATATTCACCTGCATTTGGATATCTATGTTCTTTATCGTCTATCGTCATAGCGTACACATCTGGAAACATTTCATTGTAATCAAATGTGTTCTTTATTGATGACTTACAAATTGACTTGTATTCTTCCAAACAACATGAACCTATTGTCAACTTATTGTGACCTTGTTGAAACATTATTTCTAACGCTTCTTTTACTACAAGAACGTCATTAGCTATGTACTTTCTTTCTTCATCTGTTATTGCACAACCTGCATACCTAAAACCAGTGTACTCCATATCAAGTTTCTTGTGTTTTGTGCCAAAACTTTCACCGATACGTTTTACACTAAATGGCAGTAATTTAAGCGAATCTCTAATCTCTATAAAATGATTATTAACCTTGATAATAATGCTGTACCACATACCTTTATCAGATATGCTATACTTGAATGACTTATTTCCCATGAATTTCTCTGGCAACCATTCAACATCATTTTCTTTATCTCCTACCTTTTTGTATGCTTGTTTATAACCTTTATCTATCAACAAATAAGATAACCAAAATGCACCGTCAAATTTTAAGTTATGATAGTACGCTACTATGTTACATTTCTGTGCTAGAAAATAATCGAATTGTTCTCCAATGCTGTGAAAAATATTTACATCTTCTGTGAACAATTCAACGGACGCACTAGCCCATACTTCTGTATTCTCCTGCCCTTTGTAAACAGTTGTTTCAAAGTCGCACATAAAGTAACGATACTTTTTTACTTTCATAGTGGACTACTGAAGTCCTCTTCCTCTTCCATTGCGTCCATCATTTCAGCCTTAAACAGTGGTCCTGCTTCTGGTAAATAGTCTAACATTTCAGACATATACTGTGTTAGCTTATCTTGTGAGTAAACTATCTGATATGTTACAATCAAACCTGCTTCTGCACCATCATTCAGCATTGTTGCAACATCATGTGAGTCATTTGTTGCTAGTATTCTGTCTAACCATGATAGTAATAAGTTACTAGCGTGTTCATTAAATTGTCTCACATGAGCTTTAAAACCAGTGATAACAACAGCGTCAAAAAATGTTCCATCTTCTGATATGTTTTCTGGTGGAACAAAACCAGGTGTATTGGTTGGTTCTTGTACTGGCTCTGCTAGTCTGTATTTTCTAGTTTCTGCCGCTTTCTTTGCTCTCAAAGAGCGTTCCAACTTTACACCCTCTGTTGCAGGTACTATTTCTCCCCCTGTTGCTAAACCACCGTATACTGCTTTCTGGTACAACTTCTCAGGAGTTAATTTTGCAAGTTTTCGCACACTTGCTTGTGTTACACGTTTAGGTCTTTGTGGTAACACATCTTCACTAAATTGATACCCACGTTTTTCTGCTCTACTTATAAACTGTTTGATACGCTTAACTTGTTTAGAATAGGCACGTTCCGCAGGTGTTTGTTTGCGTCTTTTTGCCATAGCGTTCACCCCTATAAATGAAACAAGGGAAGCACTCTAGTATAGTACTAAGAGTGCCCCCCCATTTATTAACTGTTACACTCTGAACTTATGCAAGTCTTTCAACGTCCAGTACGCAGTTAATGTAATCACGATTGGCTTTGGTTTTACCAGAAGTCTTGATAACAGTAAACGGCTTACCTTTCATAATGTTTGAAATATCATTGATACTTCTCTTGAACGTAGCCGACTGACAAGTGTATACCTTCTTTTCCGGTGTAATGATTGACATTACTTCAACAACATCACCGCTGTCCTCTTTGACGTCCTCAAACATAAGAACTCCGTCAACTGTGATATGTTCTCCGTCCTCAACATCTTTCATTGAAACGATTGACGGTGCGATTGTCATAAGGTACTGCTCTACTTCATTGAACTCTCTGCTCATTTCTTTAATGTTAATCATGATATTATTCTCCTTTTATTTAAATGTTTTGTTGTGTTTGCTGTTTTAGATTTTACCTGCTTATGTGTTATTCATTGTCTGCTTCTTTGTCACTGTTTGCACCGTTTCTAGGCGGAAGCACTTTTGCGTACTGGATAAATTCCTGCTCTGTCATTCCATAGAGAGTTTCAATTTCTTCCTTGTCTACAATGTGTACCGCTTTGAGTGTCTCCGTTTCAAGCAAGGGACGAACTTTCTTCATCAGTGCTTCATCATCCTTGTAGGTGCGTGGTACTGTAACAACCTTGTTACACAGTTCGGCTGCCTGTACGTCCAGACACATTACATTTGCTTTTGTTGCTACAATTGTTCTTGTTATCATAGGTACTCTTGCCATAATTTTGTTCTCCTTTCTGGCTTTGGTTTGTTTATAGTTTATGTACATTATTGTACCAGTGGACGGTATAGGACTTGAACCTATAATCTAGTGCTGACCAGACAAATGTTGTAACACATTGTCACTAGGCAACTTACCAAGTGTTGCACCGTCCAGAGGGGTGAGGGTGTACTGTTAAATGAGTACACCACTCTGGCAACGTAACTGTTATTTATCTTTGTTACTATTTTATTGTAACACATTGTACTTGAAAAGTCAACACTTTCTTTGAATTATTTTGAGTAAAAATGTTCAGATAGAATATATTTCTTGTACTGTTTAACAATAACATCTGCTACAATTCTACTTGATAAACCTGTTGACATTTGTACAGCTAAATTGTTAATGGTGTAACGCCAAGTCCAACAACCTACTGGTTGAATATCGACAATTAGTGTGTCATCAACAGCGTGCACAGATAAATCTCCTTTTATACGTCGTTTTAACTGTTTTTTGAGTGCATTTGTGAAAATTCTTTCCGTGATAACATTCTCCTTTTCTGTTCTCTTTATTTTTGTTGTCAAGGTTCGTGTGTACATTTGTACACTAAAGGGTGTATAGTGTCGAAACTATAATCGTGCCTATCACGCACCCTAGTTTTTGGTACTTTCGTGAAATTTTTAACAATGATTTAATTTTCAGATTTCATTTTCGCTTCTTTCTGTTTCTCCTTTTGTAAGCGTTTATAGACAATGTGCCACGCTCTACCTAGTTCATCATCTGAACCTAGTTTTTTCACTAAGGTTAAACAATTTTGTCTCTACTTCTTGTAAATCATCAACAAGAATTTCTTGCTCATTTATTGATAGCATATTATCACTCCTTTAGTGAGGTACTAGGGTTGCCCCTAGTCCTCATCTTTATTTGTTGTACGTGGCGGTAATACTTTTGCAAGTCTGATAAAATCTTCCTCATCCATACCAAGTAATACCTCTTTACAGGTCTGTTCTTCAATGTGTACAAGTTTAAGCGTGTCAGTCTGGAAAAGTTTCTGAAGTTTTTTAAGTAAATCTTCATCAGTGTATTTTCCGCCAATGTCATAAGTGAGTACTTGCACCTCTGCTGTTGTGACGTCAAGCGTCATAACCTGTGCTGTTGTCTGTTCTACTGTTCTTGTTACCATTCTCTTTCTTGCCATAATTTTTGTTCTCCTTTTCTATTTGATTATATCTCACCCATTTTGGGTGGAAAGGTGCGCAAGGAATTGAACCTTGTATAGTACCTACTACCACACCTATTTGATTATTCATCAAAAACCACAAGATAACTATTTTTTTGATGTTTCTAATCTCATTCCTTTAGGTGTAAACCATGAAACCGTAAAGCTAAAACTATTATGTGAACAAATGCTGAACTGTTCAGCGCCTTCTGTATTACAATATTCATCATAACATTTATTCCATGCTTCCTCTTTTTCAGCACTCCATTTGTCATAAACTTGATTTAAGAAAGTTCCTTGCCATTGCTGCCCAATTTGAATTAACCTTTTACCTAATGCTGTACTTGCTTTTACTATTTTCATTTTGTAACCTCTCTTTCTTTTCTATGCACTTATTATATCATGTTCTTTGTACCTTGTCAAGTGTTTTCTTTAAATATTTTTTAAGTTTTTTCTTTGTTCTTTGTTTCCTCTCTTTCCTTGTTTCTGATATAAGTATAACATTTGTACCCCAAATTGTCAACAAT
>UMIM01024750.1_pt1 | contig 16894 bp, 11 predicted proteins | sample 1965831 | NCBI WGS metagenome assembly UMIM01 (sample SAMEA4836125, study PRJEB28245) | human gut metagenome | biome: gut microbiome; material: fecal sample | place: Denmark | collected 2008 | reverse complement strand
TCAGTGCTGCGCACTGCCAGCTCCCCTTTCAGGGGAGCCTTTACTCTTCCTTCTCTTTGTTATGGAGAATCTGCGGACACAGCTCGCCGTGTCCCTACATGATACATGAAGCAACCTTTTCAGAGTCAGTTTCCGGAAATCGTTCTGTTCCTGCACGATAATTTTTATCATCATCCAAAAAATCCCTCGGTTTTCCCCGGAATTTTAGGCGGTGCACGCAGAATTTTCACCGGATTTGCACAATCAAATGCGATACTTATCTTACAGAAAAAGAACGGGATTTGGGGACTCTATGATAAAGGAAATACCACCACTATGAATCCATCGCAACACGGGGCAGTAAAAACGAAAGGAAGCGTGCAGACTATGCAACACAAATATTTCGCCTGGGCCATGGGCATGGCAATGGCTGCTGCCATTGCCTGCACCGGCTGCACTTCATCCGATACCAATTCCAGTGCCGATTCCGGCACATCCACCCAGATTACCACGGCAGCCTCCGACACCAGCGCCAAGGAAACCGATTCGAAAAAGAACACCGCCAGCGCAGAATCCCTCTCCACACTCCAGGACAATGTCACCGGCGACACCTATGACGGCGACCTCAACGAGGACGGCTTCGGCACCAGCGGAACGATCTCCGGCGGCACGTCCGTCACGGCAAACGGCGGAAGCGGCGGCATGTCCGGCAGATTCGGCGGCATGCCGGCAGGCGATCCGCCCTCCGGCGCACCCGGCGGCAATTTCGGCAAGAACGCACAGCGTTCCTGAACCTGTGCTCTGCGGTACGGCAGGGACACAGGACAAAATCCCCCTTGAAATTTTCTTTCCTTTCAAATTTGCAGGAGCGCACGGTGTCAGAGCCGTGCGCTTTTGCGGTTTTGGCGGGAGAAAATTGCGAACGATCTCTCACGGACTATTCGCATGCTTTTCAGTCCGTTTTCAAGCCAGTTTCACCAAACGAACACATTCATCCGGTATACTAGAACCATGCTCAAAGAGAGCATGTAACATCCTCTAACCGCTCCGTGTACACCCCGATGCGGAGCGGAATCCCCAATAATCCCTATATCATAGCAAAAAACGTCCCATTTACCCCGTGGGGCGTTTTTTGTGTCTTTTGGCGTGCGGGGAAATCATTTCATATCACAAAAAAGAAAAATAAGGCTCCCCTGAAAGGGGAGCTGGTAGTGCGCAGCACTGACTGAGGGGTCCATTTGGGAAATTCAAAACAAATACAAAAGGTTTCACAAAGACCCCTCCGAGCGGCTTCGCCGCCCACCTCCCCTTTCAGGGGAGGCTCTCATAAAAATGGATTTGCATGCCCCCTTGCAAATTCGGCGGATTCATGGTATACTGATAACAACCTCAGAACAGAAAGGACAGTTTCATGATTACAGTTTCCAATGTCAGCCTCCAGTTCGGCGGCGACACGCTTTTCAAAAACGTCGATCTCCAATTCAACGCCGGCAACTGCTACGGCGTGATCGGTGCCAACGGTGCCGGAAAGTCCACATTCCTGAAGATTCTCTGCGGACAGCTCAAGCCCACCACCGGCGAGGTCAATATTCCCAAGAACCTCCGCATGAGCGTCCTCAAGCAGGACCACTTCGCCTACGACGAATACACCGTTCTGGACACCATCATCATGGGAAACCAGCGGCTCTACGACATCATGCAGCAGAAAGATGCCCTCTATGCCAAGGAGGATTTCTCCGAGGAGGACGGCATTCTGGCTTCGGAGCTGGAGGCGGAATTTGCCGAGCTGGACGGATGGGAGGCAGAGTCCAACGCCTCCAAGCTGATTCAGGGGCTGGGACTGTCGGAGGAGCTGCTCTATCAGCAGATGGCAGACCTGTCCGGCAACGAGAAGGTGAAGATCCTGCTGGCGCAGGCGCTGTTCGGGAATCCGGACATCATCCTCATGGACGAGCCGACCAACCATCTGGACATTGACGCCATCGCATGGCTGGAGGACTTCCTGTCCGAGTACTTCGGCACGGTCATCGTGGTATCCCACGACCGCCACTTCCTCAACGACGTCTGCACCCACATTGTGGACATCGACTACACCAAGATCAAAATGTACGTGGGCAACTACGAATTCTGGTACGAGTCCAGCCAGATGATGCAGCGCCTCATCAAGCAGCAGAACAAGAAGGTGGAGGACAAGATCGCCGAGCTGAAAACCTTTATCGCACGGTTCTCCGCCAACAAGTCCAAGTCCAAGCAGGCGACCTCCCGCCGGAAGCTGCTGGACAACCTGACGGTGGAGGAGCTGCCGGCATCCAGCAGACGCTACCCGTTCATCGGCTTCGACATGGACCGGGAGCTGGGCAAGGAGGTATTGCAGGTCAGCGGCATCTCCAAGACCGTGGACGGCGTGAAGCTGCTGAACAACGTCAGCTTTACCCTGGGACGCACCGACAAGGTGGCGTTCATCGGCGAGAGCGAACAGGCGATCACCATGCTGTTCAAGATTCTCATGGAGGAGGAGCAGCCGGACGAGGGCACGTTCAAGTGGGGCGTTTCCACCTCGACCTCGTACTTCCCGGTGGACAACTCCGCCTACTTCAACGACAACGACGACTCCATTCTGGAGTGGATCCGGCAGTACTCCACCGCAGACGAGACCGAAACCTATCTGCGTGGTTTTCTGGGACGGATGCTCTTCTCCGGCGATGACATTTACAAACCGGTCAAGGTGCTGTCCGGTGGGGAAAAGGTGCGCTGCATGTTTGCACGCATGATGCTGTTCCACTCCAACGTGCTGCTGCTGGACAGACCCACCAACCATCTGGATCTGGAGAGCATCACCGCCGTGAATAACGGACTGGTGAACTTCAAGGGCGTTGTCATCCTGTCCTCCCACGACCACGAGATTCTGGAAACCGTGGCGAACCGTATCATCGAGATCACACCGGAGGGCTGCATCGACCGGCAGGGAACGTATGAAGAGTATCTGGCGTGGAAGAAGGAGAACGGGAAGTAAGACGGCTTTGCTGAGTTACTGGAAACAAACATTTTTTGTATTGTAGGGACACGGCGTGCCGTGTCCGCTTGTAAACGTTTTCCCATCTTTCAAAATCAACCATAAACCAAAAGGGACACAGCCACCTGTGTCCCTTTTTTCTTTGCTATTGTTGTGTGAAATCGTCGGACACGGCACAGCCTGTCCCTGCAAACGTATGCAGAGCGCCTCGCCGGCTGTTTACTTTGCCAGTGCCTGCTCTGCGGCTGCCAGCTTTGCGCTGCAAACGAACACTTCCATTGCCTTTTGCAGCTCCTCCTCTGTGGGGAATGTGGGGGAGATACGGATGTTCTCATCCTCCGGATCGACACCGTAGGGGAAGGATGCGCCGGCACCGGTGAGGACTACGCCTGCCTCCTTGCACAGCTGGACAATGCGCTTTGCGCAGCCCTTCTGGTTGAAGGAGATGAAGTAGCCGCCCTGGGGGTTCGACCAGCTGGCGATGCCCAGATCTGCCAGTTCCCGCTCCAGTGTGTTTTCAACGATCCGGAACTTCGGGGCGATCAGAGCCTTGTGCTTCTTCATGTGCGCTACCAGATTCTCGAACTTGCCGCCAAAGAAACGCAGGTGGCGGAGCTGGTTGAGCTTATCGTAGCCGATGGTGGAGAAGCCCAGCGCATTCTTCAGGTACTTCAGGTTGTTCTCGCTGGCTGCGATCATGGCAATGCCGGAACCCGGATGGGTGATCTTCGAGGTGGAGGCGAACATATAGCAGATATCCTCGTTTCCAACCTTTCTTGCCTCTTCCAGCAGGTTTGCCTGTACCGGCGGATTGTCTACCAGATGGTGTACGCAGTATGCGTTATCCCAGAAGATGCGGAAATCCTTTGCCTTGGGCTTCAGGGCTGCGAAACGCTTTACCACTTCGTCGCTGTATACCACGCCGCCCGGATTGGAGTACATGGGCACGCACCAGATCGCCTTGATGGTGTCATCCTCTGCCACCAGCTTTTCGACGATGTCCATATCCGGCCCGTCTTCCTTCATGGGAACATTTACCAGCTCCATGCCGAGGAACTGGCTGACTGCAAAGTGGCGGTCATAGCCCGGAACCGGACAGAGCACCTTTACCTTGTCGTACTTGCCCCACGGCTTGCTGCCCATCACACCGTTGGTCATAGCGAGGGACATTGCCCAGTACATGATATTCAGGCTGGAGTTGCCGCAGACGATCACGTCCTCCGGCTTTACGCCCAGCATAGGTGCAAAGAATGCCTTTGCCTCCGGCAGTCCGTCCAGACAGCCGTAGTTGCGGCAGTCCAGACCGTTTTCTGCCCGATAGTCCTCTTCCGACAGGCAGGTGAGGATGCCGTTGGTCAGATCCAGCTGCTTCGGCGCCGGCTTGCCACGGGACATATCCAGCTTCAGACCCTCTGCCTGAAATGCAGCATATTCCTTCTGGCACTGCGCCTGAAATGCTTCCAGTGCTTCCCGATTCATCTCTGATACTCTCATTGCTCTCACACTCGGCTCTTTGGAGCCTACTCCTTTGCATAAATTGATTGGGACGGCGAAATGGCGTCCGGAAATCATGCGTGTTGTACGGCACGCGGCCTTATCAATATTATAACACATCTTTCCCTGGAGTGCAAGTGTTCTTGCAGAAAAAACAAAATTTAATATTTTCGGCATTTGTCCGGGGGTTTTTCGGCAGATCCCCCGAAAAAGGGACGGTCGGACTTCTGTAAAAAAGTTTTCTTCTAAGTTATGAGAGGAGTTTGCGGTCTGTGCTGTGTCCGCCGTGAAACTGCTCCCCCGGAACGCTTCCCCCTGACACCGCATAGAATGTGGCAAGAGCGCATACAGCGCAGAAGCGGAGGGACAGTGATGAGATCCAAATATGTGATATGGTTTGCCGGCGGCGACCGGCGGCAGCAGTATGCGGCGGCACGGCTGGCGCAGCGGCTGGAGGCGGAGGTGCACGTGCTGGGCGTTTTGCCGGAGCACCGGAAGGTTTCCGGCGTGCTCTGGTGTCCGGAGGGCGTTCCCGCAGCGCCCTGCGATCTGCTGGTGCTGCCCATTCCGGCGAGTGCGGACGGCGAAACCGTTGCCGCACCGCTGGGGTCGTCCCCCATTCCTCTGGCGCAGCTGGCGGCCGGCACGAAGTCCGGCGCACTGGTGCTGGGCGGGAAGTGCAGTCCGGCGGTGCGGACGCAGTTCGGGGCGCAGCAGGTGGAGGACTATCTCGGCCGTGAGGAGCTGTGCCTTGCCAACGCCGTCCCCACGGCGGAGGGCGCCATCCAGACCGCCATGGAGCAGATGCCCACGACCCTGCACGGCGGCAGGGCGCTGGTGGTGGGGTACGGCAGAATCGGCATGGCGCTGGCACCTCGGCTGCGTGCGCTCGGGATGGAGGTCACGGTGTGCGCCCGCCGCTGCGAGAGCCGTGCGCTGGCGGAAATGCATGGCTGCCGGGCCGTGCCGCCGGAGGAACTGGGAGCGGCGGCAGCGCAGTGCAATCTGGTGTATAACACCGTTCCGGCACTGCTGCTGGAGGAGCCGGTGCTGCGCCGGATGCCGCCGGAGAGCCTGATCATCGATCTGGCATCCCGTCCGGGCGGCACGGATTTTGCGGCGGCACGGCGGCTGGGGATTCCGGCACTGCTGGCGCTAGCGCTTCCGGCAAAAGTCGCACCGGCGACGGCGGGCGAGATCATTGCGGACACCATCTGCAACATTCTCAAGGAGAGGGGATTCGCCCATGAACGATCTGACAGGTAAGCGAATCGGGTTTGTGGTCACCGGTTCGTTCTGTACCTTTTCCGCCGCTTTCGCACAGGCAAAACGCCTGCGGGAGTCCGGCGCAGTGCTGACGCCGATCTTCTCGGAGCACGCCGCCGGCATGGATACACGCTTTGGCACGGCGGCGGTGCGTGTGGCAGAGCTGGAGGAGATCTGCGGCAAAAAAGCGCTCCGCACCATTGCGGAGGTGGAACCGCTCGGCCCGAAGTCCATGCTGGATGTGCTGGCGGTGGCACCCTGTACGGCAAATACAGCGGCAAAGCTGGCGCACAGCATTACGGATACCACGGCGACCATGGCGGTGAAATCCATGCTGCGCCGGCAAAAACCCGTGGTGCTGGCGCTCGCCACCAACGATGCCCTGCGTGGCTCGGCGAAAAATATCGGGCTGCTGATGAATACCAAGCACTATTATTTCGTGCCCCTGCGGCAGGATGCGCCGGCGGAGAAGCCCGCCTCCCTGGTGGCGGATTTCGAACAGCTGCCGGAAACCGTGTCCCTTGCGCTGGACGGAAAACAAATTCAGCCTGTGTTTTTCTCGTAGACACAAACCGTTAACAATCTTATGGTATACTAAAAAGCAGGTGGAAATCGACAGCTCGGTTTCCACCTGTTTGTGACTGGACGAAATATGCGGATGAAACGGGGAGAATGCATCAATGGCATGGATCATTTTGAAGCAGGCGGCGATCATGCTGCTGCTGAATCTGGTGGGCATCATCGCCTACCGCACGAAAATTGTGGACAAGAACGGCGGCCGCCAGGTTTCCAGCTTTGTGCTGGAGATCGTCACGCCGGTGCTGGTGGTGAACGCCTATTCCGAGGTGGAGTACGAGTTCCGGCTGGTGGTGAATATGCTGTGGACGTTCCTCATTGCGGCAATCTCCTACGTGGTGGCGATCACGGCGGCGTACCTGCTGATTCGCCGGAAAGCCGGCAGGGAGACGGAGATCGAGCGCTTCTCCGTCATCTACAGCAACTGCGGCTTCATGGGCATCCCTCTGGCGAGCGCCCTGCTGGGCAACGAGGGGGTGTTCTACGCCACGGCGTTCCTCACCATCTTCTTCTGCTTTGCGTGGACGCACGGCATCATGCTCCTCACCGGACAGCACGACCGCCGTGCCCTCCTGAAAAAGTTCTGCTCTCCTACCATGATCGGCATTGCCATCGGACTGGTGCTGTTTTTCTGCCGCATCCAGCTGCCGGGAATCCTGCAAACCACCTTTGACTACGTGGCGGGGCTGAATACGCCCATGGCAATGGTCGCCTCCGGCATCAGCGTGGCGCAGGCCAACCTGCTGCAGGCGGTGCGCACCCCACGGGTGTACTACGTGAGCGCCGTGAAGCTGCTGGGCATTCCTCTGCTGCTGACGCTGCTGTTCCTGCCCCTGTCCTTTATCCCCATGGAGGTGCGGACGGTGGTGCTGGTGCTCATGGCAGCGCCCTCTGCGGCGATGTGCACGCTCCAGTGCCAGAAGCACAGCATGAACGACGTGTACGCCTCCGGCATCTTTGCCATGACAACGATTTTGTCCATGGCGGCAATGCCGGCGGTGGTGAAGCTGTTTACCACGCTGCTGGAACTGGTGTCGGCGTGACCTGCCGGAATGTGTATACGGTGTAAATTTTATCGGATTTGGCACTTTTTCTGTTGCAATTCGTAAAAATTTGTGATAAAATGAATAAATAAGAGAACCTCTGGATTGGTACGTGAGAGAAACCGGAGGCAAGAATCCGATTGTTCCGGAAACGGGATGGTCGGATATGTTTTGAAAAGAAAAGGAAGAACGTCATGAACGATTGTGGCATTAGTAAACTGGATCTCAAGCGGAGAAACCGCATGCAGATCCTGCGTGTAGTACGGGAACAGGGGCCGATCTCCCGTGTGGATATCTCCACGGCACTGCAAATCACCCGTGCGGCGGTTACCATCATCACCAATGAAATGATCTCCCAGCACATTCTGGAAGAGATCGGCGAGGAGCCGGTAGAACCCGGTGCGGCAGTCAAGAAGGGACGCCGGAAGATCCTGCTGGACATCAATGCAACGTATCGCTTTGCATTGGGCGTGTACGTAGATGAAAAGGAGATCTCCGTCGGACTGACCACATTGAATCTGGAGACCATGGACAAGAAGGTTATCATCCACGGCGGCAATCTGACGGCGGAATATGCGGCAGGGGTCATTGCCTCCACGGCGAAGACCATGCTGCAAAACAGCTGCCTCACCTCGAAGAACCTCATTGGCATCGGCATCGGCGTGATGCCCGCTGTGTGGCAGCAGCTGGACGGCGAGACCACCGAGGACGGCGTGCTGCAGTTCCCCCTGTTCCAGCGCCTTCTGACAGACCGCTGCAACACCACCATCTATCTGGGCAGCGCCGTGACGCAGTTCGCCATGGCAGGGGTGCAGCATCAGGCACGGAACCACGTCATCAGCAACCGCCAGCTCTTCCTGCACTGGGGGGACAACCACTTCTACGCCATCCCCATGCAGGGCGCAGAACCGCTCCATGACATTTGCAGCAGCCGGTACTACGTGGAGAATATGATCGTTGTGCCGGACGGCAGAGAGGCAGAGGGCTATCCCCGTGGCAGTGTGCGTGCAGAACTATCCCTCAGCGCCATCCAGAAGGACGTTTCCGCCGTATTCTCCGAGGCGCAGACACCGGCGCTATACCAGCTCACAGACGGCGACCTGACGCAGGTCACGCTGGCCTCCCTGCTGACGGCATCGGAGGAGGACGTGGCGCTGATTCCGGTGACGGAACAGATCATGGCGAAGTTCAGCCTGCTGCTGAATAACCTCCGCTGTGCCTATTTCAGCGACAGCGTGTGTCTCCACGGCTTTGGCTTCACCCAGCGGAATCTGGAACAGGTGCAGACGTACCTGCGGGAGTACACCGAGGATACTTTCGCCGATACCGTGTCCCTCAGCCCCATTCAGGAGCGCTACCGCTTCCTGTGCGGCTGTATCTACGCCGTACAGGAGGGATTCTTCCGGCGAGGCGGACTGAGCTGAGAATCTGAATTGCTGTGTACCCGTTTCCGGCATCGCCGGAGACGGGTTTTTTTTGCGGGAACAGGCTCAAAAAACATCGAAAACGCAACGAGGGCACCCCCTCTGGCGGATGCCTTTGGGAGTGCCCTCATGCGTGGCGCAGAAACTGCGCACAATTCAGTTGCGAAACAGATTACTCTGTGTTAACTCTTACTTTCTCTTCTTGGAAACCAGAGCTACGCCGCCGATAACAGCTACAGCTACAGCAACGCCAGCGATCGGCAGTGCGTCACCAGTCTTCGGAGAAGAAGTGGAAGCAGCAGCAGCCTTCTTGGTGGTTGTAGCTGCCGGAGTAGCAGCCTTAGCGGTTGTGGTAGCCTTCGGAGCTGCAGTGGTTGCAGCCGCAGTGGTAACAGCCGGAGCTTCGGTGGTAACAACCGGAGCCTCAGTGGTCGGCTCTTCGGTGGTCGGCTCGCCCTTAACTACGATAGCGCCGGAAACTGCAGTGGTCAGACCGCCGTCGCCGTTTACGTTCTCGAACTGTGCCTTTGTGCCGTCACGGCCGGTATCAGCTGCAGTGATGGTGTAAACGTCACCCGGCTGAATGTCAGCATCCTTGATGTCGAAGATCAGGTATGCAACAGTTGCGCCGTTTGCAGTATCGTAAGCCAGAACGTTACCGTCACGGTCAGCGTCGGTGCTCAGGAACGGCAGCCATGCGAAGTCGTATGCCTCAGAGTAAGCAAACTTCAGAGCCAGGCTGCTGGAGTTGCACTTGATGGAAGTGCAGTCCAGTTCGCTGGTGTCCCACTCAGCGCCCAGAGACAGCTTTACGAAGTTGTTGTCAACGCTTACCGGAACCTTGATCTGTCCAGCCTTAGCCTCTTCAACAGTTACTTCAACAGTGCCGATGGTTGCAGTGCCGCCAGCTGCGCTTGTCGGAACAGCCAGAACAGCAGCAGATGTAGCTACGATAGCAGCAGCAGAGAGAGCTGCCATTGTTCTTTTCAATGTAGTTTTCATTTTTCTATTTCCTTTCAAAAATAAATCTATGTTATGCACCCGGCGCAATATGCACCTTACGCCGGACACAGTAACAACGCACGAATTTGGGAATTGGGATTTGCTTACTTGCCGATCACGTCAGACCATACAACGTCCTTACCAGCAGCTCTGTAAGATACATACTGCAGGATGTTGAATGCGTCATCCATGGAGATCTCAGCATCTTCCGTCTTCTTGCCAGCCTTGGACTCGGTGTCGATGTCGCTTACATAGAATGCCAGCTTCTCCAGCAGTTCGTCAGAACCGTCGGTGAAGGTTACAGTCTTGCCGGCTGCGCTGGAAGAATAGTACTGCAGGGTATCGAATGCATCGTCCATGTCAACGTCGCCGTCCAGCTGAGTGTCACCCTTCATTGCAACTGCAACAGTGGGCTTGTCTTCCAGAGCGGTCTTGTCAGCATCGCCAATGTAGTAGATGTCAACTGTGCCCTTGTAGTACGGAGCAGTGTAAACATCTGCCGGAGTCTGCAGGAAGCCGAAGTAGCTTGCATCCAGATCCTTGGTGGTGCCATCCTTCAGGGTAGCAACAGCAGATACGATCAGCTCAGAAGCATCGAAGGAAGTTTCCTCGCTGTTGTATACGCCCTCGCCAACCTCAACAGAGATGCTCTCGATGTCCTTCATCGGGATGATGTCGGTAGAAGTAGTGGTTGTAGTCTCGCCAGTGCCGGAAGTGGTGGTAGTCTCACCGCTGCCGGAAGTGGTTGTGGTCTCACCGCTGCCGGAAGTGGTAGTGGTCTCACCGCTGCCGGAAGTGGTTGTGGTCTCACCGCTGCCGGAAGTAGTTGTGGTAGTGGTGGTATTGGTATCCGATGTTGTGGTAGTGGTGGTTTCCTTATCCTTCAGCTCGTATGTTACCGTACGGGTTACATCGAAGGAAACGGTACCGGTTGTTGCGAAAGTAACTTCAACTTCCTTTACGGTGTCGAAAGATACGAATTCCTTATCCGGATTCTGCTTTGCAACGTAAGCCTTGACAGCGTCCTGCTCAGCGTCCGGAATCTCGAATGTCAGGTCATATGCGCCATTGGTTGCGCTAGCCTTGAAGTTTGTGCCCTCGTTCAGAACAGCGGCAATGTCAGCAGCAGAGATGCTCAGCTTTACGTTTGCATCGCTCTGGGTCAGAACGTCGTTTACTGCGCTGATGCCCTTGTCGAAGTAGCTGCCGTATGCAGCAACCAGACCGTCAACAGTCTTCGGCTTGCTTGCAGCAGACTCGAAGCCGTTCTTTGCAGCGAAATCAACGATTGCAGCAACCACTGCATCGGCATTTGCATAAGAAGTTTCCTCGAAGGACTTTGTTGCGATTGCCTTGGTCAGCTCGGTGTAGCTGCTGTAGTTTGCAGCAGCCTCGCCCAGGATCTTGCTGAACTGTGCAACATCAGCAGCCGGAACAGCAGCCTGTACCTGTGCAGACAGATCAGCAACCACTGCGTTCAGGTACTCGTCAAAAGCCGAAACGGTGTAAGCGGTGTTGTTCTTGTCGTTGGTGATAGAACCGGTTACGGTAGCTTCCTTGCTGTTTTCCAGATCGGTGGAAACAACGAAGCTGTAGTGTGTCTTCAGGATGGAAGCGTCTACGGTGTAGTCAACGCCCAGCTCGTTCAGCTTGTCCTGAATCTGCGGAACCATGTAAGCGCTCAGATCAGCGTCACCGGAAACGGTGAAAACGCCGTCCTTGACGGTCAGGGTCGGATTTGCAGAAGCAGAAACGATATCCTTTACCAGGCTGGTGTACTTGCCGGTGCCGGACAGGCCTTCCACGATGCTCTTTGCGTCAACGCTGTACTCGCCGTTTACATCCTTTACATAGCCGGCCATACGGGTGTTCCAGTCGGAAACCTGCTTGCCGTCCTTGATCTCGGACTCCGGATTTACATACAGCAGCTTGTCTGCGGTGATCTGCGCTGCATCCGGCTTTACTGCTGCGGAGCTGGAGATTGCCAGTACCTGGCCCATAGCCACCGGTACTGCAATAGCTGCAGCGAGAACTCTGTTAAATTTCTTCATTCTCTTTTTACCTCTCTCTGTAAGAATTTTGTTTGTATTGCCGTCCGTCAATTTGGGCAGATACGATACATGGCGGATACGGCGCACCCCGTTCACATTGCTGATATGAAACTCTGCGGCAGACGCCGCAGCCGGTGTGTGCCGCCGTTCAGCGGCAAGAAATGAATATTTACAAGTACCCGCAAAAGGTCTTATAAATAATTTACAAGTGTATTTTAACATATTATTTCGCCCGTGTCAAGCCCATCCGACTAACTTTTTTAAAATTCTTTGGGGAATATCATGCCCGTTTTTGTAGCTTTTTCACAATTTTCAGCGAGTCCGGCGGGACAGCAGCAGGCTTTTCCGTCGATTTTGGCAGCCCGCGGAACGGCTGGGAAAAGTTTTCAACAGGTTTTCAACAACCCCGTTTGTGCGTTTCTACCAGTGCCGCAGACTTTTGGGGAAACCATGCACCCCCGCAGGAGAACCCTGTGGGGGTGCGCTTTTGGGACGAATCGCCTCAGCCGACCAGACCGGAGCGTTCGATGCCCTCGGTGAAGTACTTCTGCAAGAAGACGTACATGATCAGGATGGGCAGAATGGAGATCAGGCAGCCCGCCTCCATCCACACGATCTGTTCTCTGGGGCTGACATCTGCGTTATTGAACAGCTGCTGGGACAGCAGGGTGCTCAGGTTTTTCAGCATCAGCGCAATGGTCTGGTTCTTGGTGAAGAAGGTGGAGCTGACATAGTAGTCGTTCCAGTACCACACCACCGAGAACAGAAAGACCGTCAGGAACGAGGAGGATGCGTTGGGGATCATGACCTGTACGAAGGTGCGGAGCGGACCGCAGCCGTCCAGATAGGCAGCGTCCTCCAGCTCCTTGGGGAGTCCCTTGAAGAACTGGCGGAAGATGAAGATCATGAGTCCGGCACGGATGCCGTTGCCCATGGCTGCCGGCAGGTACATACAGAGCTTGGAGTTGATAAGGTTGACCTCCAGCCCGAACAGACCGAAGTGCCGGAACAGCATGTACTGGGGAATGGCGATGATCTGGGACGGCACGAGGATCATCATGACCACGATACCGAAGAGCAGACCCTTGCCCTTAAACTTAAAGCGGGCGAAGCCGTAGCCTGCCAGTGCGCAGGAGGCGACCTGTACCAGCGAACAGCCGATGTTCAGCAGGAGGGTCGTCCCCAGCGTTTTCCAGATGTCCATGACACCGGCGGTCTCCTTGATGACCTCCAGCGTCAGGTGGCGGGGGATCCACATGACCGTGGGGTCGCTCATATCGGCGGAATCCCGGAATGCGCAGCTAATCATATAGATCAGGGGATAGAGGATGACAAAGCACAGACCGAACAGAATGAAGAATCGGAAGAACGGCCAGACCGCTTCGAAAACCCGCTTGCGGCGCATGTAGGCGATCTCGGATTTGTTCATGCTCCGCATGCGGATTCTGCGTGCCTCACGTTTGCTCATGCCGTTTCCCACTTCGGCGTCATCCTTGGGGGAAGAAACGGGTGTTGCACCCTTGACATTTTCCATGTTTGCCACCTCCTTATTCGACTTCGTAATACACGAATTTGTTGATGATTGCGGTAATGATGCCTACGGCAGCGAGGACGATGGCGAAATATACCCACGCCATCGCCGATGCCGGACCGTACTGCCAGTCGGACTGGAGATCCAGAATCCGTCCCATGACCACGTTGTTCGGGTCGGTGAAGGAGTCGATGATGGTGAAGATAAAGCACGCCAGAATCATGGGGCTGACATAGGGCAGGGTGATCTTCCAGAAGTATTCCCATGCCGTTGCGCCCTCCATCTGCGCCGCCTCCTTGGCGGACACCGGAATGTTCTGGAGGGCGGCGAGGAAGATCAGGATCTGGATGCCGGAGTTCCAGACGATGCCGAAGATGTTGTCCGACACTGTTTCGATGGTGGTCTGGACGCCGTCCGAGATGCCGTAGATGCCGAGGAATTCCATCAGCTCGCCCAGCAGATCGGTAGAGAACATGGTGGAGAACTGGCTGGCATCGCTGTTGCCGGTGCTCTGGAGGTTGCCGTTGATGATGTTATACACCGGGCCTGTGGCAATGATGACCGGCAGGAAGAATACCGCACGGGAGAACGTGCGCCCCCTGAACTTCTGGTTCAGGATGACGGCAACGAACAGGGAGAACACCAGAATGAGCGGTGTCTTCCATGCGGTTTCCTCCAGCACCTTTACCAGATACTGGCGGTAGTTCGGGTCTACGTTAAAGGCATAATTATAGTTGTCCAGCCCCACCCATTTGCCGACCATGCCGCCGGTGTCCGGTGCGATCTCCTGAAAGGAATAGATCAGTGACTCCACCACGGGAATCAGAAAAAAGATCAGTGCGCCCACGAACCACAGTGCAATGAAGCCGTAGCCGTACATGCTCTTTCGTTTTTCATACGCCATTTTCATGATTACTTCCAACTCCCTTCCTCGACATACTCAGAAAGCGCATAGGTTTTGCCGTCTGCGGTGACGGTCTGCGCTGCAAGATCGACCTCGGTCACGGCGCCGTTTTCATAGGTCGTGGTGATGACGTCGCCCTCCCGCACGTAGCCGGTGATCTGCTGGTCACCCAGTCCGGCGGTCACTGTCTTGGCAAACGCATAGGACTGGGCGGCGTTGTCCTTCCAGTCGTCTGCGCCGGCGTAGTACAGTCCGTCCAGCACGGTGTCCTTCAGCTCGCTGGTCTCCTCGCCGATCATGTCATAGTGCAGGCTGCTGCCCGTTGCAATGGAGAGCAGCACGGTTTCCTCCGGTGTGGCGGAGGCATTGACGGCGGTGGAGGCGTAGGGCTTCAGCCCGTGCATGACCATCTGATAGAACGGGATGTCCTCGTCAAACACATCGTAGCCGCTGGACTGGAGGGGCACATCGGTCAGCTCCTGCACATAAGGGAGCGCATAGGCGTTTGCCGTATCCGCCAGCATGGCGATGTCTGCATCGGTGATCTGCTGGTAGGACTGGGTCAGGATCTCCTGTGCCTTGTCCCGGCAGATCTCCTTCTTGCCGTAGTCGCCGTAGAGGGCGGAGGTCATGCTGCCCAGCGAAACTGCGGAGAGGTTTTTCTTGGTGAAGTTTCCGGTGAGCTTCTCATAGATCTCGGAGAACGCCGCCGGAGAGAGCAGCGAAAGGGGCTTCTCCGCACCGCTCTGGTTGCCGTATGCCAGATTGTACGGATAGATTCGGGCGTAAGAACCGGAGATGCGGACAGTGGTGTCCGTGAACGTGTAGTATCCGCTGCCGGAGGCAAAGGTCTGGTTGTCCACTGCCGGATAGATGGTGATGCTGTTCCTGCCGGCGTAGTCCATGAGATCTTCCCAGTCGCCCTTGCCGCCCAGACAGCCGGCGGGCTTTGCCTTGAGATCCACCTTGCCGGTGATGCCGGCATTCGTCCAGTTGTAGTACTGTACCCGGATGTCCTCCGGCGAAACGCCGTCTGCGGTCAGGTCCGTGAGGATGTCCTCCGCCTGCGCAAAGGTGGTGAGGGAGTTTTTCAGTGTCACGGGAATGCCCAGAATGGACTTCTCCTTTTCTGTTCCGCCGTAGAGGTTCAGGTACAGACCGGCATCGGCGGATGTCACGGTGGAGGTCACGCCCTGCTCCCCGGTGAGGTAGTTCCGGTAGGCGTTTGCCACGTCGCTGTAGTCCGGCGTATCCTCCGTTTCCAGCGGGTAGTACCGCAGCGCCACGGCATCGGTCTTGATGTCGCCGTCCTCAAAGACGGTGAGGGCGGTGGAGTTGTCCCCCGACATATCGTAGGAGTCGGAGTCCCGCAGGGTGAAGTCAAATCCGCAGACGTTATAGCTGCTCTTGGACTGTCCGCTGACGCTGGCGGTGAGCCTGGCGTTGGAGTCGCCCTCGGTGCACACCACCATCATGGCGCTGTCGCTGTTGACAATGCCGTACATGGGCAGGTACACCTGCTCCGTCACAGCGGGCTGCTGGAGGGGCACGGCGGTCAGGTCGGTGCCGTAGACATAGCCGGTATAGCTCTTGGCGCTAGTCTTGCTGTTGTTATAGCGGATCAGCGCACCGCTGCCGTCGGGAATGACGAAATAGCCGTCCTCCTGATCGGAGGCTGCGCCGAAGCTGCTCATAAGGGAGAGGGAGGTGACCAGCTTGCCGGTCTGGGAGGTGTCCTCCTCCTCGATCTCGTCTGTTTCAATGCGTGCTTCCAGGTAGTCATCCTCCAGCGTGTAGGTCACGGGAATGGTGATGCCCGCCTTGTGGAAGCGATAGGTGATCTTCACGCCGTCGCCGGTGTCCTTGACCTTGACCTTGCCGTCGCCGGTGGAGCGGAGCGTGGTGGTGCTTCTCGCATCCGGTTCGCCGTAGACCATGCGCAGGGAGGAGGAGAGGTCGTTCACGATGGTGTTGGTGGCACGCTTATCGTGTCCCACGTTCTCCGGCGTAGACCACCACATCTTTTCCGCTGTCTTGTCGTACAGTCCGATGACTGCACGGTCATCGTCCACATACAGCGCCAGCCGGTCGTTCTCGGTGACGAACCGTGCCGAGGAGATCACGGCATCGCAGGTATCGGAGAGCACCACCTGCCAGCCGTCTTCGTTGGTGTAGGTGACCTGGCCGTCCTTTGCCTTGCCGTCGGAGGTATAGCTGCGCTCCACCTCGTCGTAGTCCTTGCTGTACAGCTCCAGCGTCTTGTGATCTCTGGACTGGAAGAGCAGTTCGCTGTCCAGCAGGGAGACGATCTGGCGCACCTGAATGACCTTCTGGTAATCGGTGTCCATGTACACCAGCCAGCGTCCCTCCGGACTGAGGAAGATCACGAAGTCGCTGGTGTCGTCCTCCTCTTCCAGGGTGCAGACCACCTCGCCGGTTTCGTCGTCGATGCCGGCAAGCCCGATGTCGTCCAGCAGATCCACCACGTCCTCGTCGGAGATGGTGTCCTCATAGTCCTCCGGACGGCTGTAGAAGGTGATGCCGTCGCAGGCGTTCTTTTTCTCCATGTACTGGGTGACCTGCGCTGCTGTAATCGTAATTTCCTCCTGCG
>UMIM01038580.1_pt1 | contig 17310 bp, 30 predicted proteins | sample 1965831 | NCBI WGS metagenome assembly UMIM01 (sample SAMEA4836125, study PRJEB28245) | human gut metagenome | biome: gut microbiome; material: fecal sample | place: Denmark | collected 2008 | reverse complement strand
TATTTTGACAAAATTGCGCCATTGTTCAATGATGGTATTAAGGAGCCTATTTCAAGTAAACGTATTGATTACGCAGTAAAGTTTATGGAGATGACACGACCTTTATGGGAACGTGAAGCAAAAGAACAGGAAAAATTCCAGAAAGCCTTAAATGAAATGCTTCGCCAGATGCTTGTAAATCTAGCAAATGGTAATAGTTCTCCAGAAAAGAACGGCGACGGAACGGATGCCAGCAATAACGGTAGCGATTCTAACGATGAAAGCGGCGATAACGCTAATGGTAATTCTTGTAGCAGCAGTAGTGGCGATGGAACTGATAGTGAAAATAGTAACTCAGATAACAATTCAGACGGCAATTCAGATGATAATGCAGACAGTGACGCCGTTAAAGCTATTAAATCTGCTTCTCAAAACAGAAAAAATCAAGCTGATGCAAGAGATAATGCAGCTTCAAATATCAAAGAAGGAAATTCTGTCACATCAGATAATACTTCTGAAATTGCATCAGAGCTGGAAAGCTGTATTTCTATAGACCCGTCAGCGGCAGATTCTATTAAAGACACTTTGGACCGCATAGAAAAACGCTTGGAAAAAGAAGCCAAAAACAGCTCTCTGGATTTCGAAGTTGATTCAGCTGTTTTAAAGGCTTCTACTTGCAAAAATATTAAGGTAGTTTCCGATTCTAAGGCCGTTGTAAGGTACAATTCCATTGTTCGCGAGAACAAGAAAACTATTACGGCAGTTGCAAATGCAATCGAACGTATTTGCCGTAAAGAGCCTGAAGAAACCTTACATCACACAAGTGGTCACTATAACATCAAGCGTGCAAATTGTAAGGTCACAGCAAAGCTCTTTGACAAGAAAAAAGAACCTGGAGACAAAAAAGATATAAGCGCATTGCTTCTTATAGACGAATCTGGTTCCATGTTTGGTCAAAAAATTGATACTGCCCAAAAGATGGCTATAATTTATGCAGAAGTATTCGAAAGATTGCATATACCATACTGCATTATCGGCTTTACCGCAGATACACAAGGAGTAGATGCTTTACACGAGCATTTTGTGACATTTAATGGTGATTCTTCCGAAAAATACTCACTTGCAAAAATGAGTGCTATCGCAAATAACCTTGATGGTTATTCAATCCGTTATGCTGGTGAAATTTTAAAGCGTACACCATCTTCAAGGAAATTACTTCTTGTTGCTTCAGACGGAAAACCGGCAGCAGTTAAATATCATGGACATAATGGAATCAAAGATACAACTGATGCAATAAAGGAAGTCAGAAAATATGCTTCTGTATTCGGTTTTGGTATCGGAAATTGCCCAACAGAAATTTTACACAAGATGTATGGAAAAGATTACATCCATGTAGAAGATGTAAACAGCCTTACAGGAATTTTTATTAGAAAAATAAAGAAAATAATAGGAGGAAATGATTAATGAATGTAAAAGCTTATCAGGATGGAACACGTTTTGTTATGGTTTTTGAAGATTGCACACCGGATATTACAGAATGCCTTAAAGCATTTATAAAACCGGTTATGGAAGCAAAGGCAGAAGTAAAACCTATGAAAAAAGAGGTTATCTTAAAAACTTCTGGCTATGATGGAATGACTATAGCGCAGTGTCTTGAAGAAAAGAAGGATGCAGGATATGCAGCAATTGCACATATGATGAAGGATTTTAACGAAGAAGAACGCCCTATTGTCGAGGAAAACCTCTCTAACTATATCAAAGAACGTTTTTTAGGGATTGATCCATATGAATTTGCTGAGAAATTAACAGACAAGCAGTGTGCTATTTTCTTCAAACAGTTCTTGCATGCAGCAGCTCCGTATATGAAACCTATCTCAGAACAGGCCGGATATGCGTCTTTCAAAGAATTTATTGAAAAAGCACCGCTAGAACAGAAACGTTCAGCTGTAGCAGCTGTAATCGAAAAAATTAAATAATTACAATCAAAAAGCCTACTCGTTGAAGAGTAGGCTTTTTTTTAATCATACTGGCAAGTGTTTAATTCAACCATAGCATAAATTAATACTAAAGGGAAGAATGCTATTAAAATGACAACCGATATGTATTCAAATGCAATTCTAAGCCATCTGTATTGTGCCAGTAAGTTTATCATCTTCTTTTTCATGATTTTTCTCTCTTTTTTTGTAGGTTGTTGCAGCTTTGAAAGACTGCATGAATTTATAATATTTATATAAAAACATGTCTTTTTGAGAATCCGGCAAAGAACTATGGAAAAAATCTAATGGAGTATTATAAAGGTCTTTACTCACTTCATATAATTTCAATTCTTTTAGCTTTGCATTGGTCTTTGTTGTGTCTGCAAACATTTGATATAATTCTGCTATATCATTGAATGGAATGTAGTTACTTATCGCATATTGCAATAAAACCCCGGCTTTATAATAACAATATGGACCCTTAAAGTATTTCTTTGGAAATTTTGCTTTTACTCCAGCCAATATTCTTTTGTACATTTTAATTGCCTGTTCTGTCGGATCATACGGAACATCTTTTGGAAAAGCTAAATGCACGATATAGTCAAAGTCCTCATTTATATCCAAGTCCGGCGGAGCAGGTATGTATTTTAATGTAACATCTAATTTTAGGTTTTTTACAATTTCTTTGTCTATGCATTCGGCTGCATCCTGCGGCTGCCAATGCAACAAATTCTTAATTGCGTATCGCCATATATTTAAAGCGGTTTCTTCCTGCTCATCCTCTGTACCTCTTATAATAAAAGACTTTGGATTGGCTTTTCCTATTAGCAAGTCTTCATAATTACTTAAATCTGACATAAAGTGCCTCCTTCCTATATATAATAATATGTACGATTATCTTAAATTTTTTGTCTTTTTTACAATGAAATTTTATTTTTTAAAAAATCGTACATATTATAGATAAATATTGAAAAATGGAGTACAAGAACAAAAAGGTTCATGGTTTGCAGAAGTGGATTGCAGGCTGTGGGCCTTTCTTTTTTTTATTTCAGACTTAATCATACATATTGTATTTATAATATTGAAAACTTAGGAGGAAAAAGAAATGGGTTACATTTCAGACAGAGAAGCAATGATGGAATTAATGGGGCTGATGATGGGCGAGTTTAATTTAGTTGAAATCTTAGAACCACCACATTTAAAACAGGACGACACCTTAACACTTTTACAGAAGTACCAGAGTATCGGCACTCCTGAAGAAATTGTAGAACGAATCAACAAACTTAACAGTTTGGTAGAACGTTCACTCAAGCATATGAAAGAATTAAAGGCTTATCGTGCTACTGGTTATACGCCGGAAGAGTTGTCAACACATCAGACAATTGATGAGTTTGTTGCATCTTTAAGACATTAATACATCTACAGGGAAAACAGGGAATCGAAAATACGTTCGGTTTCCTGTTTTATTTTATAAAATTTTCTTTTTTTCATCCTACATATTATTGATGTGTGTAGGCAGAAGGAGGTTATAGTGGATATAAAAAATTACGAAGAAAGACTAGACATCAATACTTTACAACATATGAAACGGGTATCACTATTGTGTGGGGAAATTGCTGAAGAACTCCGGCTTAATAAAAGATTGCTTATGGTTGCAGGTTATTACCATGATATTGGCAAATCCATGATTCCATCCAGTATTATTCTTAAAAAAGGGCCGCTAACATCTTATGAAAGAAAAATTATAGATTGTCATGCTATTTATAGCTACCAGATTTTAAAAGAATGTGGTTATTCTCAATTAATTTGTGAGGCAGCTTTATTGCACCATGGAATAAAACCGGAATGGCATCTAAAAACTCCACCATCCAAAGAATCCGTTTTATATGGAAATGTAATTCGTGCAGCAGATTTTTATGATGCACTAACATCAGACCGCTCTTATCACAAGGGCAAGGAGAAAGAAGACGTCATAAAGATAATGAAACAAGAACGCTTTAATACGACTTTAATTAATACCTTAGATGCTCTCCCGGTATAATCCGGAGAGCATTTTTTTTATTTTTATTTTTTTCACCATCGTACATATTATATGCAAATATTGAAAACAAGGAGGAAAAAGAATGGAGCAGGGAAGAGAAGTAGAAGTAACAAAATATCCATTAGAAGTTGCGTCCATAGTAAGAACACAGACTTTTTCTGTGGAAAGTCATCTTGCATTAGCTAGAGCTGCTGATGGGGACTCTCCATTTAAGGTATTTAAAAAACTGAGTCGATTTATTTTTGCACTTATTAATGAACAGAAGGAAAGTGTAATGGCTAACATTCCGGTTTATGAAATTGCCGGAATAGAAAAGAAAACAGAATATGCTTTCAATAAAAATATGGAAGCAACGTTTTCACCTAAGCCACAAGATGAAACGCTTTCACCTGCATATACTGTAAAAATAACATCAGGAACTTTTAAAGGGAAAACCCCGGCTGCAGTTTTGTTAGAAAATCCAGAGAACAGAGCCGCATTAATCAGTCAATGGCAATGGTTAAAGTCAAATCTTAATAAGTATCCTAACAATCAAAAACAAATGGATGCTATTGTTGAAGCTGCCAATCTTGAAAAGGCCGGAGAACTATCTTCTAAAATGATTGTAGAAGACCCACCTATTGAAATATATAAAGCGGAAATGCGCCCTTTACAAAGCAAAAAAAGAAATGATGGCTTGTGGTTTGTTTATGCAGTAAAAATCGTATGGATACCAGGAAATACATATCCGGTAGAAATCTGCATTGAAAATTACTATGCGCCGGTAGAAAAAAATGAAAAATTAGGCACTTTGAATGTAAAAATCAAAGAGCGTGACCAGTCTTCTTTAAAGAAGGTAGTAATGAAATTAACAGCCGATGAATGGCTAGATACAATGAGAGCTATTAAAACAAACATGGATCAATTTCAGATGCTCCACGCAAAAGAAGTATTTAACGATGCTTTATCAACATCGGATAAAGCAAGAAAGGGTTCTAAATAAAAGACTTGCCTTCGGGCAAGTTTTTTTGTAAAAATTTTTACCAATTCGTACATATTGTATATATAAACTTAAGGAGGGAAAGAAAAACAATGGATAAATTTTACGAAGAACCAGAAAATTATGCACAGGAAATGCAAGAGGATTCTTACAACGAACAGGAAGAGCAATATATTGGAGAAAAGCCTACCGATTATACCTTACCAAAAGGGCTACAAACTATTCCTGATAAGAAAAAAATGATGTTCTTAACTGTTTTTTTATTTGCAATTCTTATTATTCCTGCAATTTTAAACCTTTGCGGCATAATTTCAAAGGTAGCAGCAAGTATTATCATCCTTCCGGTAGGAGTACTTACTATTGGTGTGTGTTGTTATCTTAAATACAAATACAGAAAGAAAGTCGAGTTTTAAGATGGATATTGAATTCAGTAAAGCAAATAGCACGGATAAACTTTATAGTATCGTAGTAAACGGTAAAAATCATTATGTTTTTGAACGACCGGGAAGGAATGTCATTCATAATGGAATTTTTGGGCCCTACTTATTTTCTTGCTACGAAATAACAGAAGATTGTTATTACTTAAAAATTCTACCAAGTAATGCAAAATGCGTTCTTGTGTATAACCGTGACGAAGCTACGGTTGCAAAGGAGATATTGTATCATCTGTTTTCAGGAAAGGAAATTTCTATTTATAAAGGATTCCACGGATATTGTCTTAAAAATTTCTTTGTCCCCTTTTGTCAAGCTGATAACTTAAGCATTGGAAGCCGAATATTACCGAATGGGCTTATGGGTGTAATGTTTCCTACTAAAAAACTCATGGATAATATACAAACAATCAAATATAAGGAGGGCACATGTACATAGATGTATATTTTGAAAAAGACGAAAAAGAACCGGAAAGAATCGTAATTAACGGCAAACATTGTTATCATGTAAAGGGTATGGCGGATGTCCACAATTTGTTTATTCACCTTTTTGGTGGATATACCGATATTCCATATAATTTGTTTATAGCAAACAGAGAACAATTTTTCTCTGATGGGCTATTCGCTCATACATGTCAAATTTATGACATTCCTTACACGAAACATATCCTCTCACACGAAGAGACCTCATAATGAGGTCTTTTTATATAAAATTAAGCTTTTATTTTGTGAAAAATCAAACATATTATTAATAAATAATCACATAAGGAGAGTTTTGTATGGAAGATATTAAATGGAATGACAAAAAAGAGGTATTAAAACTTGTACAACAAGATGGACGTGCTTTAGAATATGCATCAAAAGAATTGTGTAATGACAAAGATGTAGTTATGGCTGCTGTTCAGCAATCTGAATGGGCTTTAAAAGTTGTCTCCGAAAATTTGCGCAATGACAAGGATGTTGTACTCGCCACAAATTGGCAAACTGGATGTACCTTCCAATTTATTTCAAAAGAACTGCGGAACGACAAAGATGTAGTACTAAATGTCGTTCAACAAAGTGGAGGTGCATTAATATACGCTTCTAAAAAATTACGGGCCGACAAAGATATCGTTATGACGGCTGTTCAAAAAGAAGGATGCGTTCTACAATATGCGTCTAAAAAACTACGGAATGATAAAGATGTTGTTATGACAGCTGTTCGACAGGATGGATGGGCTGCTTTACAATACGCTTCTAAAAAACTACGAAATGATAAGAATATCGTTATAGCTGCTGTTCAACAAAACGGAATGGCTTTACAATATGCTTCTAAAAAACTATGTAATGATAAAGATGTTGTTATGACAGCTGTTCGGCAAAAAGGATGGGCTTTACAATATGCTTCTAAAGAGCTTCAAGATAACAAAGAAAATGTATTAGTGGCACTTCAAAGCGCACCAGATGCATTTAGACATGTTTCTTTAAGACTCAAGCAAGACCGAGATATACAAAAAACTGTTGGTCTGGGACCAGTTAATTGGAATGATAAAAAAAGTGTAATAAAAGCTGTTTTGCAAGACGGAGAAAGTTTGCAATTTGCATCTGAGGAGTTGCGTAATGATAAGGAAGTGGTTATGTCCGCTATCCAAAATAACGGAATAGCTTTAGGATATGCTTCTAAAAAATTGCGTAACAATAAGGATATTGTTTTAGCATCATTACAACAAAACGAAAGTGCTTTATGGTGTGCGTCAAAAAAAATGCGGAATGATAAAGATGTTGTTATGGCAGCTGTTCAAAATGACGGAATGGATTTACAATTTGCATCTGAAAGATTGCAAAATGATAAAGATATCGTATTGACTGCCGTTCGACAAAATAGATTAGCATTACATTTTGCTTCTAAAGAACTACGAAATGACAAGGAAATTGCTTTGGCAGCACTTCAAAATAACCCAGATGCAATTCTTGGCATTTCCTCAAAGCTTCAACAAGACCAAGACATACAAAAAGCTGCCGGATTGGAACTGGATATAGCCAAAGAACCAGATAAACCAGATATAGATACAGTATTAGGAGATGCAAAAAAATGGTGTCAGGAGCATAATGATACACCAACAGCACAGCCAAAACTTAATATTGAACGATAAATGATAAAGGCAGGGTATAAGCTCTGCTTTTATTTTACTCAGAATCAAACATATTATAACTGAAAATCGAATATAAGGAGGAAAAATAGAATGAACATTATTAAAAGAAATGGTACGGAAGAAGTTTTTGACCCTAAGAAAATATTAAAAGCCTTAAATAAGGCTAATGAAGCTGTAGATGATAAAACCTTACAGTTATCAGATTTAGAGATGCAGTCTATTGCGTTGGATGTTAAAAACAGAGTTGAACACTCGATTAGCACTGTCTCTGTAGAGGATATCCAGGATATGGTAGAAAATGGTATCATGCGCTATGCTAAATTTGACGTAGCAAGAAAATATATTACATACCGTTATACTCGTTCCTTGATACGTAAATCAAATTCTACAGATGAGCAGATTTTAAGCCTGCTCGAAAGAAATAATGAAGAAGTAAAACAGGAAAACAGCAACAAAAATCCAATTATTAACAGCGTACAGCGTGATTACATGGCTGGGGAAGTAAGTAAAGACTTAACCAAACGTGTTTTGCTGCCAAGTGATATTATGGAAGCCCATGAGCAGGGTATTATTCATTTCCATGATGCAGATTATTTTGCACAGCATATGCATAATTGTGATCTTGTAAATATGGAAGATATGTTGCAGAATGGTACTGTGATTAGTGGCACGAAAATCGAAAAACCACATTCGTTTGCCACTGCCTGCAATATTGCTACACAGATTGTAGCTCAGGTTGCAAGCAATCAGTATGGTGGACAGAGCGTATCGTTAGCACACCTTGCACCTTTTGTTGATGTAAGCCGGAAAAAGATTAGAGCAGAAGTTGAAAATGAGCTTCGTAATATTGTCCATATCAAAGAAAGCTCCGAGATGGTAGATGAAATTACAGAAGCAAGACTTAAAAAGGAAATCAAAGCAGGCATTCAGACTATTCAGTATCAGCTGGTTACATTAATGACAACCAATGGACAGACCCCATTTGTTACATTATTTATGTATCTGAATGAGCTGCCGGATGGTCAGACTAAAGATGATTTAGTTATGATTATTGAAGAAGTTTTAAAACAGCGGCTTAAGGGTACACAGAACGAAGAGGGTGTTTGGATTACTCCGGCGTTTCCAAAACTTATTTATGTTTTGGAAGAGGATAACATCCATGAAAATAGCCGGTACTTCTGGCTGACTGAGTTAGCTGCAAAATGTACTGCAAAGCGTATGGTCCCAGATTATATTTCTGAAAAGAAAATGAAAGAAATTAAAGACGGTAATTGCTATACCTGTATGGGATGCCGTTCCTTCCTGACTTATGAGCCGAATATTACAGATGAAAACGGTAAACCGAAATTTTATGGCAGATTCAATCAGGGTGTTGTTACTTTAAATCTGGTTGATGTCGCATGTTCTTCCTATGGAAATATGGAAGAATTCTGGAAAATTCTTGATGAAAGATTGGAGCTTTGCCACAGAGCTTTACGTTGCCGTCATGAAAGACTTCTTGGAACACCGTCTGACGTTGCTCCAATTCTTTGGCAGTATGGCGCTCTTGCCCGTTTAAAAAAAGGAGAAACTATTGATAAACTGTTATATAATGGTTATTCAACAATTTCTCTTGGTTATGCAGGATTATACGAAATGTGTATGTATATGACGGGCAAATCTCACACCGATGCTGAAGCAAAGCCTTTTGCGCTTAAAGTAATGCAGAAGCTCAATGATGCTTGCCGGAAATGGCGTGAGGCAGAAAATATTGCTTATTCTGTATATGGTACTCCTTTAGAGTCAACCACCTACAAATTTGCAAAATGTCTGCAAAAGCGTTTTGGAATCATCCCGAACGTAACAGATCACAACTACATTACAAACAGTTATCATGTTTGTGTGCGTGAAAAAATTGATGCTTTTACAAAATTAAAGTTCGAGTCCGAATTCCAGCAGTTATCTCCGGGCGGTGCAATTAGCTATGTAGAAGTTCCGAATATGCAGGATAATATCCCTGCAGTATTGTCTGTAATGCAGTTTATTTACGACAATATTATGTATGCGGAACTTAATACTAAAAGCGACTATTGCCAGGTATGTGGATACGATGGAGAAATTCAGGTTATCGAAGATGAGAATAAAAAGCTCATCTGGGAATGCCCACATTGCCATAATCGAGACCAGAGCAAAATGAATGTTGCAAGACGTACCTGCGGTTACATTGGTTCGCAGTTTTGGAACCAGGGAAGAACGCAGGAAATTAAGGAAAGAGTATTACATTTGTAAAAAGTATTTTCAAAATCAGGCTTTAAGTATTCTAGTTGCTTAAAGCCTGTTTTCCCTTAAGAAAAAGAATGGAGAATTTATGTCAAATTCAATAGATTTAACTTCTTGGTTTACTGATTCTAGCGAAGAAAAAGCAGAAAAGAATAAGAAAAAAGGCACACACCTGCCACAATTTCTTGAGCAAAAACATGGCGTCACAAAAATGATGAATTGCGGGCTAAAAGCTACTGTAATTGCTTACCGAAACAATGCTGATATTGATGTACAATTTGAAAATAATGTTATTGTAACCAATAAAAGATGGGTTCATTTTTGTAATGGACAGATTAAGTGTCCTCAGAAACGAGTTGGCATTACAAAAACAATGAAATGTGGATTAAAAGCTACTGTAATTGCTTATCGTGGCTGCCGTGATATTGATGTTCGATTTGAAAATGGTAATATTATATCACACAAACAATGGGAGAATTTTAAAAGAGGCAACATTACTTACACTGATAGAAATGATTATTGTAAAACCCGTGTAGGAATCACAAAGACTATGCTTTGTGGGCTAAAAGCTACTATAATTGTTTACCGCAACTGTCGCGACATCGATATACAATTTGAGAACAACGTAATTGTCCCTCATAAAACTTGGTATGCTTTTGAAAAAGGATATATTGCGTGTATAGATAGCAACGGCAAAAGATACAAAAATATTAAACATGTAAGGAAAAAATCCAAACGTACAAATCGTATAGGAACCACAAAAATGATGAAATGCGGATTAAAAGCTACCGTAATCGCTTATCGTGGCTGTCGCGACATCGATATACAATTTGAGAACAACGTAATTGCCACTCATAAAACTTGGTATGCTTTTATGAAGGGTAGTATTGCGTGTCGTGATAGTAATGGGAAGGAAATAAAAATCAAACACAATTAAAAGAGCCAGAGATGGCTCTTTTTTATTTTGCTCAGAATCTTACATATTGTACATATAACATTGAAAATAAGGAGGAAGTTTTATGCCAAGAAAAAAGTATGATTGTTCTGTGAGTGTACTTAAATCTTATTACAACGAAAAATTATTGAACACTCTCGAAAAAATGGAAACTTTGCGAGAAGAATACAACGAAAACAGCAATGATGCCGGAGTAGATGCTGTTACTAAGTGTATGGCAATGCTTGAGACTATTTTGCCATAATTTTTCAAAAAAATAAGGAGCCAGAAATGGCTCTTTTTATTTTACCCAAAATCAAACATATTTTAGTTAAATATTGATGATTGGAGGGTCAAAATTAAAAAAGAGGAACTTACAAACAATAATTTAAAAAAACTGGAGGAACTATTATGGCGAGATACAAAATAATAATTAATACAGATGCATATGAATGTGGAAGATGCAGTAAAAAGAATTGGGAACCAGGAACACGAAATGATTATATGCTTGCAATTAATGGTATTACACGAACACTTTATAGTATGCGTGAAGTAATGTGGCAACTTGAGTTATTCCATGGAAATTCATTTGTTATGTCGGAATACAGTGATGATAACCCAGAAGAAAATTATGGATTATCTGATAGATATATTAAATTTCTAAAGAAAAATACAATCAAATATCATGACAGGCTGTGTGATTTGGATAGACAACAGTATTTATCGGGTTATGGTTGGATGCAGGGATATTTTTCTATTGAAAAAGTAATGGAAAAATTGAAAAAAGAAGGAACTATTAAAATTCCATTTAGTTGGCTCTATGATATTAGGCAGTATGATAAAGCTATGAATGGCTGCTATATGGAAATTATTAAGGTTGCATAAAAAACAAAATAGGAGAGAAAAAATGAGTAGAGTTGATAATATTAAAAGATATGCAGAACGGAGAGAACAGGCTAAGATAGATAGCGAAAATTTATCAGCCAAAAGAATAGAAGAATATAAGGCAAAAATCAAAGAATTAGAACCTAGAATTGCTGAAATTCTTGCAGTTGGAGACGCTTGTAGAAGAAGCGGAATTCCGCTTACAGGAAGTAGCTGCGGTGGACACGAAGGGTATGACACACATCAATTTATTTCTAATGGATGGTCACATGTTACGGGATTTATTTCAGAAGGGCCGGATGATAAACCATTCACGCGTATTGGAAAAATTGGTGGTGGTGCTTGTGATTGGAATTTAAAAACAGATGGGAATACTATTTTTGTAGATGGTAGAATTGAATACGTTCTCAAAAAGTTCCTAGACGAATTCGATGAATTTGAAACGAAATTTTATGAATATGTTGATAAGATTACGGAATAAACCAACAATCTGAATCAAACGGAAGGAATAACAATGACAAATAAAGAAGAATTCTATGGACAGAAAGGGAACCCTTTCTTCGAAAAAAGATTAAAAAATGAAGATTATAACGTGTATATTTGCGATATTGATGATTACAAAACAGATATTGCAGAATCAGAAGATAGCAACCATTTTAATGCTGTAGGCGCTTGTATTATGTGGGGTGTGTTACAGGTTATGGATGGAAAATTACATAAAGGAATTCATGTTGTGATCCAGAATCCAAAACTTGATGTTGTAAAAAGCTACACTACATACGATTCCTTATTAGAAGACCTGTGGAAAACTCTTACCGACGTTCCAATGAATCCAGAAACAGAAGATATGGATGAAGATTGGTTTATTTTTCCTAAAGGAACAAATCGAGAATCAATTTGGCATTGGTTGACGAGCAGCATTCAAAAGGAATTGGCTGGATGATGGAAAATGTGGACGACTAACAGATAGAATTGCATGTTAGGACGGATACATCATATCAATAAAACAGTACTGTTGGAAAGTACGGAGGTTAAGAACTATGCAGAATGATTTTACATTTGGAGAAATAACAAAATGCAAAGATGGCGAAGCGAAACCTTGCCCATTTTGTGGAAGTAAAGAAATTGTTATAGACAAATATAAAAGAGAAGTTGGTATAAGATTTAGAATTATTTGTTTCGGTTGTATGGCAATGATTGATCCCGGCTATGCACAACAGAAACATACAGTAATGGAAATGTGGAACAAAAGAGTTTGAAATTGTAATCCAGAGTCCAGAACTAGATGTTGAAAAAAGTTACACTATAAAGAGCAGATAACAACTATCTGCTTTTTATTTTGCCTAAAATCAAACATATTTTAAGTGAATATTGAATAATAGGAGGAAAAATAGATGAATAAGAAAGAGGAATTGATACGCGTTTTATCAGAAGTCCGTAAACAAATGGAATATACGGTTCTTTCATATCCTGAAAGAGACCCACATGGTTTTAAATGGGGAGATCCAGGATACAACGGAAACTGTACCGGAAAAATTCCACTTGGGTTTATAGACAAGTTTAACGCAAAAAATGTCTTTGAATTATATGCTGGCAGCGGTACTTTATCAGATGTATGTCGCGATTACGGTGTCCATTATTGTGGAGTAGATTTAAACCCAAACCCGGTAAGAGATAATATTGTGTCTATGGATTTATGCGATATGTCACAGGATTTCCCAGTAGACATTTACGATGCTGATTTCATTTTTCAGCATCCAGTATATCCAGGAATCAATAGAATTAAATATGCGGGAAGCGCATGGAAGGATTCCGCGCATGAATATGCTGCAAAAGACATTCAGAACTTACCGTTCTATGAAGGAATGGCTAAAATCAATCTTGCAACAATGAGAGCTTACTCCGCTATGCAGCCTGGTGCATATATGGCCATTTTAGTTGGAGAAATTCGCTCTAATGGAAAATATTATTCCATGTATCAGAATCTTGCCTTGCCGGGAGAGCTGTTTCAGACTTATGTGAAATTGCAGCATAATACTTGGTCTGGCCGCAATAGCTATTCTTCTGGTCCTAGAGCTTTTACAGGACATGAAATGATAGCTGTTATTAAAAAACCATCCGGTTATGAAATTGCTTATGTCATTCCACACAAATACGAAATGGACATTCGGGATAGTAAAACAGCTACCTGGAGAGATATTGTAACTTCCGTACTCAGGCATATTGGTGGTCCTGCGACTTTACAGCAGATTTACGATGAAATTGACGGACACAAAAAATGTGAAAACAATGCCAATTGGGAAGCTAAAATCCGGCAGACACTTCAGACTTCTTTTAAACATGTAAGCAAGGGGGTTTGGAGTATCGCCTAGATACGATAATTGTTACTATAAAATGATTTCAATAACAGATAGGAGAATTTATGACAAAAAATTATTTAGAAAAGAATTACGTGGTATCATCATACAACGAAAACACAAATGAACAGATGGATTATTATATTAATGAAAATTCATGTAAGAAAGGTGATGCAGCATATCTTTATTTACATGAAGAAAATAAAATTCAGAAAATGGAAATTGTTAAAATTATTAGCCGCTCTTGTGACCCTTATGTGTATGACAAACTCTTAGAAAATGAAGATATTTTATTGGATGGTGAAGATAAGTATAATGCGGATACCAGTGCAGAGTTTATCACAGATAATGATTGTTACTTAGTATGGTTTAAATACGTGCCAACTATTGACGAGTAAAAATGTATGGCAAAATGAACAAAAATAAATTAAGGAGGATATTATATGGAAACATCTGCGGAAATTTTGATAAAAGTATTAATTGAGAAATGCAATAACGATGATATTAAAAAAGGGCTTGATACGGCTTTGAACATTGTTCAAGAGGAAGGGTATCTTAATTTGGATGATTTGGAAGAAATGAGCGAAGAAGAACTGTATGAAGAGGCACTTTGTTATATTTCATACGACAGATGTGAAATGAAATAACAATATTCAGATAGGAAAAATTTATGTTTAAAATCAAAGAAAATGATTGTAAAAAATGCCCTTATCATGGTAGCTATTACGATAGTTTCATTGGGGATGGCGATGAATGGTGCGAATGTGGTATATAAGAATTAGAAAAAATGCAGAAATTAGGCATGAACGAAGATGAATATGCAGAATATCAATACAACAAATTATGCAATAAAGCTGATAACTACAAATAAAAAAAGAGCCATCTCTGGCTCTTTTTTATTTTGCTCGGAATCGTACATATTCTTATTAAATATTGATGATAGGAGGGTAGAAGTAAATAAGAGGAATTTGAAAACTGTAAACAAGAGTTTTCTTGAACGATTGGAAGATTAAAGTTGTTAAGGAGTGATGAAATATGAGGTTTAAATGGAATTTACAACCAGAATTTGAGAAATATAAAAAGAATCAGAGAAGTTACAAACAGGAAGAAGGTAGCGGAGAATATATTGGATCTGTAAGAGTTGGTAATCTTTGTTTTGACATTATTGATTGGGGAAATCATCTATGGTTCGACCTTTATGTTGGTGGTGTTGATACAGGTTATGGATACGGAGCTGATAATTATCCATATGATTACTGTGATGTGGCAAGTTTTTCATGGAATGATGATTTGACAGATGTATCTGATGATGATTTTAAAAGAGAACTGGAAGAGTATATTGAGGAACATATCAACGCAAATGAGGGATATGTTACTGATATTGGTGCAACTCCAGTTAGTCTTATTGATAAGGCAAATGAAGACTTGAAAGAGTGGTAGGTGAAAATTATGAAAGAGAAATTTTGGCAGTATATTTTGGGTAATTTTACAATTGATAATGATGGAAGAAAGATGATTGGCAATATTCTTGATTGGATTTGGCTTCAGTCGATGGATAAAGAAGATACGGTTAACGCATTATTGATCCTTTTGGATGGAATTGGAATTGAAAAGGAAGAGATCAAACAGTTTATTGATTGGGATTAGGCAACAGAAAATGGAAAAAGATTGGAGTGCTGATAATGGAAATTAAAAGTGTTATAAATAATGGAGTGCAGATTCCTAACGAATGTACTTGTATCTGGTGTGGATCAAAAATGCGGCGTGGTGGTGCCAATAGGATGGGCGCAGGAGTTAATAGTTTTGCTTTATGGTGCAATAATTGCGGAGCTGTAGCTATACATGCTTGCGACTTTGAAAAGAAAATTACTGGTTATGAAATAAAATGGGATGTGAAATAGGCAAGTAAACAAGAGTTTCTTTAAAAGAATGGAGAATATTATGAATTATAGAATTAGTAAGAAAATTTATAAAAGAGCAGACCTTAAACTGAAATCGTTTATTACAACAAATCACGATAAACGCACAACATATGATATTGCAAAAGAAGAAAATATCCTTTCTGGCTTAGAACGTAGTATTTTCATTTCTAAACAGAATAAATGGATGAAACGAATAAACAATATTGTTGATGAATTAAAAGCGGAAGAACAAATCATGGATAAAGAAATGCAAAGATGAATGTAGGTGATATTTATGGAAAAAGCTCCAACACTAAAAGAATTATTGAGTAATCGAAAAGCAAGCCATGCGAATTCAATCATTGTTTCTACTACTAAAGATAAAGAATTATTCAACGGTGACGTATCTGAATTACCGAAAGCGTTATTAAATATTCAAATTTACGCATGGGATAAAAGAGACGGAATATACATCACAATTTGAATAAACAAATAGCATGAAACGATGATTTACAATACTCAGGATTTGTTACAAGGAGAGATGTATTATGGTAAGAATTAAAGATGGAAATTATATAGCAATATTCTATGATAGAATGATTGAAGTAAAGGCAGATTCAAAAAGAGATGCTTATAATAAAGCAAAAAGATATTTTGAATCAAGAGAACACAGAGAATTATTTGATAGTGAACTAAAAGTATGTCAGATACCATCTATAATAGGTGTTCTGGATGAGTGAAATAAATAGAAAAATAAGAATTATATACGGGTACATTTGAAAAATGTTTGACTTGGATATGGAATAGTATCTAAGTCCAATGAAACGGAAATTTCAAAAGGAGATTATAATAATGAATAGAATTGGTAAAATTTTAGAAAATGAAACTAATACAGGAAAGGATTTTGTAGTGCATGTTAAAAATGAGAATGAATTGAATGAATTGATAGAGGTGCTTATGAGGCATAATTTTAATATTCAGTTATCATTTGATTTCAACCCTGAACAGTTAGACTTATGGATGAAAAATATTGCAAAAGAGGATGGAAACGATTTATGTTTTAGAATTAGAAATCGTGAAAATGATAAATGTGTTGCATACAATCCATCTGTAGAACATTGGAGATTATTTTGTAATGATATTTTAGAAATTATAAACGGAGAATTGAAGTTTAACGAGGGAGATTACTCTCTTGAAGATGCAAGGATTGAGGCAAAAAAATTATACAAAGATATGAAAGATGATAGTCCTTCACTTGATTTATTTGGATTGAGTGTAAACACAAATGATGAGAAAATTATGGATAAAATTGTATCTTTGGTAGGTTATACAAAAGATAAATTGTTCAGATGAAAAGCACATTTAGTTAGAAGGACTAATAAATTGCTTGTATTTGGAAAGAAAAATTATAAAGAGCTTTGTAAATCTTTAATGAT
>UMIM01010047.1_pt1 | contig 17640 bp, 16 predicted proteins | sample 1965831 | NCBI WGS metagenome assembly UMIM01 (sample SAMEA4836125, study PRJEB28245) | human gut metagenome | biome: gut microbiome; material: fecal sample | place: Denmark | collected 2008 | reverse complement strand
CGCCACGGACTCCTCACCGACACCTCCATCGCCAACATCGCCCTCTGGGACGGATGCGAGTGGTACACCCCCGCACGTCCCCTGCTGGAAGGAACCCAGCGCCGCCACCTCCTCGACACCGGACAGATAAAAGAAACGGACATCCCGGCCGCCTCCCTCGGAAGCTACCGGCACATCCGTCTGTTCAACGCCCTGATTCCCTTCGGCGAGGTGGAACTCCTCGTGAGCCAGGTGCTATATTAATTTCTTTCGCGTCACTCCACCAGCTCGTAGCTGCTGATTTGAATCGGCATGTCGAGGTTGTGGAGCACCTTCTCCAGCATAATCCCCTCCAGGTTGTCGTACTCATAGCCGAACGTAGCCCGGATGCCCTGCAAGATGAACTGCGTGGCCCGGTCGAGCGCAATCGGCAGACTGTCGCCCTGCATCAGCGAGCCCGTGATGACACTCGTGAACGTGTCGCCCGTGCCCGGATAGTGCGCCGGCAGATACGGGCAAGTCACCTTCCAGTAACGGTCGCCAAAGCGGTTGTACGCATAGACCGACGTCGAGCGCGGGTCGCCGCTCACCGGCACGCTCGTGGCAATCACGATGGCCGGTCCCTGGTCCGACAGCGTCTTCAGCGCCTGCTTCAGTTCCGCATCCGTCAGCTCCTCCCGGAACGGCATGTCCAGCAAGTAGTACAGCTCCGTCAGGTTCGGTGTGATGACATCCGCCTGCCGGATCAGCTTCCGCATCTCCGTCACCATCTCCTCGGTGATGCCCTTGTAGAGATGCCCGTTGTCGCCCAGTACCGGGTCGACCACCACCATGTCGTTCTCGCCGCGGAACTTCTGGATGAACTCCTCCACAATCTGCGCTTGCTGCGGCGAGCCCAGGTAGCCCGTGTAGAACGTGTCGAAGTGCACGTTCATCTTCTCCCAGTGCGCGATGATGTGCTTCATCTCCTCCGTCAGGTCGAGGAAGGAGTAGGAAGGGTACTGCGTGTGCGTGGACAGCACCGCCGTGGGCAGCGGACACACCTGGAATCCCATGGACGAGAGCACCGGGATGACCGCCATCAGCGATACGTGGCCCACCCCCGACAGGTCGTGTACGGCGGCCACCTTCTTCACCTGATTTTTCAGGAAACCTCCCGTCCGTTGAGGCGTTTCCGTCGGGGCCGTCGACTTTTTCTTCTTGTACTTCCGTTCCTTTTCCCAGGCCGCTTTCCGTGCCTGATACGCTTCATATTGTCGTTCAATGTAATTGTCTGCCATAGTTTTGTGAATTTACAATTACAAAGGACGCTACTTTTTATGGAACGAGCAAACTTTTTCGTGCATTTTGTAGGATGGGGAGGGGAAAAACGAAGGCTTGCTCCGGGGGAATCCGTAGCCTTGTAGCGGATTTCTGGGCAGATTCTGATTTGTGTAGTTTGGTTTCTTTCTGATTCTGCTTTTGTGGGGATTTTCTAGGGGATTGGGAGAGGAACGCCCTTTCAGAAGGCTTCTGGAGGGGGTGGCTGGGGTGCGAAATGGAGAGGTTTGGAGGAATCTGGAGGCGGGTCCTTCTTGTTTTAAGGGATTTTGGGGCGTTTGGATAGGTAGGATGGGGAATTATCGGGAGATTTTGGGGCGGAAAACGGGCTTGCGTTTGTGGTCAAACGTCCTTGTGTTTTAGATGAAACGCCGAAGTGTTTGGGAGCGAACTCTTCGGCGTTTGGAGTGAAATGCACTTGCGTTTGAAGGAAAACGTCCTTGCGTTTTGAGGTGTATGGTTTCTGAGTGGGATTTGGGAGGTTGTTTGTTGGATTTGGATGGCTGTTTGGGTGGGTGTATTTTCTAGTTGGTGGAGTTTGATGGACTGTTTTGGATTGTCTTTTTGATGGCTTTGCTTTGGACTTTTGTGAGCGGTGGTGTTGGAATTGCTTTTTTGCTTGCTTTTGGTGTGGGCGTTTGTGTGATTGTGTTTCTTTTTGAATTTTGATAAGCAGTTCTGCTTGCGGATTTTGAGCGGATGGGTGGCGGGGCGAGAAAAGAAAGTGGTTTTGGAGAGGGATTGGGGGTGGTGACATTTTGGTAGATAATGTCATCTTGTTGGATGGGGGAAAGATATGACGAAGATTTTCTATGGAAGTATTTTTGAGTACATTAAAAATCCTCATCGGCATGCTTTCTGATATGCAGATGAGGATTGAATTTTTTGTTTGAATCAGTTATCCTTGTCGATAATCCGGCCAAGGAATGTATCCGTATATGTGTGATTGATGTTTAGGCGAATAGGATGATAGTCGGGTAGACTTTCTAAAAATTCCAGTTCGAAGACTAGTCTTGGATTTTTGTCGTTGCTTTCAGGGTGGATTTCTGCTTTGGTTCCAATTCTTGCAATGCGAATCAGATACAAGTCTTTCACCCCTTTCCCTTTTATGTAAGGCATGAAATAGTACAATTTGTTCAATGCAATGGTCGAAGGGAATGATTTCGTCTTGCCAGTATAATATATTTTAATCGGTTCTTCATTCAAGAAATAATCTTGATTGTCTTCCTTGACAAATCCTATCAACAAGCGTTTGTTTTTGTCGAGTACATAATTCTTCTTGGGCTTGTTGAATATCAACTGTTCTTTCTCAGAAGCAAACAGGTCTAAATCCAATGTCGGGCGTGATTCGCGTAAAGTATGTATCGGTCGTGAGGATACTGGTGCTTCATCATACATGAACCGGTATAAACTCTTCCCAATCAGTTCGACGATTCCGCAAACCAATGCATTTCCCATGAGGAAGGCCCTGCGTCCATCTGATACTTCCGGATGATAAGTGTGATTGTCCGGAAACATGTTGAGCCGTTCTAATTCTATGGGAATCAGTCGGCGGTATCTTCCGGAAGGGGTCAGTACCACATGTTTGAAACGTGAAGGAGCGTTTCCGCCCTCTCCTGTTATCATGGTTCTTGAAGGTTTGTCAAGTGGGTCAGGAAAAGCCATTCCACCCTCTGAGAAAGTATATTTAAATCCTTCTTTAGAAACACGGTCTATTTTTTTTGCTCCTTTCTCATAAATCCATCTGGGCAAATCTTTTTCAGAAATGAAGAAATCCTCTGGAATAAAGCTTTCGTTCACAAGAATATCACCTAGGGTTTGGTTCGTTCCTGTATAAACAGGTGAGGCATCCACAGAAAAAACCTGACGATGCGCCATTATGCCTGCGTTTCCAAACGGGCTTGCCTTTCCTTCTTTGTTGAAGTTATCTGAAACTTCTTTTATGGAACCTTCTATTTCAAAATCCGAGATTCCCGACTTTTGTTCAAATGGGAAAGCCTGTGCCATTACTCCGTCGTACAGAACCCAGTCTTTCATTTTTTGGATGCGGTTGGCTATTGGAGAATTCTCAAGATAGCCTACAATGTAGGTTCTTCTTCTTCTTTGTGGCATCCCGTAGTCGGCGGCATTTATGACTCGCCATTCTACAATATAGCCTAAGTCGGCTAATGAGGCTAGAATAATGGCAAAGTCGCGTCCACGCTGGGAGGCTGGAGAGTTCAATAGGCGGTCAACGTTCTCAAAAAATATATAATTGGGTTTTGCATCGCCCTTTTCTTGCAAGATGCGGTAGATTTGCCACCATAGCACTCCCTTTTTACCTTCAATACCTCCCGAGCGGCTGAGTGAAGCGGCCACAGAGTAGTCTTGACAAGGAAATCCACCGACCAACAGGTCATGGTCTGGAATTTCAGCTGTTTTTACAAGATTAATATCCTGGTTTGAATGTCCTTTCTTCCCAAACCGGGCCTGATATACTAAAGAGGCATCTTGATGTTTGGTAGAAGGTTCCCATTGGTTGTTCCAGATTGTTTCGTAAGCGTCGGACGCTCCTTCCAGGCCGATACGGAATCCACCTACACCAGCGAATAGTTCTACTACACGAATTATATGATTATTTTGAGCCATTGTTGTTTACTATTTGTTTTACGTAATCATTATTAAACCAGTAACAGAACTTTTTAGCCCACTTTCCGCTGGGAGTTGGAGCTAAATCTGTTGATCTTTGAGCTTTTGGACGTACATGGAATTTTTTCTTGTCCTGTCCTTTCCACCAATATTCCTCAGATATATGATCTTCCAATATGTTCTTTCTTATGTGCATCCAATATGTCTCTGCCCATTCCAGATCCTCTGGAGGCATTGTCCAGAAGAATACATTGTCTAGTATATAATCTCCTTTATTAGCTGTCTGTTCTTTAAATATTACAAACATAAAACGGCTTGAAAACAATTCATACAGCCGGGATTCATACCAGTTGTCACATTCCGCGACTTCCATGTAGTCAATGTTTTCAAAAGACATCGCTTCCTTTATATTCCCGTTATGTTGGACACGTATTGTCTTCATTGTCAATCCGGCCTTCATGAACTCTTCAGAACGGTTGACATTGGCACATTTCCCGGTTGCGGCGATAGCATTGGCTATTATCGCAAATTTGTTTTTGGGATTATTGGAAATGTCTATCTTTTTTCCTTTAGCGATTACCTGATAGTTTTTGCCAAGGTAAGGTTTGAACCGGTTTAATATGATTTCTTCAAAATTATGTTTGTCAAGTTCCCTTTCTGAAACAATTTGTCCGGTAGGAAACTTGAAATTGGAAACCGCCTTTTTACCGCCATCCGTTACATATTGCAGGATAGTCCGCATATAAGACATCTTCAAGCTGAAAGCCCTGCGGGGTGCTCCTTCTTCTGAAAAAGGCTGTTTCATCAGGCTGTCGCCTTTTTGGCCTTTCCGGCATGCACCGAGATACATGGTGTCTCCTTCTGAAAGTAAATGGGCTTTGCCACATTTGATTTTTTCCAGTATGGTCTCGTAGTCATGCTTGATGATAAGCAAGTCTTTCTCAGGAAGCTTCCAAAGAACGGAGAAAATAAATTTCAGATCGAGGTTGTCACAATTTTTCTTGTATAAATAGAAGAGCAGCAACATCAACTGACACTTCAGATAAAAGTGTGATTGTTCAAAATCTTCCTTAACGACCTCGCAGTAATTTATCATATTACACACCAACCGTTCCTTGATGAGGTAAGTGTCGTTTTTACCTAATTTGAGGGGAGTACATTTTAATTCCATACCGGCAGACGAGAAATCTGCTTCCGGATTGTTGTTGGTTTCCAGAAGAAAATAAAGGTTCTCCACCATCTGGCCGATGCTGCCTTTTCCTTTCTTGGGTGAATAGTTCTCTTTGATGAATTCGCGCAAACTTCTGCCTAGCAATCCTTTGCTGTATTCAAATATACTGATGGCGGAAGTCTTGTCGTATGATAAGTTATTTATAGGGTTTGCTATTTTATTTGTTTGCTCCATTCTTAGTCTTTTATTTAATATATTACTCCGAATACTTTCAAGTATAGAGTGAATTGTTTTAATCGCTTTTCGCTTCAGCTTCTTTATCAGCTGTTTAAGGCTTGAATTAATTTCCAATTAAAATTCAGTTAATATATTCCGTCTTCATATTAGTGTGCAAAATAAATAAAATGGGGGCAAATAAAAGAGGAATTTCTTAAGTTTGTTTCTGAAGAATTCTGAATTTGATCAGACGGTTTTGTCTGGTAATGTCAGATAAATATAGCATTGTTTATACGCTAGAACCTGTGGCAGATCAGTTTAGGAGTATAATTTCTTAAGGAATCGATTCTTTGTATGCTAAATCTCTGTATCTTTATCCTGAATTTAGATAGTATGGCTACGACGTTTTAATTTGAAGACAAGATTGGCGTATGGACAAACTGACGAAGGAACAACGGCACCGTTGCATGTCGGCAATACGTGGCAAGAACACGAAACCTGAGATAGTGGTGCGCAAGTTCTTGTTTGGACGGGGATTCCGTTACCGGCTGAACCATCCGCGTCTGCCTGGACATCCGGATATTGTGCTTCGTAAGTATCGTACGGTCATTTTTGTCAACGGCTGCTTCTGGCATGGACATGATAATTGCAAATATTATCGCCTACCTAAAACGAATGTGGATTTCTGGCGGAAGAAAGTGGAACGGAACAAGAAACGTGATGTGGAGGAACAGCGTCAACTTGCTGCAATGGGATGGCATTGCATAACCATATGGGAGTGTCAATTAAAACCGAAGGTTTGTGCGCAGACACTTGAATCATTGGCTTTTACATTAAATCATATTTTTCTGGAAGACCGCAAAATCAAAACTTATAACACATCGGAAGATGAGGATACGCTGATGGCTGCTGAACCTGAGATGGAATATACGAATGGTTGAGATTGTCTTTCAAGAATAAGAGTTCTGTTTATCAGTTTGAAAGAGATAATAGGTTTCGATGTAGAATCTTGTATGAAGGAACATCCAGAATCGGTTGCAATTAATAAGATAAGCTGTTGATTTACATAAAGAACGAACTATTCGAATTTCTCGAATAGTTTAAAATCAGAACAAGAGCAGAGCGGAAACTCATCGTCAAGATGTTAAAGAAAGGGGTGCATCCGAAAGCAATCTTTCATGACTTGTATGTGAAGAAAGAGAGTGGGATATATTCGAACATCTTCCTATAGAGAACATGGTATATGCCAACCAGCAGGCTTATTATGATGCCATTACTGAAAGCTCAAGAATCGCTAATAGTGGTCCTTTTATCGATTTTATGTTGAATGAGATATTGAGTGCATTGAAGGCTCATCAGGCTGAGGATACAGAGAATGGCGGTTTAAATGTCGGTATAAACGAACGAAATATATTGACTCTTATCGCTAATTCACCTATGGTAACTGTACGTGAGATGGCAGATATGTTGGGCTTTTCATTAAGGCAATGTGAGCGCCTGATAGCAGAAATGAAGCGTAAGAACCTGATAAAGAGAACTGGCTCAAAGAAATCTGGTATATGGCAGGTGGTATATAATCAGACAAAGGAAATTTAGCTTTAAAATAAGGTATGAATATTTTAAATATCTGCGGAGGTATCCATGATTTTTGTTGTATTTTTGCAAGCATAGATTAGTGTGGGCTAAATAATAATTATCATGAAAAAGGAATATGATCTTCCGATATTCAATCCTAATGATGTAGATATCAGATTGCAATATATATCCATCGGACAACTCGAAAAGATGATCGAGATGGGTAAGCTACGCATACCTGAGGAGGAAGAACTGCGAAGAATGTCGAATACTTGGAGTGATAAAGAAAGAAGTTCGTTTATAGAATCTATTATGGCTAATCTGCCTGTACAGTTAATCTATTTGGATGGAAGTAAAACTCCATGGACCATTATAGATGGCTTGCAGCGTATTATATCGCTCCATAAATTTTTCCAAGATGAATTTACATTGAAAGGGTTGGAATATTTTCATGGAGAATGTGAGGGATTGTCTTTTTCTTCTATTCCTTTCTATTTGAAAAGCAGGATTGAGTCGACGAATATAGTAGCTTATGTAGTAAACCCTGGTACACCGGACACCGTGAAGTTTAATATTTTCAAAAGGATTAATAAGATAGGAAAACAGCGTAACAGGGAAGAATTGAGGGATGTTTTTTATCAGGATTCTCTATCGGGGTATATCAAAGAACTGGCTGAATCTGCGGAATTTTTGCAGGCCACTCATAAACTGGTGAGAAAAAAAGGACTGGCAGACAGGGAATTGGTCTGTAGGTATTTTGCCTTCAATCTCCTCCATGATTTTTTTGAGACTACAGAAAGTATGGACGATTTCCTTGATAAAGGGATGGATGCGCTGTTGACTTTGTTTGAAGGAGATTTTGAGAAGAAAATTGTTCACTTCAAGACGACGATGCAACGTTGCTATTCGTTACTGAAGGATATTACTTTCATAAATATAAACTCATCCCGCAAACGTATAAATAAAAATTTGTTTGATGCGTTTTCTTATGCGATAGCTCGGTTGAGTGAGGATGGATACCAACGTTTACTTGGGCAGGTGGAACTGTTTAACGAGAAATATAGGAAGCTTTTCGAGGAGGATGGTTTTTTAAGTGAAACAAAATTGAAACAGAATTCAAAAAGAGCGGTTATTGACCGATTCCAGAAAATGGAAAAGTTTATTAAGCAATTCATTTAATGTATTATGATAAAGGAAATAAGACTCAAGAACTTTAAAGTTTTTGAAGATGAATCTTTCAATATAAAACCTTTGACCTTGATCACGGGGGTAAATGGTATGGGAAAATCTACCCTCATACAGTCGTTGCTGTTCATGAAGCAAAATCATGAATTGGGATATTTGTTTAATCCAAAAAAGAAATTGCGTCTGAAACATGATTTCGTGAACTTGGAATCTGCGGGAGATATTTGCTATACGTTTGCAAAGGAAAAAAATATTGGCATATTTATTAAAGATACTCACGAGAATGAATATCAATGGACGTTGGATGCCAGTGATGCCGGCAGTGAGGAGATAGGTTATACTTATACGGGAAATGATATCAATGAACTGTCTTTGTTTGACGATAGATTTATCTTTCTGGAAGCGGAGAGATGGGGGCCGAGAGCAGTGTATAACAGGTTTGAATCCAGAGCATATAATACCTCATTAGGAATCCAGGGTGAGCTTACTCCTGCTTATCTGAATAACGCTTTAGCGACCAATGAAGAAATAGGGATGAAGGAGATGAAACATCCTGATTTGAAAGAAGGTCAGATACAACTGACAGAAAACGTAAATGCATGGATGGCGCAAATTATGCAGATACCTACATTGAAAGCCAGTACAACCGATATAGATAAGGATAAAATAAAACTGGAATATGGAATGTCGGGTACTAAGGGTAAAAAATATTCTGCTTTGCAGGTGGGATTTGGTTTTACCTATTGCTTGCCTATTATTGTGGCTTTACTTAGAGCTAGAGCGGATGATTTGCTTATTTTTGAGAATCCGGAAGCACATCTGCACCCTTCGGCACAAGTGGAATTGGGAAAACTGATGGCTTTGGCGGCTAGTAATGGAGTGCAGATCATTATTGAATCACACAGTGATCATATATTGAATAGTTTACGACTGGCCAGGAAAGAAAATAAAATATCAAGGGATGACCTTAATGTCATTTTTGTGCAGAGATATTTTGGGGCAGACGATGGCATGGATGTGACTTATACGGACGAGATTCAGATCACGGATGAAGGGAAACTGACTGATCGTCCCAAGAATTTCTTTGACAGCTGGGATGATGTGCTGACCCGATTAATTGATTGAAAGTATGGAAGCTTATCTTAATGAATTAAGCGTACAATCTTTTCCAAATAATGAGACAGCCAAAAGTGCGTTTCAGCTGTTGGGGAATTGTTTGAAGAAATTGTCGGAGATGGGGGTGTCGAATATCCGCCTGACTAATGAAGCAATGAGAAAGGGGATACTCACAGGGCAGACCTTGAATAGAATCTTGAACAATAAGGCTGTGATTGACGGAGATTTGAAGTCTGTACTGATGGCCAAGTTATGTACTTTAGAGCCTGTCGATGAACTTGAAAGCAAGTATAACGTACTTGGATTTTCTTATAATGGAATGCCGTGTAAAGGATTAGGATGGGCCTCTGAGGAAATTGAAGACTCTGTTGCTTTGGGCTTTGAATTGAAGGGGGAATGGGAAGATAACAATTACAATGTAGACATCAGTTCGCTGGATGAGGAAGGAGAAGAGGTTACTTCTACTTCTACATGTAAACATGTCGTCACTCCAGAAGGGATAGAAGACTTAAGGGATTTCTTTAAAATAAAAATCAATGTACCTACCAATGGAAAGATTCTAGAAAAACTTGCTACTCATTTTTTCCCTCATTTGATTTTTGCAGAACAGGCATTGTATCAGCTTGATAAAATTAAAGATTCATCGGCTGTAGAACAGATTTATTTTAGGCTTATGGATTTGGAGAGGGTGGCTGCTAATTCACTTGTTCCTATCTCTCCAGCTATTTTCAGATATAAAACAACACCGGAGTCTGAAACCAGGAGCAGATTGTCGCAAATGAATGTTTTATTTAAAGATGGACAGGTAAGAAATTGCTCTTGGCATTCACGTTTTACACCGGGTGCCGGACGAATACATTTTTACTATGACGAAAGTAAAAAGATTTTTTATGTAGGGTATATTGGGGAGAAGATTGCTGGTTGAGTTGGTAAGGGAGTTTGATTGACGGTTTGAATATAAGGTAGATGCTTATGAATAATCTGAAGTTGGAATTGATCATATCTATAATAGATAAATACATTGAATATGAGCATAAAGATGTGCTAACTGCTGTTGAAGCAGGTGAATTGTTAGATAAAGCTGGGGTTCTTAAAGATTCATTGAGCAGACCTGGAAAACCTTTACGAGATATTCTAAGGGCTGGATATATTGCACATGCTTATCAACTTAGTAATGGAAGATGGTTTATACCACATTCTAATAGAAAGTATGAGAAAAATGTATCTATACAAAAGCCTGTCCGAACTCCTATATCTCAAATATCAGAAGAACAGTTAATGAGTTCGTCCAATTTCCGTAGTGTAAAACAATTGAATGATTCAGATGTACCTGATTCTTCTGGTGTATATGTTATCAAGATAAAGAATATTGATAAACTTCCACCTACATTCGGTAAGGTATTGAGAGAGAGGAAACATAAGATTTTATATATTGGGATTTCCACGAACTCGTTAAGGAGAAGGCTGTGGGGAAATGAATTACATGCAAAGGGGCATGGTACTTTTTTCCGTTCATTAGGTGCTATATTGGGCTATTTGCCGGAAACTGGTTCTTTATCGGAGTATAGGAATAAAAGAAATTATAAGTTTTCCGCACAGGATTCTGCTGAAATAATTCGTTGGATAGAGGATAATCTGGAAATAAACTTTATTGCTCATTCTGAGAATTTAGGAAAGATAGAAGAATCTTTGATTGTCAAGTATGTGCCTTTGCTGAATTTAGATAAGAATCCAGTAAAATTGTCTGAATTGGTAGAGTTACGCAGAAAATGCGAAGCTGTAGCTAATGGTTATTGATAGAGTTTTCGTGTTTATATTGGTCGTTTATGGAATATCTACTACTCTCCCTACTCATAGTCATTGCCATCGTTTCCTATCTCAATCACCGAAGAGACAGGAAGCTGCTTTGTTCTCTGTTTCTTCTCCCACAAGAGGGACAAGAGCAGAGCGGAAACTCAGTATCAAGATGTGAAGAAGGGGTATATCCGAAAGCCATCTTTCATGACTTGTATGTGAAGAAAAAGAATGGGGTGCGCAACGGGGAGAATCCGGTCGTTGTGGCGAGTCATGTGGTAGACGTACATGAGATTGTCCGCGACCGGTTGAATGCCCTATCACAAAAGGGCGATTCATAAGGAACTGCTGAATCTTCTTCCGCACAAATGGAAACTGCAACATCCAGAAAGAGCATTGACAAAACAAGAAGAGAAATCTAGTAGCCAATGCTGGCTGCAACATATAGGTTCAACAAAACAATAGCGACTGTAACTATCAGGTTTATAGTGACAGAAGCTTACTCGTTTTTTTTATTTTTATCTTTAAATATGGTCCTTATTAGATTAAAAATAGCCATAGTAAAAGCATAAAACAAACAAGGTTTGATGATACTTTTCGTTGAAGTTTCTGTGAACATATAGTACATTGACATCATGCCGAATAATTGGAAAAAGTCCCTAAAAAAAAGTGGTGTATATTTATATATTTTTTTAATCATGCTAATTGATAAATATGAGAATTACAATATGAATTCACTTGCAGAATTATACAAATCTATGATATTTATCGCTCATATACAAGTTTTTATATAATAAATATTCTTAGAAGTTGTTTTTGTTGCTCCACAAGAGGGACAAGAGCAGAGCGGAAACTCATCGTCAAGATGTGAAAAAAGGGGGCATTCGAAAGCAATCTTTTATGATTTGTATGTGAGGAAAAAAGTGGGGCTATGTTTGAACATTTTCCTGTAGAGAACATGGCCTATGTCAGGCTTATTATGATGCCATTATTGAAAGTTCAGGAATTGCTGATAGTGGCCATTTTATCGACTTTATGTTGGATGAGATTTTGAGTGCATTGAATATTGCATATTGCTTACTAATTTAGTAATGGAAGATGGTTTATGCCACATTTTAGTAGGAAGTGTAAGAAAAATGTATCTATGCAATTTGCTATATTTGCATATACTATTAAAAACGTTTCTGTTGCAAGTTACAACGAAACGTAATTAAGATTTCAATTTATTGTAAAAAAGATAGAGTATGAAAAGATTTTCATTTGAACGACTGTTATTTACTACATTAATTGCCTTATCGTTTGGATTTGTGTATACATCCTGTACATCGGATGATGAATTGTCAAAAGAAGAAGAGTCCGGGTTGCAAGTATCACAGGTGGTAGGTTGCTGGAAGGTGGCAGTATCAGATACAGTAACCGATTATTGGCAGTTCTCAACCGCTGTCGAGTCGGATGCGGAAACCCAGTCACGTTTGGTTTCCATTGATACGCCAAGTGGAACTTATATCAATACAAGGGTTACGGAAAACGCACAAAATCATACTCGGGTGATGAAACTTCTTTCCTACGGGTCTTATGTGGTCAACTCGCTTAGACATGAGATTCTGATGACTCAGGGTAGTCTTTCTGATTATTCTACCAATTTCAAGGTGACTCTTATTGATGATAAAATGACTTTGGATTCCATAGGTTCGCAAGCACCACTGGTTCTAGTCAATGTGAACAGAATTGACAGCAATGATGATTCGGATTACGCAAAGTCTTTTTCGACAAAGACCTCTTTTTCAGTCGGAGGATATAAATTCTCAATTCATGATCATGAATGTGCTTTTATAGCTCATCCTCTGTATAAAGGTTATGCATCATATCTTGAGATTGGTGAACAAATTAATGCAGGTAAGGCATTTTTTAAAAAGACTGGTAAAAACATAGCTGAAATAACGATTTTAACTTCTGAGTGGATTGATATAAGTTTTAAGCATGGATATGGGTTTAGCGATGTAGAAATCGAATTGGATCTTCAGTTCTGGGGAGATGGTTACGGAATCATCAAGGGAGGACAAGTTTCTCGTACTGGTAAATATTGGAATAATGACTATTATACATACATTGAAAATGAAATCGAATCTTTGGAGGGGGGAGTGTTTGGAACATTTCCTTACTAAGATCTTATAGTAGTTTTATCCGCAGTGGTATTGATTGTACTTTGTGGATTCAAGGAAAAGAGGCAGTTCAAGCGTGATCTGCCTTTTTTCTATTAAAAATAGGAATAAATGTCTTGTCTCACATCTTCTTACTCTCTTATTTTTCCTTTGCAGTTTTGAAGAATCATCAGAGAAAAGGTACAGATTCTTTTGGATGGAAAGAATTTTTTTTAAGTTTCATTGATGATTAGATGGATTTTTTCTACTTTTACAGAAAGATTATGGAATCGGCCTCTGAGTCGGTCACATGTTAGATTTAGAGACAAAGAATCATAATCCAAAGACATAGGAAGGCATAGGCCTGGACACGTATGTCAGTAGCCATAAAATCATTATGGTATAAAAATGGATGCATTGTCTAATGCATATTCCCAGCGAGGCAGGATGAAGCCTCTATGCTATGGATTTATCTCTATAGCCCTCTCCGAAGTTAATTATTTGAATGTAGGGGTGTCCCCCAGATGTGTGCTCATCAGAGACTTTTATCAGCGTGTTTTTCGTGTGATATTATAAATGATATTCTTACTTTATATTGTGTAGGTAAAATGATGTAGCAAATTTTATTGGTGCCCATCATTAGTTTACGGACAGGTCTGGGTCGATAGCTGTCAAGACAAGATTCAACCTTTGTTATCTAGGATTTTATCATTTCAGAGTTATGTCTATTCCAATTATATCAGCATTGCATTGCAAAGAAACATTATATGTAGAATTTAACTTGTTATTCCATTTCAAAATATAATAAAAATATGAGTTATGAAACTATTGGATTTATTTTTTAAGCGTAGCTATTTTGCAGAAAAGGATTTCAGACCAATATTTTTGTTGGTAGGTTTAATGTCTTGTATGAATATTCTAGCCCAATCGCGTAAGTGTCCATATTGTGATGGTAATGGTACTATTGTAAAGAACATCTCTGTATCGCAATATGGTGTAAGGAATGAAGTGAAAAAGAAGTGCCCTACATGTGGCATATATTATTATCCTTCATCGGGACATTCTCACATTCATTGTAAATATTGTAGAGGGACTGGTGTGATTAACAATTATGGCAGTTCAGGTAATGATTATGGTAGCGGAAGTCATTCTTATGATTATGAAGCAGAAACCAATCCTGCATTAAAAGCTTGGGGACAGAGTATGGCACTTACTATAAGATATGGATTGCCGGTTTCAAAGGAAGAGGATGCCGCATTCAAAAGTTTTGCTCAAACTAACCAAGCATGGGCAAAAAAATATGTAGACTGGCGAAATACGTTGAACAATGGAACAATTTATTTCAATGAGAGTAGTGCTAAATTAGGTTATGAGCCAGTGAAAAGCGTTGATAACTTCTTTAATAATATAAATAATCAACTTCTTCAACACACACAAGGAATAACTTTGCCTCAAGATCTTTATCAGGAAGCTCACAAGTTGGAACAGATTTTCTACAATGCTTACCAAAAATATAGAAGCTGGTGCTCAAAAAAGGAATCCTTAAACAATCTTGAAGACGCTGTTTTGGATTGGCGTCTAAATCAATTGTTATTGGGCTTTTAATTTACTATTAGTAGAAGTTGGAAAGTTAAATGATTAAAGAGTCAATACTGTTAATATTGTATCATTTATGTCATCTGCTAATGATAAATATGAGAACATTTCTTTTGAGGCTGGTATTTTTGTAAATGCCTTACAGAGTCCCAGTTCTTCATCCGGAACCTACACTTCATCCAGTTCTTCATCTGGCGTTAGTGCGGGAGATAGTAGTTCAGTAGGCTCCAGTGGCTCCAATAATTCTGTAAAGATAGCAGACTGGGAAAACAAACGTGCTGATGCGGAAAGGAGACTCAAGCGTTACGAAGAACAGTTGAGTAAAGATTCGGATTCATCCTATTATAAACAGATGATTCGTGATATGAGGAATCTGATAGACCAGTGCGATGACCAACTTCAATTTCTGAGATCCCATTAAACTGTAACTAAGGTTTTGTTTATAAGTGGTGAGTAAATTAATAATGTATTGAAACTTAATTTGTAAATTTATGAGGACATTAATTTTAAGACTGATAATTTTGGTTTTTTGTTTGCTTTCTGTAGGTCCCTTCTTTGCGCAGGATGTAAAGAGTATTGAAAAACAAAACAAAGAACTCATCAAATCATTTAAGAAAAAATATAAATATATAGTTAAGGATGTAGAAGTTATTGTAGAAAATGATGGATTTTGGTACTTCCTTTTAATTGGCAAAGACAAAACTTTTGGAGTCGCTAATCAGGATGGAAAGATTATAATTCCTATGGGAAATAATTCTATTGATTATTATCCTGCAGAAAAAGAAGGTATAGTAAAAACTGCAATGAAAGATGTTTATGGCACTAAAATGGCTTTCGCGTATGCCTTTGAAGCTACCCAACCTTCATTCCTTGTTCATAATGAGAATTATAGGATTATTTCAACAGACGGGAATGTTTTATTTGATAAAATTAATCGGATTAGAAAAACTCAGGGCTATTGGGTCATTTCTACTTCTGATGAGAATATTAAAAGTGATCATGATATAAATGCAAATTCAACTTTTACTTTTCGAGGAAGAAATATAGGATTGATAAATAGTAAAGGAGATTTGTTAGTTAAACCAGAATATAGAACTATTACTCTCGGATGCGCATATCAATCTACTGAAGAAGCAAAATTAAGTGAGGTGAATAATCTCAGATTATGCTGTTTTGAAAAAGAAAATGAAGATAATGTTTCGGTGAAAGGTGCGATTACTTTGGATGGTACTTTACCTCCTTTACCTTGTATCTTTAATAATATTACTATTAGAAATAAGTATACCAGTGATGCAGGAATTAAAAAAGTCTGGATGGTTATGAAAACAGCATTAAGTGATTATGAAGAATACACGGGTAATAGTTTAAGTAATAAATATAGAGATGAAGGTGAAAAACTTTTTGAACAAGGTAAATATGGGGAGGTTGTAGAATTTTATTCAAAAGAAGGAATTCTTCAGCCGTGGTCAAAATTTTATACAGGTGCTTCATTGCTTCATGTAGGACTTTCAAATACTAGTGGAGCTAAGCTACAAGCAGAAAGCATAGAAAATAATAATTGGGGGGTATATAATCTTCTTGATAAAAATGGTTCAACATTTGACCTGGATCTTGCAAAAAAGCAATTTGAAACAGCTATTGAATTGCTGCAAGCTTATTTAAAAGAAGATAATACATTCAAATCTCAAGCTGAATTGCATATAAGTATGTGTAATAATTATATTAATGATATACCTAGTTTGTGGCAGAGATACCAGAATGCAATGTTAAAATTGGGAAAGAAAAAACAGGATGACATTCAGCGCCAGCGTGAGGCCGCACTTCAAGCTAAGCAACGTAAAACAGAATTGATGTACGGTATACTGAGTATTTTTGCAAATGCATTACTGAAATCCGGTTCTACTACAACTTCGGTTCGTACGTCTAACACATATGGCGGTTCTTCTGTCGGTGTCGGAACCGGAACTACTTCCAGTGGTTCTGACAATTCTTCAAAGATTGCAGAATGGGAAAATAAAAAAGCAGATGCTCTAAGAAGACGCGGTGATTATGAGGATAAACTTCGTAAAGAACCGAATTCATCATATTACAAACAGATGGTTCGTGACATGAACGACATGATAAAATTATGTGATGACCAGATACAGTTTCTTAGAACTCATTGATCAGTGGAAATCATCTGCCATACAAAATATTCGGTAACTTTATCCTCGGCAATTATAGTGACTATTGTTTGTAATTTATTGAATTTCAACATTGAAAAGTTACAACTATTTTCACTATTCAACAAATTTGCAGGTACTTACAAATCGTAAGCATTGTTTCTGAGAGTCTGTCTCAAAATGAACATTATATTTCAATGTGTGCTCATCAGAGGGTCTCAAGTGGAAAATACCTGTGGCTTGTTCTTTGAACCTGTATCATCCAAGTGATTGGACACTTGGCTTGTACCGATGTGCATAGGATAAGACGTGTGAAAAACATGCTGAGATTCTAGTTGTAGCCATCAGAAAATTAGAATATATAATCTCAAAAATACAGTTTATGTGGAGAATCATTTTTATTTTATTATGGGCGTCTTTAAGTCTTGCGTCTTGTGACAATAAAAGGACCTGTCCTCTCTGTCAAGGAGAAGGAGAAATCCTTGTAGAAGGAATTATGCGGGAATGCATTGTCTGTAAGGGAGAAAAGAAAGTCGATGAGGATACATACGAGAATTTCTTCAAGGCACTGGAGCATATGCATTCCGGCGGTAGCATGTCAGAGCCTGCATACGGGAATGGGGCCCAGGACATGGTGGATTGTCCCATGTGTTCGGGTACCGGGATTTTCTCATTTTATGGTGAGTCGCACCCCTGTAACGAATGTCGGCAGACTGGCAAGGTGACTCCACAGCGAGCTGCTCAATTGCGTCAGACT
>UMIM01018715.1_pt1 | contig 17644 bp, 14 predicted proteins | sample 1965831 | NCBI WGS metagenome assembly UMIM01 (sample SAMEA4836125, study PRJEB28245) | human gut metagenome | biome: gut microbiome; material: fecal sample | place: Denmark | collected 2008 | reverse complement strand
CGCTTCAGCAGGCCCTCGAAGCCGCGGCCATGACGAGCCTCGTCCTTCGCCATCTCGTGAACGGTGTCGTGGATGGCATCGAGGTTCAGAGCCTTTGCCTTCTTGGCCAGATCCATCTTGCCGGCACATGCACCGCACTCGGCCTCAGCACGCATCATCAGGTTCTTCTTGGTGCTGTCGGTGACGACCTCGCCCAGCAGCTCAGCAAAACGGGAAGCGTGGTCAGCCTCCTCGTAAGCATAGCGCTTGTAAGCCTCGGCGATCTCCGGGTAGCCCTCGCGCTCTGCGACACGGGCCATGGCCAGATACATGCCGACCTCGCTGCACTCACCCTCGAAGTTTGCGCGCAGACCATCGACGATCTCCTGCGGGACGCCCTCGGCCTTGCCGATGCCGACGACATGCTCGGTCACATAAGTGTTGCCGGTCTTCTCAACGAATGCGGAAGCCGGAGCCTTGCAGACGGGGCACTGCTCAGGGATGGTGCCTTCAGCGATATAACCACAAACGGTGCAGACATACTTTTTCATAAGATAGACCTCCATAATTTCTCAGTAATTCTTTTGGCTCGCCTCTGGTACCGGCGGCCTTGGTTTCTGAGCTAATTATAGCAATCATTCCTAGGTTAGTCAAGTATAATTTTGAGAATTATTCCTATTTAACACTTTGTTTACACCTGCAGGTTGCCGCTGGTTGCAGCGTCGGTGCCGTCGGCTGCATCGAACTCATAATCGTTGCCGGGCAGGATGGCATTCAGCAGGATGCCGACGATGGCGGAGATGGCCAGACCGGACAGGTTGATGGACACACTGCCGACCATGAAGGTCAGGCCGCCCACCGAGTTGAATCCCAGCGCGGACACCAGAATGACGGCTGCCACGATCAGGTTGCGGCTGTTGGTGAAGTCCACCCGGTTCTCGACCACATTGCGGACACCGATGGCGGAGATCATGCCGTAAAGCACGAAGCTGATACCGCCAATGATGCCGGTGGGGATGGTGTTGATGACGGCCTCAAACTTGGGGCTGAAGCTCAGGATGATGGCCAGCACAGCGGCAATGCGGATGACCAGCGGGTCGTAGATCTTGCTCAGGGCCAGCACGCCGGTGTTCTCGCCGTAGGTGGTGTTGGCCGGGCCGCCCAGCAGACCGGCCATGGTGGTGGCAAGGCCGTCACCCATCAGGGTGCGGTTCAGGCCGGGGTCGTTGATATAGTTGTGGCCAACGGTGGCACTGATGGCAGCGATGTCACCGACATGCTCCATCATGGTCGCCAACGCGATGGGCAGGATGGTGAAGAGGGCGCTGATGAACTCCGGGCTGCCGTCGATGGCGAACAGGCCCATGGCCTCTCTATGCAGCGGGATGCCGAGCCAATCGGCGGCGGCAATGGCTTGGAAGTCCACTGCACCGGTCACGAGGGCCACCGCATAGGACACCAGAACGCCAATCAGGATGGGCAGGATCTTGACCATACCCTTGCCCCAGATATTGCAGACGATGACCGTGCCCAGCGCCACAAAGGCCAGCAGCCAGTTGGACTGGCAGTTGGTGATAGCGGAGGGAGCAAGGATCAGACCGATGGAGATAATGATGGGGCCGGTGACCACCGGCGGGAAGAACTTCATGATGCGGCGGATGCCGAAGGTGGAGATCAGCAGACTGACCACCAGATACAGCACGCCGGAGAAAGCCACGCCCGCACAGGCGTAAGGCAGCATCTTGGTGTTGACCACGGTCAGGTTGCCGTTGGCATCGGCCAGCATGGGGGCCACGATGGAGAAGCCGCCCAGATAGGCGAAGGACGAGCCAAGGAAGGCCGGGACCTTGCCCTTGGTGATCAGGTGGAACAGCAGCGTGCCCAGACCGGCGCACAGCAGCGTGGTGGAAACGCTTAAGCCGGTGAGCAGCGGCACCAGAACGGTGGCACCGAACATGGCGAACATGTGCTGCACGCCGAGGATCAGCATCCGGCCCGTGCCCAGCTGGCGCGCGTCGTAAATGCCCTTGGAGTAGTCGATTTTTTCACTCATAAAAATGAGTCCTCCCTTCGTTTCTGCCCAAAAAAAGAGGCATTGCCGCCCGAAAGCGTCAGTGCCTCAGATTTTTGGGAAATGAATATCAACGGGAACAGAAAAGACGACCGTGTGCTCCGCAAAGTTGAACCACGCATCACTCTCTCCCCTTCCCATTTTGACTTTATAGAGTATAGCAGAAACCGCTCCGCCGCGCAACCGGTTTCCAACTTTTTGGCAATATCCCTAAATTCGCCTTCTTTTTTCGGGGTTTCCCGGCGCCCGGCGGCATTTTTGCCCGGCATCTTGAAATCCGGCCAGCGGCGCACTATAATAATACCTATTAAATGGATTGAGATTTGAAGGAGCATTATGATCTATCTGGATTATTCAGCCAACACCCCGGCCGACCCCCGCGTGCTCGACCGATTTTGTACGGTGGAGCGCAGCTGCATCGGCAACGCGAACTCCCACCATCAGGCGGGGGCAGCCGCCAAGGCAGAGATCGACGCCGCCACGATGAAAATCGCCTCGCTGCTGGGCGTTCAGCCCGCCGAGGTCATCTATACTTCCGGCGCCAGCGAGTCCAACAACTTTGCGCTCAAGGGGCTGGCGCGGCTCTCCCGCCATGTGGGCAAGCACATCATCTCCACTCCGCTGGAGCACTCCTCCGTCAGCGGCACGCTGACCGCTTTGCAGGAGCAGGGCTGCGAGATCGACCTTGTAGACATCCAGCGGGACGGCACCATTGATCTGGAGCATTTGAAAGATCTGCTCCGCCCGGACACCATCGCCGTGGCCGTCACCCTTGTGGACAGTGAACTCGGCGTCGTGCAGCCGGTGGACAGGATCGCCGAGATCCTGAAGGATCACCCCAACTGCCACCTGCATGTGGACGCCACACAGGCCGTGGGCAAGATCCCCGTCTCTTTCGAAGGGGTGGACACCATGAGCCTGACGGCCCACAAATTCTACGGCCTGAATGGCATCGGCTTGCTGCTCAAACGGCGGAATCTGGCGCTGGAACCTCTCATCCACGGCGGCGAGAGCACCACCATCTACCGCAGCGGCACCCCCACCGTCGCGCTGGCCTCTTCCCTCGCCTCGGCGCTGGAGCTGGCCGTGAACGAGCTGCCGGAGCGCGCCGCCCATGTGCAGAAGCTGAATGCCGAACTCCGCGCCGCGCTGAGCCGATGCCCGGACGTCCGGATCAACAGCCCGGAACACGCCATCCCCCACATCCTGAATCTCAGCGTCCAGAATGTGAAGGGCACCGTTTTCCAGCGGGAACTGGACGCCCACGGGGTCTGCGTTTCGGTCAAATCGGCCTGTTCGTCGGATGGTCTGCCTTCCCGCGCCGTCTTCGCCGTCAGCCGGGACCGCCGCAATGCCCTTTCGTCGTGGCGCATCAGCCTGAGCCACCTGACCACGGAAGCCGAGATTCAGGAATTTTTACAGGTGTTCGACGTCTGCTGCCGGCAGCTGACCGCCGCACACTGAACGACACAAGGAGAAATCATGAAACGCGAACTCGAACCTTATCAACTGATTGAACGCAGCATCATCAAAAAATACCGCAAGGAACTCTGGACGCCTTTCATCGTGGCCGTCAAGCGGTACGAGCTGATCCAAGCGGGCGACAAGATCGCCGTCTGCATCTCCGGCGGCAAGGACTCCATGCTGATGGCCAAGCTCATGCAGGAGCTGCAAAAGCACAGCGACGTGCCCTTTGAGCTGGTCTTCCTTGTGATGGACCCCGGCTATAACGAGATCAACCGCCAGAAGATCGAATCCAACGCCGAACTGCTCCACATCCCCGTGACCATTTTCGAGAGCAACATCTTCTCGGTGGCCAACAACACCGAGAAGAACCCCTGCTACCTCTGCGCCCGGATGCGCCGCGGCCACCTGTACAGCAAGGCCAAGGAGCTGGGCTGCAATAAGATCGCGCTGGGCCACCACTTCAACGATGTCATCGAGACGACCGTGATGAGCATGTTCTACGGTTCCCAGCTCCAAGCCATGCCCCCCAAGCTCCACAGCACCAGCTTCCCCGGCATGACCCTCATCCGCCCGATGTACTGCATCCGCGAAGAGGATATTCTGGCGTGGAAGCGCTACAACGACCTTGAGTTCATTCAGTGCGCCTGCCGCTTTACCGAAAACTGCACCATGTGCGACAACGGCGGCGGCGGTTCCAAGCGGCAGGAGACCAAAATTCTGCTCCGCCGCCTCAAGCGCGACAACCCCAACATCGAAAACAGCATCTTCCGCAGCATCCACGCCGTTGCACTGGACACCATGCCGGGCTATAAGTCCGAGGGTATCGAGCATAGCTTCCTAGAGCGGTTTCATGAGATGGAAGAGCGATCATAGGTCCTCTTTATGCCAAAACCGGCAAGGCAGTTTGTTCCGCTTTGCCGGTTTTATTTGTTATCCAAGTAAATTATAATGCAAAATCCAGTCGATGTAAACATCCAAAAAGCCCCACAACAGCACGCTTTTCGCGCACGATTGTGGGGCTTTTCATGCCACCGGCGGGGCTTGAACCCGCACTCTGTCTCCAGAAAGGGATTTTAAGTCCCTCGTGTCTGCCAATTTCACCACAGTGGCACCTAAAGAACTGCCGCCCACAGCAGCTGCAAGCGGCAGTTCATATCATACAATAGAAACGCGGTTTTGTCAAGCTTACACTTTGCCGCCATGCAGATCGGCATACATACGGGAGCGGCACTCGGCGACGGCGGGGGTCATGTTGACATAGTGCTTGTGGGGGCACTCCAAGCGCAGCTCGCTCTCCCACGTTTCGTCGGTGAGCTGCTTTGCGATGTAGGCCTTTTTCTCTGCGATGGAAGGCAGCTCGATGGCCAATTCACCGTTCAGGATGTGGGGCACCAACAGCTTTTTGACCTTGGTGGGGGTGATGGTCACGGTGCGCTCAATGGCGTCGGAGTCGAGGTTGACCATCGTGACGGGCTTCCCGGCTTCGATCTCCTCGCCGTCCATCGCGATCAGGTCACACTGGGCCTGACCGTTTTCGTCGTAGAGACGCCACGGCATCTTCTTGCCGGGGATGATGGCCTTGCTGGCGGAATCGGAGCACTTCATCTTGGGCTGATAGCTGCCATCCGGGCGCTTGACCGCCACCAGCTTATACACGCCGCCGAAGACGGGGTCGGACGCGGAGGTGATGAGGTTCTCGCCGACGCCGTAAGAGTCGAAGTGGGCGTGCTCATACAGCTCCATGTTGGCGATCTTCTTTTCGTCCAGACCGTTGGAGGCCACCAGCTTGATATAGGGCTTCCCGGCTGCATCCAGCGCCTTGCGCAGACGCTTGGAGCCGCGGGCCAAGTCGCCGGAATCGATGCGGGCGCTCTTCACGCGGCGGTTGGGGTCGTTGGGGTATTTTTCGATGAGGTAGTCGTCCAGTTTGATGAGGTTGGGCAGACCGCTCTCCATGATGTTGTAGGTATCCAACAGCAGACTGACGGAATCTGGATAAGTATCCGCAAAGGCCTTGAAGGCGTCGAACTCGGTCGGGAAGAACTCGATAAAGCTGTGGGCCACGGTGCCGACGGCCTTGACGTCCGAACCGTACTTCATCTCAGCCAAGCAGTTGGCGGTGCCGATACAGCCGCCCAGAACGGCCGCGTAAGCGCCGTCGTTGCCCGCGCTCTCACCCTGTGCGCGGCGGGTGCCGAACTCCATAACGCTGCGGGGCGTATGGGTGTTCAGGCCGGTGACGCGGGTGGCTTTCGTGGCGATGAGGCTGTGGAAGTTCATGGTCTGGAGCAGGTAGGTCTCGATCAGGATCGCACCCACCAGATCGCACTCGATGCGGACCATCTGCACATGGGGGTAACAGACGGTGCCCTCCGGCAGAGCATACATGTCGCCCTTCCACTTGTAGGTGCGCAGATACTCGCAGAACTCCTCGCTCATGCCCTTGGTGCGCAGCCAGCGGATGTCCTGCTCGTTGAAGTGATAGTTCAGCAAAAAGCGGGTCAGCTTGCGCTGGCCGGCGCTGATGGAATAGCCCTGATTGTCCGGGTTCTTGCGGAAGAACATATCGAACACCAGCGTCGTATCCTTGAAGCCATGCAGGAACAGGCAGTTGGCCATCGTGAACTCGTAAAAATCCACGACCATTGCGGGGTTATCGTAATCTTCATCCGGAATATACGGAATAACTTTGATCTCGTCCATGACGGTTTTCCTCTCTTCTGCCCTGTCATGACAGGGTGTTTGTATCATGATAGCATCTTTCCCGTGCGGGTGCAAGAGGTTTTGTAAAATTCCGGCACAAGTGGGTCAAATCTTTTTTCCGAAAGCCGCAAAAGCCGCCTCCGGAGCGTCCGGAAGCGGCTTGGATGCGGTCAGTTCAGATCAACCGTTGATGATATTCGGGGTTGCGTTCTTCAGCACAACATCGTGGCTACCGCCCTCGACGATGGAGGTGGAGGAAACGACGGTGAGCTTTGCCTTCTGCTGCAGTTCGGGGATGGACAGTGCGCCGCAGTTGCACATGGTGCTCTTGACCTTGTACAGGGTGGTCTGGACACCGTCGGACAGGGGGCCGGCGTAAGGAACATAGCTGTCCACGCCTTCCTCGAAGCTCAGCTTGGTGGAGCCGCCGAGGTCATACCGCTGCCAGTTGCGGGCGCGGTTGGAGCCCTCGCCCCAATACTCCTTCATATACTGGCCGTTGATGCGGACCTTGTTCGTGGGGCTCTCGTCGAAGCGGGCAAAGTAGCGGCCCAGCATAACGAAATCCGCGCCCATGGCCAGCGCGAGGGTGATGTGATAATCGTGGACGATGCCGCCGTCGGAGCAGATGGGCACATAGATGCCGGTCTCCTTGAAGTACTCGTCACGAGCCTTGGCGACCTCGATGACAGCGGTGGCCTGACCACGGCCGATGCCCTTGGTCTCGCGGGTGATGCAGATGGAACCGCCGCCGATGCCGATCTTCACGAAGTCTGCGCCAGCCTTGGCAAGGAAGCGGAAGCCCTCAGCATCCACGACATTGCCCGCGCCGACCTTCACGGTGTCGCCGTAGTTCTCGCGGATCCAGCCGATCGTGCGGCTCTGCCACTCGGAATAGCCCTCGGAAGAGTCGATGCAGAGGACGTCCACACCGGCATCCACCAGTGCGGGCACACGCTGGGCATAGTCACGGGTGTTGATGCCCGCGCCGACGACGTAGCTCTTATTCTTGTCCAACAGCTCGTTGATGTTCTTCTTATGGGAATCGTAGTCCTTGCGGAAAACGAAGTACTTCAGGTTGCCCTCGGCGTCCACCAGCGGCAGGGTGTTGATCTTGTTGTCCCAAATGATGTTGTTGCAGTCATGCAGGGAGGTGTTTTCCGGTGCGGTGACCAGCTTCTCGATGGGGGTCATGAAGGTGGTGACAGGAGCATCATCCGGGGTGTGGTTGACGCGGTAATCGCGGGAGGCCACGATACCCAGCAGCTTGCCGCCCGGGGTGCCGTCGGCAGTAACAGCGATGGTGGAGTGGCCGGTGCGGGCCTTCAGCTCCAGCACGTCGTGCAGGGTGGCAGTGGGAGCCAGATTGGAGTCGGAAACGACATAACCGGCCTTGTAGCTCTTCACGCGGCGGACCATGGCGGCCTCGTTCTCGATGCTCTGAGAACCGTAAATAAAGGAAACGCCGCCCTCACGAGCCAGTGCGATGGCCAGCTTATCGCCGGAGACCGACTGCATGATGGCGCTGATCATGGGGATGTTCATTTCCAGCGGGCACTCTTCCTCACCCTTGCGGTACTTGACCAACGGGGTCTTCAGACTGACGGCCGTAGGAATATTCTCTGCGGAGGAATACCCCGGAACCAGCAGATATTCGCCAAAGGTGCGGGAAGGTTCTTCATAGAAATAAGCCATACTCAAACTCCTTTTCTCTCGTGCAGCCCGTCAAAACGGCGGCAAATTCATTTCACCTAATGTGCTTGGAACATGCTTAAAATTGCTTGCACTTATTGTAACACAAACCGGCACAAACGCAAGCATTTTGCAAAACAAACTTTCCAAATGACTCCTCGCGAAAACCAGACACTTTGTCTAAGAAAATGACGGAAAGTAACACTTTATTCCCGAAATCTGCTTTTCTTTGCTCTCACCGCGGCCCCGGAGACGCAAAAAAGCCCGCCCCGAAGGGCGAGCTTTTTTGCACACGAAGCGAGGATACCGCCTGTGCGGTGCGCGGCCAGCAGCTGCGAAGGAGTACAGCCGGAGGAGGAGGGCGGCGCACCCGATATCCACGGATAACAAGAAGAAAAAGATTTCACTCAGAAGCGTCTTACCGCTTTCTGTAACCATATTGTAACTCTTTTGAAACCATTTTGCAAGAGTTTTTGCAAAGAAAATTGTAAATCTTTTGTAACTCTTTTTCAGACCTTTTGTACCGCTTCGTCGGCAAACTCCAGATAGCATTCAAATGCCATGTGCTCCTCGCGGCGGCCCACCACATACCAGCCATCCGCCGACGGGGCATAGGACACGGCCACCTCGGCCCCCATGGGGATCTCGCGGTGGTATTTGATGGAGGCGAAGCGCAGAGGCCCTTTGCGGAGCACTTCCAGCGGCAGCGCGTCGCACGCGATGTCCAGATAGCAGGAGTTGTTTACATGGCCGTTCAGGTCGCACAGAGAATAGCGGGCCGTCCAATTGCCCGCAAAGGTCAAGTCCTTCGTTTTGTGCACGAGCTGGGGCAGCTCCCCTTCCAACGTATCATTTTCGTAGTTGGGGGTGCACCAACTGGGCTGGCGCAGGATGCGCTCCGTCTCGGTATCCACCACGATCCAGCGGCAGTCCACCATGGCAAGCTCACGGCCCGCCTCGTCCCGCAGATGGGTGATCCGCTTCATGGAGCCTTTTTTGCAGGGTTCACAGGCCGTATCCAGCGTGACCTTTTCGCCACGGGTGGGCATCCGGTAGATCTCCACCGCCTGTTTGCCCACCAGAAAGGCTGTGTGGCGGGCGGCAAAAAAAGCGTCGTCCATGCCATAGGCACGGGCGTGGTCCGCTGCCGCCTGTTCCACGTAGCGGAACAGGGCGCTGGGCTTGAGCATCCGGCGGAAGTCGCCGTCTGCGTTCAGAACGGTGAAGGTCTCGGTGAAGTGATTCAGTTCCATTGTCAAACATTCCTTTTCAATCAAAAACAGGCCGCACCAAGGGAGGCGCAGCCTGTATGGGGTCAATACATATTGCGCGATTTTTTGCGCAGCTTCCGCCAGATGTTGAAGCACGCCAACGCGATCATGGCAAGGAGGAGCAGCAGGAAAATAACGCCGCTGCCGCCCTCGTCGTAGCTCTTCATCTCGCTCCACTTGACGTCGAGTTCGCTGTTCACCTCGTCGCTCAGGTCGGTGAAGACCTTCTCCTTTTCGGCGATCTCCTCCGAGGGGAAAGCGATCTCGCTGTACTTCAGATCCTCGTCCAGCACTTCCCACACGGCCTGCATGGGGGTGGTGTAGCCGATATACTCGGCGTTCGCCTTGCCGATGTCCACTTCGCACATGAAGTTGATGAACATTTCGGCGGCCTCTTGGTTTTCGCTGGTGGCGGGGATGCACATGCTGTCCACCGAGAGGACACTGCCCTCTTCCGGGAAGACCCATGCCAGATCGGGGTTGTCGTCGATCATGGTGATGGCGTCGCCGGAGTAGTAGACGCCGATGGCTGCCTCGCCGCCGATCATCTTATCGAAGATCTCGTCCATGACGTAGGCCTGAACAAGGGGCTTCTGGGTCTTGAGCTTCTCGACCACCTCGTCCACTTCCTCGGTAGACTGGGGATTGATGCTGTTCCCGGTGGCAAAAGCGGCGATGGCGTAGGCATCGCGGCTGTTGTTGAACATCAGCATATTGCCGGAATACCGCTCATCCCACAGGTCGGCCCAGCTGGTCGGAGCCTTGTCCACCATGGTGGTATTGTAGATGATGCCGGTGGTGCAGAGCATATAGGGCACCGAATACTCGTTGGTGGGGTCGTAATCAGCGTTGCGGTACTCCTCGTCGATGTTCTGGAAGTTGGGGATGTTGCCATAATCGAGTTTTGCCAGCATTCCTTCCGAGATCATCTTCGCCACCATATAATCCGACGGGATGATCACATCGTAATCTGCCGCGCCGGATCTGAGCTTGGCGTAAAGGGACTCGTTGGAGTCGAAGGTGGTGTAGTTGACATGGATGCCGGTCAGCTTCTGGAACGCCGACACCACGTCCACGCTGTCGTCCGAACCGTTGGAGATGTACTCGCCCCAGTTGTAGACGTTCAGGGTAATGTTCTTTCCCTTGAAGCGGGTCCAGTCGTAGGTGTCAGTCACGGAGACGTCCTCGGTGACCTCGATAGTCCCGGCGGCCAGCGTGGAAAGCGGCAGACTCAGGGCAAGGACCGCCGTCAGCAGCAGCGCCGCAAAGCGTTTCATCTGTTTCATGCCACGTCCTCCCCTCTCAGTGCCCTCTGGTCGCGGCGGTAGCCGCGGCTTTCCATCGCGTTGGAGATCAGGATGATGGACAGGATGACCACGAACATGATGGTGGACAGGGCGTAGATCTCCGGGCTGACCTTCTTACGGGTCATGGAGTAGATGGCGATGGGCAGGGTCTCGACTGTGCCGCAGTTGAAGTAGGAGATCATGAAGTCATCGATGGAATACGTCAGGCAGATGAGGAAGGCCGACAGGATGGCGGGGCTGATCTCCGGCAGGATGACCTTGAAAAAGGCCTGTTTCGGGTCGCAGCCAAGATCGAGGGCGGCCTCATACAGCTTGATGTCCAGCTGCTTGAGCTTCGGGGACACGTTGAAGATGACATAGGGCACATTGAACGCGATATGCGCGATGAGCAGCGTGGGCAGACCCATGATGCTGTCGGGCAAGAGATCGGTGTGGGCCGCGAAGCGCTGGTATGCCACGAAGAGCAGCATCAGCGAGATACCGGTAATGATCTCCGGGTTGACCACCGGGATATAGGTGATGTTGGTGACCACAAGGCGGCTCTTGCGGCCCATGGATGCAATTCCCAGCGAAGCCGCTGTGCCGAGGATGGTGGCGATGACCGCCGAAGCCAGCGCCACTTCCAGCGAGACGGCCAGCGCCCGCAGGATGGAAGCGTTATGGAACAGGCTGGTGTACCACTTGAGCGTAAAGCCGGTGAACAGCGCGTAGCCCTTGCTCTGGTTGAAGCTGAACACGATCATATACGCGATGGGCAGATACATGAAGCAGAAAAACAGGATGATATAGACCCGCTGCATCAGGCGAAGATGTTTTGTTTTCATCAGGACACACCCTCCATCTCATCCTCATCAAAGCTAGAGGTAAAGCTCATGCAGAGCAGAACGATGATCATCAGCACAAGGCTCATGGCCGAGCCGACGTTCAGGTTGTAGCTGTTGCCAAGGAACTGCATCTCGATCAGATCGCCGATCAGCAGGTTGGAACCGCCGCCCAGCATCCGGCTGATGACGAAGGTGGACACCGCCGGCACGAATACCATGGTGATGCCGGTGCTGATGCCGGGCACGCTCATGGGGATGAGCACCCGCAGCAGGGTCTGGGTGGTGGAGGCACCAAGGTCCTGCGCCGCCTCCACGATGCTCTGGTCGATCTTGGTCATGCTGGTGTAAAGCGGCAGGATCATATAGGGCACGTAGTTGTACACCATGCCCAGCACCACCGCGCCGGAAGTGTTCAGCATATTGAACGGTCCAAGGCCGAAGAAGCCAAGCACCGCGTTGACCGGGCCGTTCGTGCTGAGCAGACCCATCCACGCATAGGTGCGGAGCAGAAAGTTCATCCACATGGGCAGCATGACCAGCATCAGCATGATGTGCTGCTTGTTCACCCGCAGCCGGGAGAGGAAATAGCCCACCGGAAAGGCGATGATGAGGCAGATGACCGTCGCGATCAGGGCCAGCAGCAGACTGCGGGCGAACACCGAGCCGTAGCCGCTGATGGAGAGCAGATTGTCCAGCGTGAAATTGCCGTCCGCATCCGTCAGGGCGTAGTACACCACGATGATGAGCGGCACCACCGTGAACAGCGTCATCCATACAAAATAAGGATACGCAAGCTTTTTATCGTAGATTTTCATTTCGGCATCACCTCAAGAACGCGCCATGATGTGAATCTCGTTGGGGCCGATCTTCATGCCGATGGTCTCGCCGGGCGTACAGGCGCGGGTGGAATGGATGAGCCACTCCCGGCCTTCGCACTCCACGTGCATCTCAAAGTGGACGCCCTTGAAGATAACGTCGTTGACCACGCCAACCAGCTGGCCTTCCATGGGGGAGACCACTTCGATGTCCTCCGGGCGGACAACGACCTGCACGCTCTGTTCCCGCGCAAAGCCGCGATCCACGCAGGGGAACTCGACGCCGGAGAAGGAAACGAGGAAGTCGCGGTGCATCACGCCGTCCACGATGTTGGAGTCGCCGATAAAGTCCGCCACGAAGGCGTTCTTCGGCTCGTTGTAGATATCCTCCGGGGTGCCGATCTGCTGCACCTTGCCGCCGTTCATGACGACGACGGTATCGGACATGGTCAGCGCCTCTTCCTGATCGTGGGTAACATAGACAAAGGTGATATTCATCTCGCGCTGCAAACGCTTCAGTTCCAACTGCATCTCCTTGCGCAGCTTGAGGTCCAGCGCACCCAGAGGCTCGTCCAGCAGCAGGATCTCCGGCTCATTGACAAGGCTGCGGGCGATGGCCACACGCTGCTGCTGGCCGCCGGACATCTGGCCGATGCTGCGGCGCTCAAAGCCTTTCAGGCCCACAACTTCCAGCATATCGCGCACTTTGCGGCGGATGGTCTCTTCGTCCATCTTTTTCAAGCGCAGACCGAACGCCACGTTTTCAAAGACGTTCAGGTGCGGGAACAGCGCGTATTTCTGGAACACCGTGTTCACCGGCCGTTTATAAGGCGGCACGCCCGTGATGTCCTCTCCTTTGAGCAGGACTTTGCCGGAGTTCGGTTCCAGAAAGCCCGCGATCAGGCGAAGGGTCGTGGTTTTACCGCAGCCGGAAGAGCCCAGCAGCGTGACAAATTCCTTATCGTGGATATCGAGGTTCAGTCCGTCCAGAATCCGCTGGCCGTCAAACTCCACAACGATATCCCGCAGGGATACGATCACCGAGTTGTCCATATGATACCAAATCCTCCTTAAACTCAGATACGAAAAAAGACAGGGCCGTTGCCCCATCCCTCGTACCGGGGTGATCGTCCCCACGCCGCGCCAAAGAACGGCAAGCTTTGCGCAGGATCCTCTCCCCTATCGTGTCTATCTTATACAATTTGCGTGCAAATGTCAATCACTCTGACACAGTTTGCCCAAACTTTACGAAATCGAAAAAAAACGGCGCGGGGCATAGAAAAGCCCGGCGGCCCCTGTACAGGAAACCTCCGGGTGCAAAAACGACCGTTGGATGAACTTTTGTTTCACGAATCCGCTTCCGCAGCGTCCGCGGCAAGGATAGTCTGGACCGTGGAACCGTCTACCGTGTAGAGCGAGGTGTCCCCCGCCACGGTCAGGTAGTAGTTGTCCATGCCCTCATAGTAGGTCAGGGTCTTGGTGCTGTCGGCTGTCTGGACCACAGCGGCGGCAAGCACCTTCCTTCCGGCGGGGTCACCGTCCGTCGTCTGGGCGGTCACATAGCTGCTGAGGGCCGAAAGGAGTTCGGTGGTCAGCTCCGGGGTGAGGGTCTCACCGTTTTTCGTCAGCGTCACCGCTTCAATGGCCGAGCTCGTCAGCCCCGCCGGATTGAATGCTCCGAAGAGGTCCGTTTTGCGCACCTCGAAGCAGGACGCCTTTGTGCCGGCCACCGTATAAAGGGCATCATCCCCGGCTTTTTTTAGGTAGATGTCCCCGGTGGCTGCATTCTCCGCCCCAAAGGTGAAGGTGTTCGTTTCCCCCGCCGCCGTGACCGTCACGGTCAGCGAATCGGCGGTGAAGCCGTAGTCTTCACCCGGCTCTTCGGTCAGCTGGCGCTTGGCATTCAGGGCGGCCAGCGCCGTGCGCATCGTATTGCAGGACGTTTCGTCGAGGTGGTAGGCCGGATCTTCGGCCAGTGTCCAGCCGCCGTCTGCAGAGTGGAGGGTGTTGGTCTCGCCGTTGTAGGTGACCACGATCTCCGTCAGGTCGTCCGCCGCAAAGGAGGACAGCGGGATGGTTCCCTGCGCGGCTTCGCTGGCAGCCTGTTCCGCCTTCTGGTTCTGCCGGGTGAGCAGGGCCAGCGCCCCGCCCAGCAGCAGGACCAGCACCAGAAGCCCCAGCAGGGTGCGCTGTTTTGTTTTCATGCAGGCCTCACTTTCTGCGCCGCAGCACCACAACCACCGCGCCCACCGCCAGCAGCGCGGCGGGCAGGATGACGATGAACGTCAGGCCCAGCACCGCCGAAACGCTGCTGGAGACCGAGATGGGAGCTGCTTCCAGCGCCTTGGAGTCGATCAGTACCGTGCTGACCTGACCCGCCAGCGAGGCGGCACAGCCCTGCAGGAAGGTGCAGTTGCCGGGCACGACCTGATAGGCGGCTTCGTTGTCCATGTTGCCGCAGTTGACCCAGATCACTTCCGCCTCGGTGGTCTCATTCCGGGCATATGCTGCCAGCGCGAAGGGGCCGTCGAGGTCGCCGTCTTCCTTATCGGCGGTGGTCATCTCGTAGCCCGCCGTTTTGCTGTAGGCGGAATTGGAGGTGGTAAGCAGCGCTTCCGAAACGATGTTGTCCGTCTCGGTCAGGGTGATGCCCTGCGCCATCTGCAGCAGCACATGGCGGCTGGTGTCCACGCCGTTCAGCGCGGTGGTCTCGGTGGGGCTGGTGTAGTCTGGCAGCAGATAGTAGGGGTAGCCGTTCATAAAATGGTTAGCGTCTCCCTCCACCACAAGGCCCTCGGTACGGGTCAGGCCGAACTCCGCCATCAGCGCGTCGAGGTTGGGGGTATTATAATAGGAGTCGGTCAGCAGAAGCACCCTGCCGCCGCTGCTCAGATAGCTGCGCAGCAGACTCATCTCGTCCACAAGGCTGCCCGCCGAGGCAAGATCCTGCGCGGGGTTGTTGATGATGAGCAGGTCACAGTCCTCCGGGATGCCGCTGGAGAGCAGGTCCAGCGCCGTGAGGGAAAGGTTCTGACTTTCCAGCGCATCGGTCAGGTTGTCGGTCAGGGTCTGCTCGCCGTGGTTGGTGGTGTAGTAGGCGTGTTTCTGCTCCCCGCTGGTCAGCCGGTAGATGGCCGAGGTGATCTCGTTTTCGCCTGCAAAGGTCACGCTGTAGGTTCCGGTGGTGTTGTAGTCGGAGTAGTCGTAATCGTAGAGGTCGGATGCGTCCAGCACAACATTCTGGTCCCCGGAAACGAGGATCACACTGCCGGAAGAGGCCTCCTGTGCGCCGTACTGGGCCGCAAAGGTCGGGTAGACTGCCGAGTCCTTCAGCTCCCACGTAATGTGGCTGCTCTCGGCAGCGTATTTATCCAGCAGCTTGGAGATGATCTGATCTTCATTGCCGGTCTCGCAGAGGTAGTAGATGGTCACATCCTGCGAAAGCTCTCGTGCCACCTGCTTGGAGCTGTCGCCGAGGGTGTAGAGCCCGGCCTCCGAGAGGTCGAATTCGGTGTACTTGGATGGGATGGCCCGCACCAGCAGATTCAGCAGCACCACCGCTGCGATCACCGCTGCTGTAATGGCAGCAGAATACAGGCCGCTGCGGAACACTTTTCCGTCCGACGCGGATTTTTTCGATTTCAAAAATTTCATCGCTCTGCCCCTCCTTTCAGTTCCAGCGGCGCTTCTCGATGCTCTGCGCCGTGAAGAACAGGAACATTCCCATCACGGTCAGGTAATAGACCAGCGTCGGGAGGGAGAAGCTGTTGTTGACGAAATCCTCAAAGGGGGTAAAAAAGCATAGGACGCTCAGCACTGCGCTGAAGGCCTCGGTCAGCCATGCGCTCTGCAAAAGGAACAGGCCCGTCAACCCAAGGCAGAGGGCCGCAAAGGTCAGGCAGCCGAGGATGAAGCTCCGGGTGCGCAGCCCGGCCATCAGGGAAGCCGCTCCCGCAATGGCCGTGAAGACCGCCAGCGCCACAGCGCTGCCCGCGTTGAACAGGCTGCGGAGACTGGGCATCATGTAGGCCAGCAGCAGCACAGAGAAGCCCGCCACCGCCGCGATGATGGGGTTTTCGGTCAGGCCGGAGAGAAACTCCCCCATAGCGATGGCCGCACAGCCCAGCAGGAAATAGCACAGCAACGCGGCAAAATTAGCAGCAAGTGCCGGGACAGTGCCGCCCAGCGCCCAGAGGATGAGGATCATGACCACATCCATAAGGCAGGGCAGCGCAAAGACGGCGCACATGGCAAAGAACTTGCCCAGCACGATGCCCCAGACAGGGACCGGGCTGGTCAGCAGCAGTTGGTCGGTGCGGCTGCGGCGCTCCTCGGCCAGCGAACGCATCGTCAGCACCGGGATGTAGAGCAGCAGCATGAAAATCGTGCGGTATAACGTGTAGTAGCCGAAATCCGTCAGCCCATAGCCGAGGTTCAGCGCCAGAAAATAGATGCCCGACGAGGCCAGCAGAAAGGCCGTGAGCACATAGCCCAGCATCCCGTGAAAATAGCTGCGGAGTTCCCGCTTGAAGATGGCTGTCATTCCGCTTCCTCCTCCCCTGTTTCTTCCTCGGTATTTCCGCCTGTCAGCTCCATAAAGACTTCCTCAAGGCTCCGGTCTCCGGCGGTCAGCTCTTCCAGCGTGCCGGATGCCGCCAGCTTCCCCTTGGACAGGATCAGCACCTGTTGGCAGACGGCCTGCACCTCGCTCAGGATGTGGCTGGACAGGATGACGGTGTGCGCCTTGCCCAGCTCCCGGATGAGCTTACGGATCTCGACCACCTGTGCGGGGTCAAGGCCGACCGTGGGCTCGTCGAGGATGATCAGCTTCGGGCTGCCCAGCAGGGCCTGTGCAATGCCGACCCGCTGCCGGTAGCCCTTGGACAGGCTGCGGATGAGCCGGGGCATCACGTTATCCAGCCCGGTCCGATGGGCCGCTTTCCGCACTTGTTCCTTCCGGTCGGCCCGCTTCACGCCCTTGAGCTCGGCCGCGAAGAGCAGATACTCCTCCACCGTCATCTCCGGGTAGAGCGGCGGCTGCTCCGGCAGGTAGCCCACGCACGCCTTGGCGGTATCGGCTTCCTCCGGCAGCGGGTGCCCCGCCACCGTGACAAGGCCGCCGGTAGCGGACAGGTAGCCGGTCAGAATGTTCATGATAGTGGACTTGCCCGCACCGTTCGGCCCCAGCAGACCGCAGATCTGCCCATCCTCCACGGTGAATGAAACATCGTCCACCGCAAGGTGTCGGCCATACGTTTTAGTAAGGTGTGAAACTTCGATCACAAAGAACGCTCCTCTCAAGGGCCGTGCAGAACCCAAAATTTTAGATCGCTGGTTTATTTTAGTCCGGAAATGTGTTCAAAATAAGGGAACCGTGTGTAAGATTCGCAAGGGCTCATTTTCCGCACTTTTCCGCGCAGATGCACAAAAAAGCGCCGCCTCCACAAAGGAGACGACGCTTTGAAAGACCTGTAAATTACTTACGGCCGAAACGCTTGTTGAAGCGCTCAACACG
>UMIM01027756.1_pt1 | contig 17688 bp, 38 predicted proteins | sample 1965831 | NCBI WGS metagenome assembly UMIM01 (sample SAMEA4836125, study PRJEB28245) | human gut metagenome | biome: gut microbiome; material: fecal sample | place: Denmark | collected 2008 | reverse complement strand
AGGAACTCCAGTAATAGTAAGAACACCATGGCTGTATAGGTAATTACTAACAATGATTCAATATATGATTATTGGTATGAAGATGGGTAGTTGTATGGTAGAAGAAAATCAAATAAAGTCCCTTTTAAAATTAATTCTGATAAAGCTAATAGTATAATATTTCCATAGGTTTAGGCTAAAGGAGTAGATCCTACTAAACCAACATCTACCTTAGTATACCATCCTGCAAAATATAAAGAAATGCCCACTGCTAAAAAAATATCTATTCCTAAATAGGAAGAAGAAACAATATGGGAACGTGGTAAATAGTTGATTAATTTAGTAGGAAATGGATTAAGTAGAAAACTATAGTTATTTTTTGATTCAGAACCTGAGCATACTAGTAAAAGAATTAAAATTTCTAATAAAAAAGTAACTAAAAATAAGAGGAGAGAAAATTTAGAAATAGAAATATCTCCAAATAGTTATACTATAAATGATACTACTAAAATAAACTCTAGAAGATATCGTATACCAGAATCCATAAATTTAACAAAGCATACTTTTGGTTATAGAAATAGAGGTGATTATACTCCTATAAATAGTGTAGCAGCTCCTATTACTGCTTTTTCTAATTTCAAATCTAAAGAAAGCATATCTCCTAATAATTAGAATTATATAGGTATAGATTCTATTGGTAAATTTGTTTTTGGTAAATATTCAGATATTCCATTAGGAAGTATGATTTCTCCAACATTTAAAAATACAGTTACTGGTTTCAAAACAGATTCTAAAGATAATGTATTATTCATGGAAAGTAATTCTAATGGTTCTAGAAAAAGTCCTATATTAAATGCCATAGTAAATGGTAAATCAGTAAATAACAGACTAAATTTCTTAGCTAATAATAATAGAACTGATGAATATGGTTCTATAGCTGGAGGAAGAATAATTATATAGGCGGGTAAAGAAGTTCGTTTAGTTTCCGGAAGTATAGATAATATTAGAGATGAGATAGAAGCTATGAAATCTAGAAACAATGTTAAAACAGTAGATTTATATACTTTAGATAATGGTACTTATCATTCAGGATTAAGAACTTTTGATAAAATATTTACTAGAGATGACTTACTAAAATATGATGCTCAAAATACGGGCGGAGGAAATTTTTTATATATAAAATAATTAAAAACCACAATAGCCGAAGTTTCTCAAATGAGAAGCCTCGGCTATTTTTTTAAATTAATAAATATCCATCCCCAAATATTTATTAATAAGTAACAGATAATTCATTTAACTTATCGCAAAAATCAAGAGTTAATTGATTATCTTGTAAATCATTATCTCCTATAGTATCAATAATCTACTGTACTTCATTAAGTACTTTGTTCATTTTAGACTTTAAGTCTTTTAATTCTTTGTTAGTCATTAATCAATTTTTATATAACCATTAACATCTAGATTATCATATATAGAAGTCATTGTATATCCTGTAATTGGATTTCTATAATGATATTTTTTAATTTCAATATCTTCTTCTGAATTAGAATTTATATTTTGGTTGTCTTTAATCCATTGGTCTAAATCAGCTTCTGTTCCATTCTCTAATTGAAATAGAATCTTAGGTTCTGATTTTAATCGTTTTAATTTTTTAGTAAGATTAGTTGTTTTTAAAATCTTACCATTTAATTCATAAATTGCTGCTATCATTTGAAGATTATGTTTTTAAAGTAGAATTAGCGTTATCCGAATAGCACCACGTGGAGGTTTCTACTTACGCTATTCTTCTCCCACAAGGATTCGAACCCTGGCTAAAAGATTTAGAGTCTTCTGTGCTAACCATTACACCATAGGAGAGTATTATCTTTATAGATAACTACTAACACTAAAAGGATTTTCAGTAGAAGTAGTTTTAATACTATTAGTGTCTACTGTAATAAACCCATTATGTGGTATATCTTTTAAAACCATATTATCTATAGTTAATTTAGGTCCATTAATAATATTTACTAGTTCTATTAATTGAGATACTGTAAGATTAGGAACTATCTTATTAATTTTTTGTAATGTTTCTATCATTTAAAAAATCCACTATGTGTTTAAATTCTTGTTTATATTTTTTATATTTAGAATTATCTAAATTAGAAGAAAAATCTTCTAAAGATATATCTGAGATAATTCCAAATATTAGACAAGCATTGTTAAATGTTTCATCATCTAATTTACTACAATATTCTTCAAATTCATCTACCTTTTTAGTCATGGTTATATGAATTACATTATCAATAACCTATAAATTTATATTATACTAATCAGGAAGGTCTTTAATACTTTGTATTAGTTGTTCTTTATTCATTTAATATTTCTTTTTGATTACACGAGTAATATAGTCGAGGTAGGGAATATTAAAAGTTAATTTTTGTAAAAGTTAATATTTTAAGAAATTAAAATAAAAATTTTAAAATTTTTTAGAGAAGATTTTATATAGCCCCCTGGGGTTTAAAAAATAGGAATTTTTGTAAGTAAGTAGGATGAGGTTAAAATTTAAAAATTAATTTTTATTATGTGGGAGGGAGTAGACTACCTCCTTAGTCCCCCCACCATATTTAGTCAAAAAACAAAACAAAAAATTAATAACAATTAAACATTAAGATTATGAAAGGTACAAACAATGAAATCACCCTCAGCCTTTTAGGCTTGGAGAAAATGTACAAGGCTGACTTAGGTGAAGCCTTAGTAGAAAACACTGAGTTTGCTGTCAGCTTCCCTGACAGTGTAGAGCTCACGACACGTCAGATGTCCCGTGAACTCACTGCTGATGAGCAGCTCTTGCAACGCACTCATCAGTTAGGAATAGAGTTGACATCTGACGGGCGTGTTCCAAATGGCGAAGCTCCAATCTTAGTGGGGGTAGGTTTCACTAAGGACAATGACGGCAACGTAGTCTTCGGCGGCGGTAACCACGTAATGATTGCCGGCAACTTTGCAACAGTTTTCGCCGGTAAGACTTGCAAAGAGTGCGCGGAGGCTTATGATAAAGCCGTTAAGGACAACAAGAAAGTAGTAATGAAAGCTACTAAGTCCGCTAGAGGTAAGATTTGGTCGGAGTTTAGTATCAAGAAGTAATTAAAGGGGACTTTGTCCCCTTTTTTTTACTGTTTCTATTTATTTTTTTGTAGTGTTTGTATGTTTAAGACATTTTATGGATTAGCATTTAAACATTATTTCATTAACTCTGAAACATTAGAACTTTATCGTAATAAATATATTTCAAATATTGTTTATGGTTGGTTTTTAATTGTCTCGGTTGATGGAGAAGCTACATGGGAAGAAGTGAAACATGTTAGTAGTGGAATCTTGGAAATAAGATATAAAAACTATCTTATTGGATTAATTTCCGATGTTGAGGAATCTAAAGAGATAAAGTAGGGAGCATACGACTCCCAAAACTCAATCTCCAATTTCCAACAAATCTCAAATATTCACTACAAATTCATATCTAAAATCACTTTTAAACCATATTACAAATTCAATATTTATCACAAAATACAACACTTTATTATTTTATTTTAAATATTGAGTTAAACTAAAATCAAAACAACACAAATAAAAATAAACAAATGTTTTGTTTAATGACTTTTAAGGTTGAAATCCCTGTCTAAAGTTTACTTTAGACGAAATCCTATAACGCAAAGCATACCTCAACGTGGTTTATAGGTCTTAAAACTAAAGTGCTTAATATTCATTTAAAAACCTCGCGATAGTATAAGGTAAATCGTATAAAATTATGCAGTATTTTTATATTGTAGTATACACAATCGTAGGTGATGATCTTACAATGTGTAAAGTTGGACTTAATCCTCAACAACTAACTAAATGGGGACGTAGAGAGGCTACAAAATATCCTGAACGTAGTTATAAACTGTACAGACAGTCTATAACACATACTGGTAAAATTACATTCTATAAACAACTTAAATCTTATGCAACTGAAGTAGAGCATAGTTTAAAAGTTGCAAAAGAAGGTTTTGATTGGGACGCGTTTGAAGCAAATCGAGGGGCTGATATGGATATTGATATTTGTAGATAACCACAAACACCTGAGCATGTGTATAAACTGCTCTTAACTAGATTATTAACTCTTTAACATTAAAATTATGGATAGAAATGTATTAAATGATATAGTAAATATCTTATGTGCAAATATTGAGAAAGTACATGGAGTTATTATTACTAATGGTGGTGTTATAACTAATGCTTATGGAATGAATAAATATGAGTATCTTGATAGAATAGTATTTAGTAATGAATATATGAATAATATTATTCTTGAATATAAAGATATTAAATCCATAACTGTTGTTGGTAATGAACAATAATAACATTAAATATGAAAGCGATAATCGAAAAAGGAAAAGCAGATAATAGTATTCAAAGCTGCTTTATATCAGAATGTGAAATTGAAATAATATTTCATAATAATGACTCGGCAGATAAATTTGCTAAATCATTAGATCCATTTCATATCTCATATGTAAAGAATGGAAATAAAATAACTATATCACATAATTAAATTTAACACATTAACAATGAAAGAAAAAATCGTAAAAGACGGGACAAAGATTATCCTCTTTGCATTAGATACAGAGGATACAAGTGTGACTGGTGTTATTACTGGTCATTGGTCAACTATGGATGACAAACTCATGTATGAGTGTCACTATAAAGAACTTGATGGCACTGAGGGTGATTTGGACAATCTTATGAGAAAAGACTTTGAGGTTGTTCCTAATAAGTTCATTAACTTAACACCTCACACCATCACTCTCAATAATGGTACAGAATACCATGCATCAGGTAAAGTTGCTCGTGTTGAGAACCAATTTAGCAACTTTTGCTGTGGTATTTCCACAGTGTTCTACGGTGAGATTGAAAATCTTCCTGAGCCAGAAGAAGGCACAATTTATATTGTGTCAGCAATGGTATTAGCAGCAGCAAAAGAGAAAGGCAGAACAGATGTAGTAGCTCCTGCAACAGGTCATCCAGATTGTATCCGAAAGGACGGATTTATCGTATCCGTTCCAGGATTCGTAAGATAATTATTCATTATAACTCCAGTAAATAAAAGCATTGTATCAGGGTTGTAACCTGACTGGAGTTCTATTGTTTAACACATTAACACATAAAAAAATGATAAAAGTATTGTTTAAATCAGAGGAGTTGCTCATAGCAGCAGACTCTGAGAGTGCGGTGGTTTACGGAAACACCACAAAAAATACCGTAATAGAGTACCTCAGCAATCTTACTCCAAAGAATGGTGAGGAAGCGATTAGCATCATTATGTTAATCATATTACTTACTACAAGTAAGTATGTGGTAGCTAAACACATTAAGGTTACTACTAAGACAGAAGTGGTTGTAAAAACTGCTAAATCTTCAGTAGTTAAGACTGCTGAGGATGCACTTCGTATTGCTGATAAGTTCGGTCTTAAAGCAGAAGTGCAAAGAGAACTTGATAATGGCGCTACACCACTAGAAGCTCTTAAAGAGTGGGATATCATTTGATGATTGTTTTAGTCCGTTCGAGTCCTGAGTAAGACTATAAACTGCTCACTTTTTAGTTAAACAAATAAACTTTACAGAAATGAAAAAGAATATCTTTGTAATCTCTACTATTCTTTTAGGAATAGTAGTTGTAGCATTGTTATTTACAATAGCTACTCTTCAGTCAGAAAATTCTGACTTACATAATGTAGTACGTAATCAAGCTATTCAAACTAGTGAAATGGACAGATACTATAATAATGTTATAGCTAGAGGTATGAATGCTGATAGTCCAGCATATAAAGCATTAGACGGACGTAAATAAATAATTCCATATAATATGTTAACAGGTCGATCAAGTCTCTTGCAGGTACATCAATTGTATCTGCGAGAGATAAAAACTAAAGAACATTTACATTGGCGTAAACAAGTTATTAAAACACATAACATGTCTATAGCCAATCGTAAATCTCATAATTATGCAGTTCAACTCTTGGTAAAAGCTACTAATATTCCATATTCAGTAGAATTAGCTAAGTTGATGAATCTTATAATTAATGGGAAATTTACCCAACGAAAAATGTATTATGTATCTATTGATACTGCGATATTTAAACTTATAAACAATTTAACAATTTAAGTAAAATGAAGAAATACAACATTTGGAATAAAATTTTCCATAAAAGGGAATTAAACAAGAATGTTGCGGATTATAAACTTCAACAAGGTCTTGTTAATAGTTATGAGTGTTGGCTTACTAAAATTGGTAATGCCAATACTCTATCTGAGTGTATGATACTCCATAAAAGAATTTGGCGTAAAGGGTTTCGTAATGCTAACCTTGGTCCAGATAAATATGGAATGTTTAGAACTAAAGATATAAACCTTATGACAATAAATGAGGTTTATATTGGAGGAATCTATGGTCTTAATACTCGAACTATCGCACAATGGGAAGATTCTAAAGAAGAACCATATGATTCTACACAGACATGCTATGACATTGTCTTATGTGCGTATAAAAGATTGTTAAAATCTAACATTATAGCACTTGCAGATAATGCTAAGTTATTAGTAGCAGAGTACCAACAAAATAATTATAAGTTATGATATTTTTACAAAATATTATTTTAATTATTCTACTTATAGGAATGAGTAAAATAGCATACGATGATTTTAAAAAAATGAATTTATGATAAATGTATTTCAAAATGAGAAGGAATATACAATTTCTGTGACTATTCCTATTAAAAAAGTAAATTTCTCTGAAACTCCATCAAAAAGAGATTTCAAGAAGTTTGCAGAAGAAGTATTTGAGGCTTATACTAATATTATAGTAGAAGCTTTGGAAGCTCGAATGAATGCTTGTGCTAATGGTCTTATTAAGCATTCAGATGATGTAAAGTATTGTGATAGTAAATATATTACATACACTAGAAAATCTGGTGGAGAACATACTTTCTCTTATAATGCTTATGATACTATGCAAAGACTAGTTAAAAAAATTCAGCAATATAAGTTGGGTGAATTAACTAAGTCTGAACTCAAACAGATTGCTAAAGCTCTTTATTGGGTTAAAGATAAATCAGATATTGGAAAATATACATTCCAAGACTTAATTGATGTAATAGATGAATACAGAGAACTTAAATAGAAAAATTGTATCAGGTTGTGAGAGTCTTGCAGGTAAGGCTCTCACAATAGATCATGATGCTAGAACTTATCACATTGGTGATAGAGTAATTCCATTTTCTTCTTGTGTTATTAAAGAAGGTAAAATTTATTACTTGACACCAATATGTAAAGTTCTTGTTGATATGGGTTTTAAAGGCGTAGCAGATTTTACCTCCAATACAGTTATTTGTACTAGTTTTGATAATTGTAATCGCAATATTAAAACTGTAGGACTTGTAACTATCGACGACAGAGTCTTTATTAAGATTACTCTTAATTCAGAATTTCCAATGTATGAAGGTTACGAATCTTTAAGAAGTGAAGTTTATTAAGTAAAAGAATGAAGATAATCTCTGCACTCTAGTACTATAGAGTATAATAAATAGTTGACATCTTGGAAAGAAAATTGGTTAATCATAAGACAAGACTTATGTATTTTTAAAATAAAATAGTTATCAACAATATACAGTTTAGATCATTTTCGCTAGTTCGGTCTGTGATAGATAGGGCTAGTTACTTTAGTAATCTATTATGTCCATAAGCACAATAGATTACAAAGACAAATATTAGAGTTCGGTCTGTGATAGATAGAGCTCTAGTGTAAACCTACATCCTGCATATCCAAAGTAGCAGACTCTTAATGAGAAAGGTGATGGCACATTATTAAATTAAATAGTTTAAAAAAATGGAGACAAAAGACATTATTAAGATTACAGCATTAGTCTTTTCTAAAAAGAAAACTATTGCACAAGTAAGTAAGGAGTACAAAGCTATTCATGGTAAAGAACTTCCAATCAAGAGTGACTTAGAAACATTACAAGCACAATTATCTTTGGGAGGAATTTATCAATGGTGACAATGAATCACAATACTCTGGGAGAATTAGTAATAATGCTCTCAGCACAGATTGATGCAGAGTACAATATTTCTAAGACTACACATGCTAACTATGCTAATGCTTTCAATAAGAAATATCAATATCTTAATAATACATTAAGAATTATTTCTGGAGAAAGTATAAAGGGAGGAACGTTTGCAGCATATATTAGAAATCCTTTGTTAGTATTATCGGGACTAATTATGGATAAGTACAAGAAAATATTATTTACAGATATAAAAGGTAACACTTTTGTTGTAAATAATGTTAAATGGCTTTACCAATATATGAGTTCTAAAAACATTAATACAGAACCAAGAATATATGGATAAAGGTTTGCTAGGAATTGTTATACTTGCTTTTATTCTATGTGTGATTTGGATTATTGCCAGTCATAATAAAGTAATAAAACAAGTAAAACTTAATCAGCTAAGAGATATAAGAAGCAATATAAACAATGCTTTAAGTCTCTACGATTGTTTGTATATACATATTAATATGTATAATAAAGGATTTACTAGGAGTAAATCTTTGACATCTGATGGAATAATATTTCTATCAGATAACTTATCATCTAAAACTGTAATGTTCAAAGAGGGAACTTTAGAATATATCGAAGGTCATTATGAAGCTGACTCTGAAACTTATAAAACAGCATTAGCTACATATAAATCTAGATTAATTTCTGAAGTTGATCTTGAACTAAGTAGATATAACTATTAATTTTAAAAATTATGGAATTATTATTTAATGTTAAACAGAAAAATGTTGTGGCTAAGATTGGTGAAGATTACTTCTTTCTTAGCAAGAAACCAAAGAAACTAGAGTTTGCTGATTCAGTGCATAAGACTTTAGTCTTAAAGCATTTTAAAGCTCTGAAACCAACTATTGAAGAACATTCAGTTATTGATGAGTCATTAACTGTAGATGAGTGGAAAGATTTTCCAGTATGGTTAGAGAATGAATCTAATGGCGCTGAAGGGAATCTTGAGATTACTAAATTTACTTATGGTAATATTAAACTATATGTAAATGGTGGGTGTCTTTGTGGCAATGTTCCAGAATATGCTTTAAAAGGCATCATTAAATTGTTCAAACAATCTAAAACGAAAGAAAATGCAGACAATTAAGAAAGTAAAGTACAGCATTGAAAGAGTTGGTAACAGTACGTTTTGTACTATGTCTTGTGATTTAGAGTATATAATGGATTACTTAGAAGGAGCTAATATAAAAGTTTCAAGTGCTGATACTTCTGTATTCCTTAAAATTGCGACTTCTAAAGAAAGAAAGATTTTCATTAAAAATCTTGCTTCTTGGGGACTTACTGTTGATAATTTTACTGTAACAGTCGTTTCTAAAATTACTTTAAGTAAAAATGATGAGGACGACCAGGTAGTAGCTAATCGAATTGTGAGAGATAAAGCTATGCACACTATGTGTAAAGTTATTGCAAATGCTTTAAATCAGGCTTTAGATTCTACTTATAATAGATTAGCTAAAGTAAATAATATCATTAATAAGTTAGAGCACATTGCTTATCATTCAAAATATAATGAGGATGATACAACATGTGATATTGAAGATTATCCAGATCCAGGAGATAATGATGTGGATATTGCAGACATACTATAAAATTGTCTTTGTATTGTATTAAAGTTTAAAATTTGCAAAATATGATGATTTAAACTATAAAATTTGAAATTAACAAATTTTTACTTTTACAATGGATATTTGAAACTATAGTAGAGTGTTGTTGAGAAACAATGCTCTATATGCTATTAACTTTATAAAAATTATAATTATGAAAGTTTTAAGAAAGATATATAATGTTATTAACAATAGCATTCAGTCTCGTGTAGTCAATTCTAAAGAAGAGGCTAACAAATACATTATTTCGTTCAATAGAACTTTAGAAAATAAAGTATCTCTTGAGACAGTAAATAATAAACAGGTAGAAGCCGTTAAAATTAATGGTAAATGGTGTATATCTGAAACTGAAATAATAGAGTAATTCTGTAAAGTTCATATATATTGTTGGCAACTAGCAGATAATTAGTTGCATTTTTATTTGGGGGAATAGCACGTAATTGGAAGCGTCACAGTCTTCTAAACTGTTAGCATTTTGCTCTTGAGGGTTCGAGTCCCTCTTCCCTCACACATATACGGAGTTAGCTTAATGGCTAGAGCACCTCACTTCCACAATTCATAGAGAGGTTATATTGGTTCGAATCCTTTACTCCGTACTAACATTAAAAAGATTGAGTAATATGAAAAAGATTATTTTATTAATGAGTTTTATTGTATTAACTACAATAGCTCATGCGTTTAATTATGGTTCTATCACTATTTATCAAGATGGTGAATGGGGCAAGCCATTATATATTAAAACTTCAGTAGTATATAATGAAGCTAGAAAAACTATTACTTTTAGTAATAGTAAGTTTGGTAAAATGGTATTAAAAATATACTCTTCTGAAATGAAGGATGGAGTAGAAATCCATAATTGTGGAGAGGTTAATACAGGAAGACGCTTTGTTGTCTTTATTACAGTGAATAATAAAATTCCTTACGTAACTCTTAGTACTTCCGCAGATACCATGTTTTCATTTGGCTTTTAAGTTTCCATAATAATGTGTTAACGTTTTACTAGTTTTCCGATATAAACTAGTACTTACGGTAGTAGCTCAGTGGTTAGAGCATCTCTTTTTATAATAGGTCATTTCGAGAAGGTCATTGGTTCGAATCCTTTCTACCGTACAAATTTAATTTGATATATTGTTAGTGTGTTTGGATAAATCCTAATTAATAAATCTATTAATATAGGTAGGTGTTACCACTATTCTCCTTTATAGAAATGTGGGCTATGGAGATATAGCTCAGAAGGTCAGAGCGCGGTAAAAATCCCGAGGTTGTGGTTCGATTCCACGTGTCTCCCCTATACAAGAATAAAATTCTTATGCAAAATAGGATTATAAATTAGCTCTCTAAGCTTTAAGGTGAAGCACGAAACTTTTAATTTCGGGAAGACAGGTCAGTACTGTCAGAGAGCACCATTAATTTTTAATTTATTAAAAGTATTCATTTGTAATACACGAGATTCTCAGTCTGTGAAGATAGAGAGTCTACTTGGCACTATCGTCTAGCTGGTTAGGACGGGATTCTTTCAAGATCCAAAGGCGATTTCAAGCATCGCTAGTGCTACTCTTCCATATTTAAAAAACTAATACGATTAATGTTTAAAATATAAAGTCAGCGGACTTTATAACGTTAAAGAGTTGTTAGGCTTCTTGTCTGTGAAGATAGGAAGCTTTATTGGAGAAATGACTGAGTGGTCGAAAGTGGCACCCTGCTAAGGTGTTAGTCATATTACATGGCTCGAAGGTTCGAATCCTTCTTTCTCCGCATTAATAATGGGCTATGGTGTAATGGCAGTCACTAGAGTTTTTGGAACTCTCAGTCCCAGTCCGAATCTGGGTAGCCCAACAACTGAAATAGGTACTAAACAACTCTCAGTAACTCTATTAAATAGCGTAATTACCTTAAAATTAATCATTTGGGTTAAAAAGAGAAAGAACGTTAGATAGCTGAGGACAATGGAATAGTTTAAATATAACCAGTGAAAATCGCCTATTATTTAAATAGATTATTAACACATTAATTATAGATAAATTATGACAAGACAAGATTATTTTATTAGTAAAACCAATTTAATAGCACAAATAGAAAGTGCTAAGAAATTTGGTTGTAAACATGTACTCAAGTGTGCAAAGTTAAACTTATCTGAACTTGAAAAGAAGTACAAAAAAGAACATCTTTCTAATCCTCTGTTCAGTTACATGGTAACTGATGAAGAAATGGATGAGCTTATTAGAAATGATGAAAAGCCTACATTTAAAATCAAAGTAACTTTTAAAAGTGGAGAAGCTTATGATTTAATGTTTTACCATGAACTTAAAAGTGGAGTTAAACATTCTGATGTTGTGAAATGGGCGATGATAGGATTAACTAAAACTATTCATCATCCTGAAAATATTGTAGATGCTCGTTTTATTATGGGTTAAGAGATATGGAAATAAAAACAATACAGATTGACTCTGATACATTTTTAGTGTTTAAGGGACGAGAGTACAGACAGATAAACATAAATGACATTGTATGTATAAAAACATCTGGTAAATATAGTACTATAATAGATGTTCATGGCAATAGTATTATTGTGTGTTGTTCATTAAAAAATATTTCACGTGTTTTATGTATTGATTTTATTCTTGCAACACAAGGATTTTTAATAAATCATAAATACATATCTGAGATAACTAGAAAGAATGATGAAAATAATACATATATCTTAAAATTAAATGATGATATTCATACAACTGTGGATATTTCATTACATATAGCTACAAACATGTTAAAACAATTGTAATACCATAATAGTTTAAGGTTTATAAAATAAATATTGTTGGCAACTAGCAGATAATTAGCTGCTTGTAGGTTCGGTGGTGTAATGGGAGCCACGAGGGACTTAAAATCCCTTGGTCAGGAATGACCGTACGGGTTCGAATCCCGTCCGAACTACTAAATTACGATAAAATATGGTTATTTGATTATCTAAACTCATACTAATCATTAATTTGTGAAAATTAATGAATTTCTTGTAATTACCTATGTCTAGTCAAGAGTGACTAAAAGCTAACTCACATTGCTTGTGAAAGTAGTATGAGTTTTTAAATAAGGCTATATAGCAATACTAGTATAAATAGAAATGTGTAGCTCAATAGCTAGAGCGTCTATCGTAGAGTAGAAGATTGGCAGTTCAAATCTGTCCGCATTTCCTTTTTCTATCATTATTTTAATTTATAAGTTGTTAAAAATAAAAGAGCTTTGCTTGTGAAAGTAGAGCTCTTATCAAAATTGTGCGAAAACTTTAATAAGTTAAGGCTTCTTAAAAAGCCTAAATTGCGTAGAACTGATCCAACGACGGATTCCTCAATATAGGTACTGAGTTCTTATTTATTCTTAGAAGTACCTACTCGGGCTTGTAGTTCAATCGGTTAAAACGGGAGACTCATAATCTCTTATTCTCGGTTCAATCCCGGGCGAGCCCACTATTTCTTTTATTATATTATTCTATTTTAAAGAGTCTAATTAGTTAATCTAGTTAGGCTCTTTTTGTTTAATTAAATAACACATTAACATATGGAAAAAATAAAGTTAAAAGTGGATGATGTATTTAATTTCACTAAAGTGAGTTATTTATATTATAAAATTTTGGAATTAGATAGAGCATCTAATTATGCTAAAATTGAATTAATATGTCCTTATGATGTAGATAACTGGGATGAGGATTGGACTTTAAGTTCTATTGAAGAAGGATTTGAAGTTGGTGATTATAAATTAATTAAATAATTATGTGTTGGATAGAAGTTTTAAGAAATGTAAAATATCAAGTTGCAGATAAAGATATTGAAGTTTATAAAATAGTTACATTGGCTAATAAGCAATCGTGTGTATCTATCATTAAAAACTTTAATTATACTGCAAATATATTATATAAAATACCAACCCTTGAATGTAATGAAATAGCTAGAAAATATGGGACGATTAAGATAGAAAAAGCTTATCATAGTTATACTGGAGTACAATTTGTATGTAATTCTGCTTTTCACAAAGTCAAGGGAGTATATAGATGCAAACGTATGATATTCGGAAATAGAAGAATGTTTATACCTTTTGAAAATGATAGTTATATAGCAACTTTTATAATTCCTAAAGGCGCTGTCTATACTATTAATAATTGTGGGGAAATTGTGTCTGATAAAATCATTTATACTGGTAAATATTTAAAATTATAAATTATGTGTTGGATAGGTACAGGTCCTGCTAGAATAGCAGAAAGAGATATTGTAGTATATAAACTTGGATATATAATTGAAACTACTAAAGAGTTTTTAAGTTTATACCAAAGTTATATGTATTGTCCAAAAGGATTAAATAGAGTAACTACGTTAGTTCCTATAGTAGATGGGGTAAAATTACCCCAATTATTACCTTCTAATTTAGGAATAATTTACTCAGGTTATCATTCTTATAAAAGTATATCTTTACCTTTTAATGAGATAGGAATTGCTTTTAGGACAATTTTATTGGGTAATACTAAAGAATGTATAAATATGCGTAATAGGTATTACGTGGCAACTTTTATTATACCTAAAGGTTCTACATATTATGAAAATTGTGGTGAAGAATTAGTTTCTTCTAACATTATTTACACAGGTAAATATATAAAATTATGAAAAAAGCATTATTAATTATAGGATTATTATTAATTGTTACTTTAGTTAATAGTTATAACTATCCTGACACGTGGACAGGTAAGAGAAGCTGGGCTTATGAGAATAAAACATTAGAAATAATGTATGATTCTAAAAAGAGACCTCATAAAATAGTTATTTATTCTAAATTTAAAGAAGGAATGACAGCTATTGATTTGGATGCCAATACATATAAATAATTATGCCTTGGTTTATTCAATTAATAATGGCTATATTTATGATAATACTTTATATTGCTATATTTATGGGAATGTATACTAGTTCCAGTTATTCAGATAAACGAATATTTTATAGTTTTGGAATAGGAACGTATAGTACACTTCTATTGTTATTTTGGATATTACAATATAGTATTCATCGTACAATCATCTATTGGAGAATTATAGAATTATTTAACTATAGTAAAACAATTTAATAATTAAATTATGTGTTGGTCAAATTATATGGCAACTCCAATTGTATTGAAGAAGCCTTTGAAAGTTTATAAAGTAGGCACGGCAAAAACTTTAGGTATCTTTATAAGTTTATATCAAAATTTTAGATACTATAAATCTCAGACTATGCCTACAGTAAAGATAGGACCTAAATTTGAAAGGTGTAGATCTGTTATGGGATGTGTGGGAGAACTTTGGAATTATGATCGTTTTTATATACATGAAGGTTATCATTCATACTTAACTGAAGAAATGGCTAAGGGTAGAATGTATAGTGCTGAAATAGGAATATTTGAAATTCCAGTAGGTGCTACTGTATATATCAACTATGCATATAGAGAAGCAGTTAGTACTGATATTAAATATTTAGGATTATTAGAAGAATAACCAATTTGGGGGATACCTATATAGTCGCGAATATTATAGGGCAGATTGATAAGAAATGGAAAACAATGAATAGGTAATTCTAGTAATTCCCTAGGAATTGTGAACGAAAGTTTCGAAGTACGTTTAATTCGTAAGTCCCCCACTGCGAAGTTTTAGTTGTTGTACCTAGTTAGGAAATTATGTACCTAATTAGGGAAAAGAGAAGTTACCTACATAATCCGGAGTATGTAGGACAGGTGATAAGGCGAAACATGATTATTATCTAAGTAGTCGAAGTACGTTCGATTCGTATTACTTCTCCAAAGTCTTTGATAGACTGAAATGCCGGGTTTCATAGGAGTATATTAACTTTTAGTTAGTATGCTCCTTTTTACGTTTAACACATTAACAAAATTAATTATGGACAATCAAGAAATTTTTAATCAAATTAGAGAATTGCAAAAGCAACGAACTCTATTAAGTGCGCAAGATACAGCTTTAGTAAATAAGATTAATGAGCTAAGAGATAAAATAGTATTAAAGAATATCAAGAAGGGCTATTATACTGATAATAATGGTTTATACTGTAAAGTCTATGATATTAAAGAAGATGTTATATTTGTGTATGAAGTTAATACATCTGAGCTGTATGCTACCATGGAAGTTTATCCTTATTATAGAGCCTTTAGTAATGCATATTGTAGAGAGTGCACTAGAGAAGAGTATGACAAAGCTTTAGATTATATAGTTAAACATTTTAAAAGTTAAGCATATAATACAAAAGGATTATGGAAAGAAAAATAGGTGAAATATTTACTTATAATGGTAAAATTTATCAGGTAGTAAAATCTGATATATGTGCGACATTGTGCATTTAGAGAGAACGATTGTAGTATTCTTAGGTCACGTATAGGTCTATGCGTCTCTAGTATAAGATTTGATAAAACTAATGTAGTATTTAAAGAAATAAAAATGGAAATAAAGAATAATCAATTAACTATTGATATTCCTGAAGGAATGGAGATAGATTTAGAAAATAGTGATTTAGCTAAAGGTATAGTTAGATTTAAGCAGAGTACTATTACTTATGAAGATGTTGAAGATACCTTAAAGCTAGGCAAGAATTGTAAGAATATAATTATCAATGAAAGCAATGCCTCTAAGTTAGTTGCTTTAAGTAGACTAATGAATATTGCTAAATATTATAATGGGGATTGGAAGCCAAACTGGAGTGATAAAAATGAATATAAATATTTTATTATATATAAGGGCGATATCTATAAAGTAGATTATTATTGGGCGACTATTTCTAATAACATCTGTTTTAAAAATAAAAAAGATGCTCAATCAGTGATAGATAATCCTAATTTTAGAGATATTCTTGATGCCATTTATAAAAATTGATTATGGAAACATTAGAAGAATTAAAAAATACATATAAGAAATTACAAGAAGAAAGTAATAATCTTTATAGTAAAATTAAAGCACTAGAAAAGAGAAATGCAATTTCTAAGTTTACTGTTGGTGATTGTTACTTAAATACAAAATGGAATGATTTAATAAAAATTGTTTCGATAAAAGATAATTACATATATTATATATGTTTAGATAAGGATTGTATCACTAGAGACTATTCTTATATATATGATATTGAAGATTGGGAAAAGATTACTCCTCACCAATTTAAAGATGCTTATCTTGCTGTAATGAAGGATTTTCAAGATCCAGATTTTGAAGAAAGACCAGAATCTAATTGGAATAAAGTTTTAAACTCTATTGTAACTAGTGTTAATAGCTAATTATGAATACTAGATTATCAGATTTAGAGCAACTAGTTTCTGAGATAAAAAAATTTAGATCTGATTGTAAAGTGGCTATTGATTACTTAAATAAAGTAATAGATAAACTTAAATATGAAGATGTAATATCCAATATATTTTCTTAAAAATTAAATAAATTATGGAACAAAAACTTATTATAGCAGAAATTCTTAAGCATAAACCTCATGGTATTAAATTATACTCCCCAATATTTGGTAATTGCACGTTATGCTATATAAAAGATGAATCAAGCGATATATGTGTAAGAAGACCATATAATGAGGTGAATTATTTTAACTTTGATGGAGTATATCATACCGGTGGAGAATGTCTATTGTTCCCATCTAAGGAAATGCGTGATTGGTCTAAGTTCTCTTGGAAGAAGGGAGACGTACTGATAAGTAGTGATGGTAGCATAGAGGTTATCTTTGACAAATGGTACGATGATACTTATACAAGTTTCTATTGTAAGCATTACCTTAACAGTGAAGATAAGAATAAAATCGTATATTACGAAGAATTCTTATGCACAACTGAAAGATATTCCCTTGAAGATAAGGATATTGCTCAGACCTACATTAACACCATAGAGAAGCGTTTGGATGGCAAGCTCAATCTTGAAACTTTGGAGATTGAAAAGCCTAAGTGCGAGTTTAAGC
>UMIM01034139.1_pt1 | contig 17981 bp, 14 predicted proteins | sample 1965831 | NCBI WGS metagenome assembly UMIM01 (sample SAMEA4836125, study PRJEB28245) | human gut metagenome | biome: gut microbiome; material: fecal sample | place: Denmark | collected 2008 | reverse complement strand
CTGAGCCAGCTGTCCCGTGCGGTGGAAAAGCAGGGCAACAACTCCAGCCACCGGCCCCAGCTGTCCGACCTGCGTGATTCCGGTTCCATCGAGCAGGACGCCGACTGCGTCCTGTTCCTGTACCGCGATTCCTATTACGCCAGCCAGAACCCGGACGGTGCCGAGGTGGATGCCGACACGGCCGAGTGCATCGTGGCCAAGAACCGCCATGGTGAGACCAGTACCGTGCCGCTGGGCTGGGACGGTGCCCACACCCGCTTCATGGATGTGGATTTCAAGCGCTGAACCGATGAAAAACGAGAAAGACTGCCGGGCTGCGGTGCGGGATTTCTGCCTGCAGAACCGGCTTTTGTGTCCGGGGCAGCCGCTGCGGCTGGCGGCGGCGGTTTCCGGCGGGGCCGACAGCATGGCGCTGCTGCTCCTGTTGCGGGCACTGCAGCCGGAGTTCGGCTACACCCTCTCAGCCTGCCATGTGAACCACGGCCTGCGCGGCGCCGCCGCCGACCGGGACGAAGCCTTTGTGCGGCAGGCCTGCGGGGCACTGGGGGTGCCGCTGCGGGTGTTCCACGCGGCAGAACTGGCCGACACGGTGGATGCGCCGCCGCCCCACGCCGGGGAGGACTGGGCCCGCCGCCTGCGCTATGCCTGCTTTGAACGCCTGTGCGAAGAGGGGATAGATGCCGTGGCAACGGCCCATACTGCAAATGACCAGGCCGAAACGCTGCTGCTGCGGCTGGCCCGGGGCACCGGGCTGCACGGCGCGGCAGGCATCCGGCCCCGGCGCGGGTGTTATGTGCGGCCGCTGCTCTGCCTGAACCGGGCCGACACCGAGGCGGTCTGCCGGGCGGCCGGGCAGACATGGGTCACCGATGAGACGAACGAGACGGACGCCTACGCCCGCAACCGACTGCGCCGGGCGGCACTGCCTGCTTTGCAGAGCACGAACGAGGCGGCCGTGGAAAATCTGGCCCGCTTCTGCGAGAAGGCGGCGCAGGCCGACGCCTACTTTGCCCAAAAGGCCGAAGCGCTGCTGATGGATGCCCGCCTGTCGGACACGGACCCCGTGTGCTGGCGGCTGGAGCCGCTGGCGGCAGCGGATGCGCCCATTCTGGAAACGGCCCTGCACCGTCTGGCGGCCCCGGTGCGGGACCCGGAAGAAAAATATATCCGGCTGTTGGCGCAGCTGGTGCAGCAGGGCAGCGGAGCCGTGCAGCTGACCGGGAAGGTCCGCTTCTGCGCGGCAGATGGGGTGCTCCGGCAGGAAACACAGGCCGAATCCGCCGGCTGGGACGCCGATGCGGCGGCCGCATTTACCGCAGCCCTGCAGGCCGGAAAACCGGCCCGGATGCCTCTGCCGGGGGGCAAAACCCTGACTGCACGGGTGTTCCCGGCGGATTTTGAAGAAAAAATACAAGTCGTTCATAAAAAAGACTTAAAAAATCAGGCGGATTATGCTAGAATAACTACGTTGTATGCTGGTCTTGTTCTGCGCACCCGCCAGCCGGGGGATGTTTACCGCCCCGCCGGGCGAGCGGTGCACAACCGCCTGCGCAAATGGATGAACGAAGCGGACATCCCGGCACAGCAGCGGGACACGCTGCCGCTGCTGGCAGCAGGCAGCGAGGTGCTTTGGGTGTGCGGCAGCGGCTTTGCCGAGGGCCTTGCACCGGATGAGACCACGACGCAGATCCTGCAGATGGAACAGGAAACTTGAAGGGATAAAAAGGAGAAACATCATGAGCATGAATGATGACATCAAGACCGTTCTGGTCTCGGAAGAACAGCTGAAAGCCAAGGTTGCGGAGTTGGGTGCACGCATCAGCAAGGACTACGAGGGCAAAAACCTCGTGCTGGTGTCCATCCTGAAGGGATCGGTGGTCTTTATGGCCGACCTGATGCGGGCAGTGACCATCCCCTGCAACATCGACTTCATGGTGGTGTCCAGCTACGGCGGCAGCAACACCGTGACCAGCGGTCTGGTCAAGATCATCAAGGATCTGGACGGTGACCTGTCCGGCAAGGATGTGCTGATCGTGGAGGATATCCTCGACACCGGTGTCACCCTGTCCAAGCTGGTGCCCATGCTCAAGATGCGCAACCCCAACTCGGTCAAGATCTGCACCATCCTCGACAAGCCCAGCCGCCGCAAGGCCGACATTCAGCCCGACTACGAGGGCTTCCAGGTGCCGGACGAATTCGTGGTGGGCTATGGCCTGGACTACGACGAAAAGTACCGCAACCTGCCCTATGTGGGCGTGCTCAAGCCCGAGATCTACACGAAGTAAGTCCCGGATCAAATTCACCCTGAACTGGAGTTGATTTTTTTGCAACCGAAGAAACCTCGTTTCAACCCGCTGATCCTGGCACTGGCACTGGCTGCCGTGCTCATGGTATGGAGCGTGCTGGGCGGCGGCAGCAGCAGCGGCGGCTCGTCCTCCATGGTTTACTCCACGGCGGTGCAGTATTTTGAAAACCTGCAGGTCACCAAGTTCACGCTGGACCTGAACACCGGTGTGCTCACCATGACCCTCAAGGAGGGCAAGCTGGCCCTGCCCGACCCGTCGTCCGTGAGCACGGTGCAGTCCACCGGCGGGCTGCTGTCCGGGATGCTGTCCTCTTCCTCCTCCGGCTCCACCGGGGCCGAGAAGAACAGCGACGGCACCGTGACCGTGCGCTACAAGCTGCCCTATGCCTCCATGTTCGTCAAGAATGTGGACAGCTACATTGCAGCCTACGACGAAGCAAACCCCGATGCCCCGATGGAGTATGATTATACCCCGCTCAAGGAGAGCATCCCCTGGATGGAGATCCTGTTCTATCTGGCCATGCTGGGCTGCACCGGTTTCCTGCTGTTCTCCATGATGCGCGGCGGCGGTGCCGGCGGCGGCATCATGAACGTGGGCAAGGCCCGCGTGAAGGATGAGCGCGAGAACAAAAAGACCGCTACCTTTGCCGACGTTGCCGGTGAGGACGAAGAAAAAGAGGAACTCAAGGAAGTGGTGGAGTTCCTCAAGAGTCCGGACAAGTTCAATACGCTGGGTGCCCGCATCCCCCACGGCGTGCTGCTGGTGGGCCCTCCGGGTACCGGCAAGACCCTGCTGGCCCGTGCCTGTGCCGGTGAGGCAGGGGTGCCGTTCTATTCCATCTCCGGCTCCGACTTTGTAGAGATGTACGTCGGCGTGGGCGCATCCCGCGTGCGTGACCTGTTCGACAAGGCAAAAAAGACGATGCCATGCATCATTTTCATTGATGAGATCGACGCAGTGGGCCGTCAGCGCGGTGCCGGTCTGGGCGGCGGCCACGACGAGCGCGAGCAGACTTTGAACCAGCTGCTGGTGGAGATGGACGGCTTTGAGGCCAACGATGGCATCATCGTCATGGCAGCCACCAACCGTGCCGACATCCTGGATAAGGCTCTGCTGCGCCCCGGCCGCTTTGACCGTCAGGTCTATGTGGGTCTGCCGGACGTGAAGGGCCGTGAGGAGATCCTGAAGGTGCACACCAAGAATAAGCCGCTGGCTCCGGATGTGTCCCTGAGGGTCATCGCCCAGCGCACCGCCGGTTTTGCCGGTGCCGACCTGGAGAACCTGGTCAACGAGGCTGCCCTGCTGGCAGCCCGCCGCAGCCGCAAGGCCATTACCATGGAGGATATTGAAGAGGCTTCCATGAAGGTGATGGCCGGCCCGGAGAAGAAGAGCCGTGTGGTCACCCCGGAAGAAAAGAAGCTTACCGCGTACCACGAGGCAGGCCACGCCGTGGCGGGCTTCTACTGCAAGCACCACCCCCGCGTGCATGAGATCACCATCATCCCCCGTGGTCAGGCCGGCGGCTACACCATGTACCTGCCCGAAAAGGATCGCAGCTATGTGACCAAGGGCGAAATGTTCGAGGACATCGTGTCCAGCCTGGGCGGCCGCGTGGCCGAGCAGCTGATCCTGGAGGATATCTCCACCGGTGCCTCCAACGACCTGCAGCAGGCCACCAACATTGCCCGGCAGATGATCACCAAGTACGGTTTCTCGGAGCGTCTGGGCCCGGTGGTCTACGGCACCTCCCAGGAGGAGACCTTCCTGGGCCGTGATCTGGGCCAGGGCAAGGGCTACAGCGAGACCACCGCTGCCGAGATCGACGGCGAGATGCGGGATATCATCGATGAGGCCTACGAGACCTGCCGCCGCACCCTGACCGAGCACATCGACCAGCTGCATGCACTGGCCAAGGCCCTGATGGAGCGTGAAAAGCTCAACGAGCAGCAGTTCAATACCATCATGGCCGGCGGCACCCTGCCTCCCCTGGAGGACGTGGATGCCAAGCAGCCGGAGCAGCCTGTAGAGGCCGCCCAGCCTGTGGAGACCGCCGAGAAGGCAGAGACCGCAGAGCATGCCGAGCAGGCCGAGACGGCAGAACAGCCGACCGGTCAGCAGCCGGAGCAGGACCCCGCACCGGAGCAGGATGCCCCGGAAGCAAACGACTGATCCCGGAAAGGAGCGAGTGTCGTGGAGGAAAACTTCAACCCGGTCGCACGGACCCGTGCGAACTATTACACCCCGGGCAGCCCGGTGCAGTTTGTCTGCGTGGAGCTGCTGCGGGGGGATGTCAGCGGCGAGAATGCCGTCTGCCTGACCTTCAAGAACATTTCCCGCGTGACCCTGACCGCTCTGGAAGTGCACTTCAAGTGCAAGGGCGTGGACGGCGTGATCCTGTGTGAGGATCAGTTTGAGTACCGGGACATCGAAGTGAAGCCCGGCGAGCTGTTTGGCATGGACGATGCCGTGTTCATTACGTCCAAGGCCATCACCAGTGTGGACGTCTCGCTGGTCAACGTGTACAACGGTAAGCGCGTGGTGCACCTCAAGGACATCAAGCGGGTGCGCCTGTCGGCACCCCGCCGCCTGAGCCCGGAGCTGCAGAAGGCGCTGGAAAGCCGCATGAACCGCACCGGCCTGAAGTATCAGCCCCAGGTGTTTGAGAACGGCTGGTACTGCGCCTGCGGTGCATTCCATCCCAAAGAGGAAGATACGGTCTACTGCACCGAGTGCCGGTGTGACCGCATCCTGCTGCAGAACGCGCTGAACACGCTGCTGCAGCCGGAGCAGCCTGCCCGGCCCGCAGCCGAAGTTCCGGCATCGCCCGCCGCAGCGGAAGAGCCTACCCGCATCGTGGGGGCTGCACCCGCTGGCGAGGAGCCCACCCGCGTGGTGAGCGCACCCCGCAGCCCGGCCGAGGAGGTGGAACCCTTTGAGCTCCGCCGCGAGCCGCTGGAGGATGCCGAGGAGCACACCCGTGTGCTGGATGCATCCACCCGGGCAGCGTTCCCGGGCAGCAGTGCCGACGAGGGCACCCGGGTGATTCCCGCGCCCTCCCGCCGCGCCGAACCGGTGCAGGAAGTGCCGGACGACGATCTGGACGAGGAAGATGACCGCGACAGCGTGGCCGAAGCGCTGATCCGCTGGGTGCCGCCCATCACGGCCATCGTCTGTGCGGCAGTGGCCCTGTGCGGCTTTGTGTATTATCAATTCATGCTGTAAAAGAATGCAGAAAGAAGGCGGAGGAAGGCGTGTGCCACCTCCGCCTTTTCTGCACAAGAAGGAAAAAGGAGGCCATTATGCAGGACGAAGCATTGCAGGCTGCATTTGAGATCAAGACCGAATGCGACGAGATCAGCCGCCGCCTGCTGCGCTGGCACTGGGAGCAGAAGCCGGGCAGCCACAGTCTGGATGCGCTGCTGCGGCACATTGCCCAGCGCCAGAAGGAAAGCCCGGACTATTACGACCGGATGCCGGACCTGAGCGGCAAGACCAGCTGGCAGCAGCTGGACACCACCCTGTGCATGCGGGTGCTGCTGGACCCGGAGAAGGATGCCGCCAAACCGCTGGACCTGCTGGGCAATACCCGGCACCCCGGAGCGGCCCGCCAGGCCTGCAACGCGGTGCGCACCGCCCGCAACGAGGCGGCCCACGCCGCCGACGCACAGGATGCAGCGCAGGCCGCACTGCTGTTCAATGAGGCCATCGAGAGCCTGGAAGAAGGGTATGCGGACACCGCCTTCCGGGAAAACGAGCTGGCCCAGTATTACCGGGAGGCCGAGAGCTTTCTGGAGCAGTGCGGTGCCCGGAAAGCGGCCCGCCCGGCCGACAACACCCGCAGGCAGAGCAAAGCGGCGAAGCCTGCGGCCCGTACCGGCAGCAGGACGTCGGGCGGGAAAGCGTCGAACAACAGCCGCACGGCTGCCCGCAAGCGCAGCGCCCCGGCACGCCGCAGCCCCAAAAAGAAGCGCACCGGGAACAGGACCATCCTGACCCTGCTGCTGGTGGTGCTGGTGCTGGGCCTGCTGCTGCGGGCACTGCACATGGGTGTCCTGTAAGGGCTGCCCGCCGGAATAGCAAAAAAGAGTTGGATTCTGCTTGCCAGATGCAAGCGGATTTGTGCAGGACTGCCAAAAACTGGGGATGCCGCTGCAACAAAACAGGCCATTGCACCCCTTGCGGGACGGTGCAGGCCGGTTTATAATAGAAAATGAAAACGTTTACAATCTACGGGATGCAGAGCGTGTGAGAGGAACTTGCCCCATGACCATCAGTGACATTGCAAAAATGGCTGGCGTGTCCAGCGCGGCAGTCAGCCGATATCTCAACGGCGGGCCGCTCAGTGAACAGAAGCGGGAAGCCATCCGGGAAGTGGTGGAAAAAACAGGCTACCGCCCGGACGCCGCCGCGCAGACTCTGCGCACCGGCCGGGTGAACCAGATCGGGGTCATTGCCCCCAGCATCAGCTCCCAGTCGGTGGGGCAGATCACCGCCGGCATTGCCAGTGAGCTGGACCAGCAGAATTATCTGATTCTGCTGGGCAACACCGAGCTGGACGAGCAGCGGGAGCTTGGCTACCTGACCGCCATGCAGCGCAACCATGTGGCGGGCATCATCCTGCTGGGGTGCTACTACAGCCCTCAGCTGGCCCGGGCCTTCAAGGCCTGCCGGGTGCCGCTGGTGGTCACCGGGCAGCGCTTCCCGGAGGTGCCCTGCGTGTACAACGATGATCGCAGTGCGGCCCGGGAGCTGGCCCAGCGGATGCTGGCCTGCGGGCACCGCAGGCTGGCGTACATCGGCGGCACCGAGAAGGATCAGGCCGTCGGGCTTGCGCGCCGTCAGGGTGTGCAGGACGCCCTGAACGCTGCCGGGCTGGACGGCGACAAGCTGCCCCGGCTGTGCTGCTCTGCCTTTACCATGGAAGAGGGCGAGCGCTGCATGAACGAGCTGCTGGCCTGCTGCCCGGATCTGGACGGCGTGGTGTGCGTGACCGACACGGTGGCGCTGGGGGCCATGCGGGCACTCAGGGCGGCAGGCCGCGCCATCGGCACCCAGGTCAGTCTGGCCGGCATTGGCGACAGCTGGGTGGGCGGCGTTGTGGAGCCGGGTCTGACCACCGTGCGCTTTTACCAGAAACAGGTGGGTGTGGAAGCCGCCCGGATGCTGCTGCAGATGCTGGAGCACCCAGAAAATGGCGGCCCCGTCCGCCAGACCACCCTGGGCTACAGCGTGGTGGACCGTGGTTCGATCCGGATAAAGGAGGACGCATGAACCGTAAGCTGATCTTTTTGGACATTGACGGCACCCTGCTGCCGCCGGGGGATATGCTCATCCCGGACAGCACCCTGCAGGCGCTGCGGGCGGCCCGGGCCAACGGGCACAAGCTGTTTCTGTGCACCGGACGCAACCTGCGCATGACCGCGCCGCTGCTGGAGTACGGCTGTTTTGACGGTGCCATCTGCAGCGCGGGCGGCTATGTGCTCTGCGACGGGCAGGTGCTGGTGGATCTGCCCATGGAGCCGGAACAGTGCAGCGGCCTGAGCGCCGTGCTGCTCCAGCACGGCGTGGACTACACGCTGGAGTCCCGTGACGATACCTTTGCCGGGCCGAAGATGACCGCGCGCTGGAAGTTTACCGCCGACGCACCGGACAAGCCCCTGAACAGCGAGGCAGCCCGCTGGCGCAAGGCTATGCAGGACGGCATGAGCCTGACCCCGCTGGACCGGTACGACGGCCAGCCGATCTACAAGATCGTGTACATTGCTGAGCACCTGCGCGATCTGGACGAGGCCAAGCAGCTGTATCAGGACCAGTTCGTGTTCTGCGAGAGCAACCTGGACACCATGGATGACGGCATGGTGAACGGGGAACTCATCAACCGCAAATTCGACAAGGGCACCGGCATCCGGGCCATCTGCCGGCATCTGGGCCACCCGCAGGAAGATACCATTGGCTTTGGCGACAGCGATAACGACCTGCAGATGACCCAGGCTGCCGGGATCAGTGTGTGCATGGGCAACGGCTCGGAGCGGCTGAAGCAGCTGTGCGACCGCATCGCCCCCACCGTGTACGAGGACGGCCTTGCAAGAGAGTTTGCAGCCCTGGGCCTGACAGAATGAAAAACAACAGCAGGCAGCTCCTTTTTGCGGGGACTGCCTGCTGTTTTGCGATGTGAGGTAAAAAACGTGGTAAATAATAAGAAAAGCACGCTGATTCCAGATAAATCAGCGTGCCTTTTTCGTGGAGCGGGCAATGGGAATCGAACCCACCTCCTCAGCTTGGAAGGCTGATATACTAGCCGATGTACGATGCCCGCATTTGCGAAGAATAGTATAGCATGTCTGCCGGAAAATGTCCAGCCCCAATTTTGCCGGGGGCCTGTTCATAAAACGTTCCATATTTTCTGGGCAGATTTCCTGTTTACTTTATGCGTGTTTTATTGTAAAATACACTTGAATAACAATGTCGGGCACACAGCCCGACGGAATATAAACAGGTGGTGTTTGGATTATGGCATTGAAATATCAGCGTATCCTGCTCAAGATCAGCGGCGAAGCATTGGGCGGCGAAAAAGGCATGGGCTTTGACGAGCCGACCATGGATGCGATCTGCGGCGGCGTGAAAAAGGCCCACGATCTGGGGGTTCAGATCGGCATCGTGGTGGGCGGCGGCAACTTCTGGCGCGGCCGTTCCAGCGGCAAGATGGAGCGCACCCTGGCCGACAAGATCGGCATGCTGGCTACGGTGATGAACGCTCTGGCCGTCTCCGACAAGCTGGAGCAGCTGGGCGTGCCCACCGAGGTGTTCACCTCCATTACCATGCCCCAGGTGGCACAGCCCTTTACCCGCAAAGACGCCCTGCGCGCCATGGACGAGGGAAAGATCGCCGTGTTTGGCGGCGGCACCGGCAACCCCTTCTTCTCCACCGACACGGCAACGGCCTTGCGTGCCGTGGAAGTGAGCGCCGATGTGATGTTCAAGGCCACCATGGTGGACGGCGTGTACGACAAGGACCCCCACAAGTACCCCGACGCCAAGAAGTACGATACCCTCACCTTCACCAAGGTGCTGGAGGACCAGCTGGCCGTCATGGATGGCACCGCTGCCACCCTGTGCCGCGACAACAAGCTGCCCATCCTGGTGTTTGATCTGGCCGACCCGGACAACATCGCAAAGGCTGTGCAGGGCGAGAACGTGGGCACGCTGGTGTATGAGGGCTGACCGCGTATAGCCTTCTGCGCAGAAACATACAATGAAGGGCGGGGCTGCCCGGTGCACTCTGCCCACCGAATATATCAACAGGAACAGGAGACTACAACAATGAGCAGCAACACCAAGGTTTACGAAGAAAAGATGAAGAGCTCGGTGGAGCACCTGGGCCGCGAGCTGGCCGCTGTGCGTGCAGGCCGTGCAAACCCCGCTGTGCTGGACAAGGTGACCGTGGACTACTACGGCGCGCCCACCCCCATCCAGCAGGTGGCATCCGTGGCTGTCAGCGAGGCCCGCACCCTGACCATCACCCCCTGGGACCGCACCCTGCTGCGTGCCATCAGCAAGGCCATCATGGCCAGCGACGTGGGCATCAACCCCATCGACGACGGCCAGACCATCCGCCTGAACTTCCCGGCTCCCACCGAGGAGCGCCGCAAGCAGCTGGCCAAGGAAGTCTCCAAGCTGGGCGAGGAGGCCAAGGTGGCTGTGCGCAACATCCGCCGCGACGCCATGGACAAGGCCAAGGTCATGAAGAAGGCCGGTGAGCTGACCGAGGACAGCCAGAAGACCATGGAAGAGGATGTCCAGAAGCTGACCGACAAGTATATCAAGAACATCGACGCTGCCGTGGAAGAAAAGCAGAAGGAGATCATGTCCGTCTGATCCGGCTGCGCTGAGCAGAACAACAATGTAAGGTGTCGTGCGCTGGTGGGGGAGCCGCTTTTCAAAAAAGCAGCGCCTGTGGTGCGCGGCACTTTTTTCAGGGCAGCAATGCTGCCGGGAGGAGCAAATGGCACATCCCAGAGAGTTTGCGGAGGGGCTGTCCATCGGCATCATCATGGACGGCAACGGCCGCTGGGCCAAGAACCGGGGCCTGCCCCGCACCGCCGGGCACAAAAAAGGCGCCGAGGTGTTCAGCGATATCGCGGACTACTGCGACGAGCTGGGCGTTTCGTCGGTGTACTTCTATGCCTTTTCCACCGAGAACTGGAAGCGCCCGCTGGAAGAAGTGAACGCCATCATGCGGCTGTTCGGCGAATACCTGCTGAAGGGGTTTGACTACAAGAACCGCAACATTCGCATCAAATTTATGGGCGACCGCACCGTGCTGGACGAGAAGCTGCAGCAGCGGATGAACAAGCTGGAAGCTGAATCGTCGGTCAAGACGGGCATGACCCTGAACATTGCCATCAACTACGGCGGCCGCCCGGAGATCGTGCGGGCCGCGCAGCAGTTGGCGGAAAAGGCCGCAGCCGGGCAGCTGAAGCCGGAAGAGATCACCGAGCAGATGCTCAGCGATGCCATGTACACCGCCGGGCAGAAGGACCCGGACTTTATCCTGCGGCCCAGCGGAGAAAAGCGTCTGTCCAACTTCATGCTGTGGCAGGCCGCTTATGCAGAGCTGGTGGAAATGGACGTTCTGTGGCCGGACTTTACCCGTGCCGACCTGGACGCCGCCATTGAGGAGTTCAATCACCGCAGCCGCCGTTTTGGCGGGCTGTAAGGCAGCAACTACACCCAAAATATCCTGTGCACGGCGCAGGGACCGGAATACCCGACCGTTCCCCGGGTTGTGCGGCACCCGCAAGAGGGGAGTGCCTTCCGGCAGAACAAAGGAGAGCCAACCTATGAAAACACGCATTATCACAGCCATTGTGGGCATCATCGTCCTCATTGGCGTCATGTTCACCTTCAACACGCTGATCTTCAATCTGGTCATTGCAGCCATCACGCTCATTGCCATCCACGAGATCTACAATGCGCTGGGCTTTACCCAAAAGGACTGGCTGATGTACGCGGCACTGGTGCCGTATACCCTGCTGGTGATGACCTCCAACTACATGGTCATGCGCCGTCTGGTCATGCCGGTGTCCTTTGTGCTGGTCACCTTTTACGCCATCTATCTGGTGGTGCGCAACGGCACCATCAGCTACCAGAAGGCCAGCGGTCTGCTCGTGTTTTCGGGCATCGTGATCTTCTGCTTCTACTCCTTTATCCGGCTCAAGGAACTGCTGCCGGTGGAGCAGTTCGGCTACGATGCCGTGTTCTTCATCCTGCTCATCCTCTGCTTTGCCTGGGGCGGCGACACCTGCGCCTACTTTGCGGGCCGTGCCTTCGGCAAGCATAAGCTGTGCCCGGTGGTCAGCCCCAAAAAGACCGTGGAGGGTGCCATCGGCGGCGTGCTGGGCACCATGGTGTTCGGCGTGGTGGCGACCCTGATCTACTCGGTGGCTGCCGACCGCATGGAGGCCTTCACCCGCTCCAACATCGGCGTGTCGATGTACGTCATCATTGCCCTGCTGGGCTGTGTGGCGGCGGTGCTGGGCATTTATGGTGACCTGTTTGCCAGCGTGGTCAAGCGCCAGTGCGGCATCAAGGATTACGGCACCATTTTCCCGGGCCACGGCGGCATTCTGGATCGTTTTGACAGCGTGATGTTCATTGCGCCCTTTGTGACCATGGTCATCACGGCGGTGTTCTACAAGTAAAAGGGGGAACGTGCCATGTCGAAAAAAATTACGCTGCTGGGCTCCACCGGCTCCATCGGCACCCAGAGCCTGGACGTGATCCGGGCACAGGGGTATGAGGTGTTCGGCCTGTCGGCCCACAGCCATGTGGAAAAGATCCTGCAGCAGATCGAGGAATTCCACCCGAAATACGTCTGCATGACCGACCCGGACGCCGCCGCAAAGCTGGATGCCGCGCTGTCCGGCCGGGCGGCGGCGCCCAAATTGCTCACCGGCCCGGAGGGCCTGCGGCAGCTGGCCGCGCTGGACGGCCCGGACGTGGTGTTGAACAGTGTGGTGGGCATTGCGGGCCTGGGTGCCAGCCTGACTGCCATCGAGAGCGGCCACGATCTGGCCCTGGCCAACAAGGAGAGCCTTGTCACCGGCGGCCATCTGGTCACCCGGGCGGTGGCACAGCACGGCGTGCAGCTGCTGCCTGTGGACAGCGAGCACTCGGCCATCTTCCAGTGCCTGCAGGACAAGGAGAGCGCCCCCAGCCTGACCAAGATCCTGCTCACGGCGTCCGGCGGGCCGTTCTTCGGCATGAAAACCGAGGAACTGCGCACCAAGACAAAGGCGGATGCCCTCAAGCACCCCAACTGGAACATGGGGGCCAAGATCACCATTGACTCCGCCACCCTCATGAATAAGGGTCTGGAACTCATTGAGGCGGTGTGGCTGTTCGGCCTGCCGCCGGAGAAGATCCAGATCGTGGTGCAGCGCCAAAGCATCGTGCACTCGGCGGTGCAGTTCAGCGATCATTCGGTCATTGCCCAGCTGGGCGTGCCGGATATGCGCATCCCCATCCAGTACGCCCTGACCTACCCCAAGCGGGTGCCGGGCGTGGTGCCGGAGCTGGACTTTGCGGCCCTGAAGGTGCTGACCTTTGATGTGGCCGACGAAGAGACCTTCCGCTGCCTTGCCGCCTGCAAAAAGGCCATCAAGAAGGGCGGCCTTGGCCCCTGTGCGGCCAACGGTGCCAACGAGGAAGCTGTGAAGCTGTTCCTGGAGGACAAGATCGGCTTTTTGGACATCGGCCGTCTGGTGGAAGCCGTCGTGGACAGCGACCGCTTCGGCGGCGACTACACCCTCAGCGATGTGTACGAGTGCGACCGCATGGCACGGGAGTTCGTGCGGGCACATCTTTGATTTTTAGGAGTACGAATGTCAGTTTTTATCACGCTGCTTGCAGCGCTGTTCGTGTTCAGCGCCGTGATCGCCATCCATGAGTTCGGCCACTTTGCGGTGGCAAAGCTCTGCGGCATCCGGGTCAACGAGTTTTCCATTGGTATGGGGCCTGCCCTCTGGAAAACCGTCCGCAAGGGCACCCAATACACCCTGCGGGCCCTGCCGGTGGGCGGCTATGTGGCGCTGGAAGGGGAGGAAAGCCCCGAGAGCCAGCAGGCCGAAGCCGCCCGTGACCGGCAGGAGGAAGCGGCACCCGCCCCGGTGCCGCCGGAAGAAGGCATCGGCATCCCCCTGAACGAGGCCCCGGTCTGGCAGCGGATGCTGGTGATGGTGGCCGGTGCGGTCATGAACTTTGTGCTGGGGTTCGTGGTGCTGCTGATCCTGCTCACGGCCCAGAGTTCCCCACTGACCAGCAAGGTGATCTATGCCGTGGAGGACGGTGCCCTTTGCGGCCAGACCGGCCTGCAGGCGGGGGACGAGATCGTTGCGGTGAACGGCCGCCGCTGCTTCGTGGCCAACGATATCATCTATGAGCTGGTGCGCACCGAGCAGTACCGGGCTGACTTTACCGTACTGCGGGACGGCCAGACCGTGGAGCTGCCGGATGTGCAGTTCGACACCTGGACGGACGAAGCCGGGCAGGTGCACATGAGCCTGGGCTTTACCGTGTACGGGCTGGCCAAGACGCCCCGCAACGTGCTGCGGGAGGCCGGCAACAGTATGCTGTACTACGGGCGCATCATTTTTACCTCCCTCGCGGACCTGCTCCGCGGGCGGGAGAGCATCAACAATCTTTCCGGGCCGGTGGGCATCGTGACGGCCATCGGGCAGGCGGCCAGCTACGGTTGGCAGGATCTGCTGCAGATGCTGGCCCTCATTACCATCAACCTGGGCATCTTAAACCTGCTGCCCTTCCCGGCGCTGGACGGCGGCAAGGTGGTGTTCCTGGCCATTGAGGGCATCACCGGCCATGCTGTGCCGGAAAAGCTGCAGGGCAGCCTGACCGTTGCGGCCTTTGCGCTGCTGTTCGGGCTGATGATCTTTGCAACCTACAACGATATCATCCGGCTCATCACCGGAGCTGTATAACAGAAAGGGGAACCACAGGATGCGGCAGTTGAAACGAGAAGTGAAGATCGGCAATGTGACCATTGGCGGCAACCATCCCATTGCGGTGCAGACCATGCTGAATGTGCCGGTGGAGGACATTGCCGGCAACGTGGCACAGGCAAAGCGGTGCGAAGCCGCCGGCTGCCAGATCCTGCGGGTGACCTGCCCCAGCGCAGCCGACGCCAAGTGCATCGAGGCCGTGAAGAACGCGGTGAGCATCCCCATCGTGGCGGATATCCACTTTGACTACCGCGCTGCGCTGGCCTGCGCCGACGTGGGCGTGGACAAGATCCGCATCAACCCCGGCAACATCGGCGACGACGACCGGGTGAAGGCGGTGGTGGACGCCTGCCAGCAGAAGAACATCCCCATCCGCATCGGCGTCAACGGCGGCAGCCTGGAAAAGCACATTCTTGCCAAGTACGGTGCCCCTACCCCGGAAGCCATGGTGGAGAGCGCCCTGTACCATGTGCGCCTGCTGGAAAAGTTCGACTTCAACAACATCGTCATTTCCATCAAGAACTCCAACGTGCCCCGCATGATGGAGGCTTACCGCCAGCTGAGTGCCGTCACCGACTACCCACTGCATGTGGGCGTGACCGAGGCCGGCACCTACCAGATGGGCCTGCTCAAGAGCGGCATGGGCATCGGCGGCATGCTGCTGGAGGGCATCGGCGACACCATTCGCGTTTCGCTGGCCGCCGAGCCGGAAAAGGAAGTGGAAGCCGGTTACAACATCCTGCGGGCCGTGGGCTTCCCGGTGGCAGGACCGGAGGTCATCACCTGCCCCACCTGCGGCCGCACCCAGTACCCCTGCACCGAGATCGCCAACGAGGTGGAAAAGCGGCTGCAGGACTACAAAAAATCCATCAAGGTGGCCGTGATGGGCTGCGTGGTCAACGGCCCCGGTGAGGCCCGGGAGGCCGATATCGGCATTGCCGGCGGCAAGGGCGAAGCCGTGCTGTTCCTCCACGGCAAGCCGGTGAAAAAGCTCACCGGTGACAACATTCTGGACCAGTTCATGGACGAGATCTATAAACTGTAAACACTGTATTTTCTCTGCTGCCACGCCTGCGGACACAGGCGCGGCAGTTTGTGCTGTATAAAAAGGAGTATCACCCGTGACACCACTCGTTTCCCAGCTCTGGCCGCAGTTCATGGCGGACCCGGCGTTTGCGTCCTGCTTCGGGCAGGTGATTGTGGAACATGCCCGCATGCTGCGGCAGAGCCAGCAGGTCATTTTTACCCTGCGCAGCGCCGCCCCGCTGGACAAGGGCCTGTGCGCCCGGCTGCTGGCCTCGCTGCAGCCGGATTATGAGGGCTTTGAACTGAAGATCGAGAACCGCTTCGGCTATGCCATGCTGGACGAAGCCGCCCTGCGGGACCTGCTGGAGGAAATGAAGGCGGACGGTGTGCCCATCAACGGCTTTCTGGACCGGTGCAGCATCACCATCCTGGGGCAGAGCATCACCGTCGGGGTGCGCCACGGCACGAAGTTTTTGCAGGAGATGGGCTTTGAAAAGCTGCTGGCAGACTGCATCGCCCGCCACACCGGGGTGACGCCCAAAGTCAGCCTGATCAGCGCTGTAAGCGAGGCCGAGCAGCACCAGATGGAGGAAAAGCTGGAGCGCAAGATCGCCCCGCCGGTGGTCAAGTTCGAGAAAAAGAATACCGCTCCGTCCATCAAGGTGGAGGGGCTGGACCTGACCGACAAGCCGGTGACCATCTTCCACGGCAAAATGTTCACCCCCAAAAACCTCACCCCCCTCAAGGATCTGGGCGGCGAGGGCGGCAAGTGCACCATCTGGGGCGATGTGTTCTTTACCGAGGTCAAGGGCAACTATCGCAAGATCTACACCGTGTCCATCACCGACTACACCGGCTCCATCAACCTCAAGATCCGCGCGCAGGAGGGCGAGGACTGCTCCAAGTGGGAGAGCATCGGCAAGGGTACCACGGTCATCGTGCGCGGCGACTGCTCCTATGATAAGTACGAGCATGACTACATCGTGTACCCCTACGATGTGCTGTTCGTGGAGCGCAAAAAGCGGGAGGACACCGCCCCGGTCAAGCGAGTGGAGCTGCACCTGCACACCAAACTGTCCAGCATGGACGGCTTCTGCGACCCCGGCGGCATCGTGCGGCTGGCCCACCGCATGGGGCACCCGGCCATTGCCATCACCGACCACGGCGTGTGTCAGGGCTACCCGGAAGCCATGCTGGCGGCCGATGACATTCACAAGAAAGACCCGGACTTCAAGCTCATCTACGGCTGTGAGGCCTACTTTGTGGACGATATGATCCCCTGCGTGTACGGTGTGCAGGAGCAGCCCCTGACCGGTGAGTTCTGCGTGTTCGACACCGAGACCACCGGCCTGGACCCCGGCGTGGAGTATATGACCGAGATCGGCGGCGTCATCGTGCGCAACGGCGAGGTGATGGAGGAATTTGACACCTTTGTCAAGCCCGGCAAGCCCATCACCCCCAAGATCACCGAGATCACCGGCATCACCAACGAGATGGTGGCCGATGCTCCCAGCGAGAAGGAAGCGCTGGAAGCGTTTCTCAAGTTTGCGGGGGGCCGCATTCTGGTGGGCCACAATGTGCACTCCTTCGATATGCGTTTTCTGCGGGCTGCCGCCAAACGCAGCGGCATCTCGCTGGAAAATGTGACCTATATCGACACCCTGACCATGGCGCAGGCGATGTACCCCGGCCTGCACAACTACAAGCAGGGCACCATCAACAAGCATCTGGAGCTGCCCGCCTACGAGGCACACCGCGCCTGCGAGGACTCCGCCGCACTGGGCCGCATCTTCTGTGTGATGCTGAAGGACCTGGAAGAAAAACAGGTGACGAAGGTCAGCGAGATCAACACCGGCCTGGGCGGCAACCGCGAGGTGCTGAAAAAGAAGTATTACCACCTGATCATCCTGGTCAAGAACCAGATGGGCCTGAAGAATCTGTACAAGATCGTGAGCGAGGCCCACGTCAACTACTTCTTTAAAAAGCCCCGGGTGCCCCGCAGCCTGCTGAATAAGTACCGGGACGGCCTGCTGCTCACCAGTGCCTGCGAGGCCGGTGAGCTGTATCGTGCCATCGTGGACGGCACCCCCTATGAGGAACTGAAAAAGATCGCCTCCTACTACGACATTCTGGAGATCCAGCCCCTGGGCAACAACGCCTACATGGTGCGCGAGGGCAAGGTGGACAGCGAGGAGAAGATCAAGGACTTCAACCGCACGGTCATAAAGCTGGGCGAGGACCTGCACAAGCCGGTGATCGCCACCGGCGACGTGCACTTCACCGAGCCGGAAGATGCCGTGTACCGTGCGGTGCTGCAGGCGGGCAACGGCTTCAAGGATGCCGACAACCAGCCGCCGCTGTTCTTCCGCACCACACAGGATATGCTGGACCAGTTCTACTATCTGCCCAAGGAGAAGGCCTACGAGGTGGTGGTCAAGAACCCGCGCAAGATCGCGGCCATGATCGACAACACCGTGCGGGCCATCCCGCGGGGCACCTACCCGCCCAGCATCGAGGGCGCGGAACAGCAGCTGCGTGACGCCACCTGGGAGCACGCCAAGCGGGACTACGGTGACCCCCTGCCCGAGATCGTGGAAAAGCGGCTGCAGAAGGAGCTGGACTCCATCTGCGG
>UMIM01047863.1_pt1 | contig 18318 bp, 11 predicted proteins | sample 1965831 | NCBI WGS metagenome assembly UMIM01 (sample SAMEA4836125, study PRJEB28245) | human gut metagenome | biome: gut microbiome; material: fecal sample | place: Denmark | collected 2008 | reverse complement strand
ACTTATAAAATAAGTTAAACTAAAATGCTGCGGAATTTAGGGATAAGAGCCTTCCCATGTTTATTTAACTTCTTTTTACGATTGTACACTAAGCGAAAACGGATTTTGTTCATACTATATGATTTTTAAAAGAATATGCAAATAATATGCATTTTTCAATAGGATTATTATATGTATATACCTTATTTGATTTAAATTAGAAGGAAAAAATAGGCCATCAAAAAGAATTATATCCTATAAATAGCACAAAATGTACAGACAAAGAAAATATATCAATTATCTTTTAAAAACAAACTTTTGCACAGAACTTCCTCAGAAAAGTGTTAAAAAGCAACTTTTTGACCGTTTTTTATTGAAACAAGGTATAATTATAAAAAATATATTACTACTTTTGTCCCTTGTTAGAGTGAATGAATTTTTATTAATGTAAGGTTAAACTTTAAGAGAGATTTTTTATGAAAAGAAAATTGATGCTGTTAATGACCTGCCTGATGATAGGTATCGGTCTGGTAAACGCTCAAATTTCAAAAGTAACAGGTAATGTTACTTCTGAAGAGGATGGTTTACCTGTAGTGGGCGCATCAGTATTGGTTAAAGGTACCACAGTCGGTACTGTTACTGATATTGATGGTAATTTTACGTTGACTAACGTGCCAAGTTCCGCGGGAACTTTGGTCATTTCCTTCATCGGAATGCAGACGCAGGAAGTGAAGGTCGCTTCTATTGTAAAAGTGGTGTTGAAGTCTGATGCTGAGGTGCTTGACGAGGTAATGGTCGTAGCTTATGGTACAGCAAAGAAATCTTCATTCACTGGGTCTGCAGCAACTATTAGTGGGGATAAAATCGAGTCACGTCCTATTACCAACGTAACCAAAGCTTTGGAAGGACAAAGTACAGGTGTGCTGACCACTTCAGGTTCTGGACAGCCTGGTGAAGCTGCTTCTATCGTCATCCGTGGTTATGGTTCAATCAACGCATCACAAGATCCGTTGTATGTAGTCGATGGTATTCCTTATAATGGAACATTATCTTCTATCAACCCGTCGGATATTGAGTCTATGACCGTGTTGAAGGACGCATCTGCTGGTGCCCTTTATGGTGCCCGTGGTGCAAACGGTGTAGTCATGATTACCACCAAACAAGGTAAAGAAGGTAAAACAAATGTTTCATGGCGTTCTACCGCAGGTTGGTCTTCTCGTGCCATTCCTGAATACGACATGGTAAATCAAAAAGAATTTGTTCAGCTGACTTATGAAGCATTGCGTAATGGTTATGTATTTACCAATGGCTATAGCTGGGCTGATGCTGAAGCTGCCGCTCGCAATTCTTTGAGCACTAATTTAGGTGGAGAATTATATAATCCGTTTAAAAATTATACATGGAATCAGATTATTGATCCGACCACAGGTCAAGTTCGTGCAGATGCTCAGGCTGCTTGGAATGAAAACTGGATGGACGCTATCCTCCACAATAACGCTTTCCGCCACGAACATCAGTTGCAGTTAAGTGGTGGTACAGAAAAAACTAAATACATGTTCTCTTTGGGCTACCTGAACGAAGACGGTATTTTGACTGGTACAAACTTTCAGCGCTACAGCGGACGTGCCAACATTAATTCAGAGGTGACTGAATGGTTTAAAGGTAACATGAACGTATCATTGACACATTCATTGATGAACTATAGCCAGTATGACGGTTCTTCTACTTCAAATGTATGGTATTCTGCTCAATTTATTTCTCCGTTGTTCCCGATGTATGTAAAAGATATGGAGGGTAATAACGTATTGGATGAAAACGGCAATCCTCAGTTGGACTACGGTGAACAAGGACGTCCGGGTAGTTATAACGACTACAACCCGCTGGGTAATCTGGTAGATGATAAGTCATACGTAAAGAACGATGTAGCCAGCTTGCGTACAGGCTTTACATTGGGCTCTGACAGTGACAACTTCGGTGTATTCAAAGGTTTGAAACTGGCTGTAAACTTTGGTATGGATTATCGTACAGCAAACCAGATGAACTATATGAATATGTATCATGGTAACCACGCCGCTGCCGGTGGTTTGCTCTATAAGTACAATACTCGTATGCAGAGCTACACATTCAACCAAATCTTGACTTGGGACCGTTCCTTCGGTTTACATAGTTTCAATGTAATGGCTGGTCATGAATTCTATGCATACCAGTACGAATACTTGAATGCTGCTAAATCTAACCTGGTAGATGGCATCTTGGAACTTCGTCCGGGTACTACCATTACTTCTGCGGATTCATATACTGATAAATATCGTATTGAATCTTGGTTTGGCCGTTTCAACTATAGCTTCGATGAAAAATATTATTTCGACGCATCTATCCGTAGAGATGGCTCTTCCCGTTTCCACAAAGATCACCGTTGGGGTACATTCTGGTCTGTAGGTGGTAACTGGCGTATCTCTAAAGAAGCATTCATGGAAGACGTAAAATGGGTAGACAACTTGTCTGTAAAATTGAGCTATGGACAGCAAGGTAATGATAATATCTTGAAGAGCGATGGAGTTACTACAAATTACTATGTATGGCAAAGCTTATACGATCTGGGTTGGCCTAATGGTAACAATATCGGTGGTATGGTATCTTCTTTGGAAAACCAAAAAGTTTCTTGGGAAAAGAATGGAAATATGAATGTCGGTGTAGAAGCTTCATTGTTCAACCATCGTTTGAGTATCAACGCTGAATATTACAACAAGAAGACAACTGATATGTTGTTGAGCTACCCGATGGCTACTTCAACCGGTTTCAACGGTTATAACGCCAACGTTGGTGATATGCGCAACAGTGGTTTTGAATTTGAGGTAAGAGGAACTGTGATTAAAACATCAGACTGGAACTGGGATATTACCTGGATGGGATCAACTGTCAAGAACAAAGTATTGAAACTGACAAACGAAAGTCCTGAAATCATCAATGGTATCTACAGTATCAAAGAAGGAATGCCTATCAACACCTTCTATATGGCTAAGTCGGCTGGTGTAGATCCTGCTACTGGTGCACAGCTCTACTGGGCATACGACAAAGATGACAACGGAAACATCACTAACGAATACATCACAAGTGATTATAACAAGGCTAACGAAAGCAAATATTATTTGGGAAGCCGTATTCCGGATTTGTACGGTAGCATTGGTACAAACCTCACTTGGAAAAACCTGGATTTGTCTGTCTTGACAACTTATTCATTGGGAGGTAAGATTTATGATGGTTTGTATCGTGGCAGCATGGAAAACATGTACTACAACAACAACTGGAATGAACATGCTTTGCGCCGTTGGCAGAAACCAGGTGACATCACAGATGTACCTCGTATGGAAGTGGGTGGTACTTATGCTATAAATGACCGTTGGCTGATTGACGCTTCTTATTTTGCCATCAAAAACATTACCTTAGGATATACTCTTCCAAAGGCATGGATGGTAAAGGCTAAATTGAGCTCGATCCGTATTTTTGCATCTGTTGACAACCTGGCACTGTTTACTCATCTGAAAGGTATGGATCCACAGTATAACTTCAGCGGTTCGACAGACTATTCATACAGCCCGAACAAGACTTGGTCTTTCGGATTTGAAGTTAATTTCTAATTATTTCCTAAATTAATATATAAATAAGAATATGAAGAAAATTTTGAAATATACCTTTGTCGGTCTCATGGGGTGTTCCGTATTGACTTCTTGTTTGGATTCAGCCTTGGATACAGCACCGACAGACTCCATGTCAGGTACTACTTTGTTGAGCAACGCAAACTCAGCAATGATTCCATTGAATGGTATCTATCGTTCAATGTATACTTCTTGGTCACCGACAGACAATACTCATCAAAGTTTTGGCATCAGTTCATATACGATTATGGCTGATGTGATGGGCGACGATATGATTATGGATGCAATGGGTAGTGGATGGTACTGGTACGACTGTCTTTATAATGTAAAGAGTAGATATACAAGTTCAGCATGGCGTTCTTATGACATATGGAACTGCTATTATACATGGATCAGTAATGCCAATTATATTCTGGCTGCACAGGAAACAATGAGTGGGACTTCTGAAGATGTGAACTATGTAATTGGTCAGGCATACGCCATCCGTGCTTATTCTTACTTCATGCTGGCACAGAACTTTGCCCGTACTTACAAAGGACATGAAGAAGATCCTTGTTGTCCGATTTATACAGAACCCACTGTAGCCGGCACAGAAGGACAGCCTCGTTCAACTGTACAGAAAGTTTATGAGTTGATTACTTCAGATATTCAGACTGCAATTGATAAACTGACAGATGCACCTGCACAGAAGCATAAAACTCATATTGACTTAAGTGTGGCTTATGGTATTCAGGCTCGTATAGCTTTGACAATGGAAGATTGGAATCTGGCTAAAACTGCAGCTCATAATGCAATTGAAGCTAGTGGGTGTACTGTACTGCCGGTGAACGACTTCTTGGGCTTGAACGATGTGACTGCAGCAAATGTGATGTGGGGAGCACCCATCCAAAATGACCAAGCAGGTGTGTATGCCTCATTCTTTAGCCACATGGATGCAGTGGATGAATTGGATGTCAGCCAGAAGCCGTATGGTAACAGCGCTCGAAAACAGATTAATAAGGATTTGTATGATAACATTATGTTGCCAACCGATACGCGTAAACAATGGTGGGATCCAACTAATGCAGGAAGCGAACGTGGTGCCGATGCAGGTTATCAACAGGAAAAATTTAAATTCTCTGATTATTCCACTTGGCTGGGTGATTATGTTTGGATGCGTGTAGAAGAGATGTATCTTACAGCTGCTGAGGCTGAATGTATGCTGAATGATGAAACAGCTGCCAAGAATGATTTGTATGCTGTAATGAGCAAACGTGTAGACGGTTATACTACTAGTAAGACTGGAACTGCTTTGGGAGCAACGAGCAGCGATCGTACAGGATCCTTACGCGAAGAAATCATTAATCAGCGTCGTATCGAGTTGTGGGGTGAATATGGACGTATATGGGATTTGCGTCGTTTGCATCAGGGATTCCGTCGTACGGCAGCACAGGGCTGGCCTGATTCGGCACTTTTGAACAACCGTCCGACTAACGATCCTGAATGTTATATGTGGGTGTTGACAATACCTCAAAGCGAATTTGACGGTAATGTCAATATGAGCCTGTCTGAAGACCAGAACCCTACAGGCGATTACGAATAATCAATTTAATCATGAACTTTAATTAAAGATACGATATGAAATATGTAAATAAGATATCCGTTCTTCTATCGCTGTTGGTGATGGTACTATTCAGTGCTTGTAATGCCGACCAGGAAGGACCGCTTTATACGGAAGGTAAAGGTTTATCGTTTGTCTCTTCCACATTAAATTCGTTGGTCGTTTCACCTTCATCGCCGAATTTTACAGTGGATATCCTTCGTGGAACTACTAAAGGAGAACTTGAGGGAACAGTTCAATTATATGCTTATACTGGTTCGGGAGAGACGGAACAGGAATTTACTGGATGTACAGTTACGGGGTATCATTTTGCTGATGGTGAGAATAAAACAACTGTAACTGTGGATGTAACCCCGTTGGCTATTGGACAGACTATTACTGTAGCGTTACAATTTGATAGTGAGAATGTAGCGGTAGGTGGTTATAATGCTACTGAAGTATCCGTGAGCAAAGATTATACATGGAATAGTTTGGGAAAAGCTACATTCTATGATAATCAGTTCTTCTATTGGTACAATGACGGTAACGGAGTGCAAGTAGATATGTACCAGGCGGCTGAACAACCAAGCCGATACAAGTTGGCTAGTCCGTATGCGGAATTTAATGCCGCTACCTGGCCTGCTTCAGAATTGGAAGGATTTACAAAGAGTTTGATGGATGGAGATTTTGTTTTCATTGTTCAAGACGATGGTACTATTGTGTATAATTCTTACCGTATTGGTATGACTTATACCGGTTATGGAGCTATCACTTTGGAGCATCCGGCTAGCTTCGGTAGCTCAGTTAGCTATAATCGTCAGATTGATGAGAAGACTTTCCAGATTGCTCCTATGTATTATATGGCAGAAAGTGGTTCCGGATTTAATTGTATGGGATATGATGACGTAATTGTCATTAAGTTAGGTGAATAATCATTTATGGATATAATTGAATAGATATTCTATATGGAGGTTGAAATCATTTTGGTTTCAACCTCCTTTTTTATTTGGGGTTCAATGGGACATTAGTATGTTTGGATTAAATTAAGAAGTTTATCTTACGTGATGCTTGTTGGCAGGTGAAAAAAAGATAGTTTTCTATAGGTATATTTCTTTGGTTTCATTTCGATAAAATGTGGTCTATTTTTCAGAAGTCTCTTGTTAATAATATAAAATATATGCAATTTTATTCTATTTATACTCGTTTTGTATAAATATAGGTAAATATATACAAGTCATTAGGAATCATTTATTTATCTCTTTTTAATATTGTTTTATTCTTATGCATCGGATAAGTGTAAAAAGACCCTCTGCTTGACTTGTTCTCCTTAGTTTATTATTTTAGCGGCCCGTTTGTGAAAACATACTTGTTTAACTTAACTAAACTAAAGAGAGATTTTATGAAGAAAAAAATCACGTGGTTCGTGACCTTTCTCCTGATAGGGATTGGTCTGTCTAATGCCCAGATTTCTCAAGTGACCGGTAATGTGACGTCCGATGAAGACGGACTGCCGGTAGTGGGCGCGTCGGTGTTGGTAAAAGGTACAACTGTGGGAACGGTGACCGATATCGATGGAAATTTTACAATTACCGGAGTGCCGGCCTCGGCAAAAGTCCTGGTTGTTTCTTTTATCTGTTTGCAGAGTCAGGAAGTACCTGTAAAATCGGTGGTAAATGTGGTACTGAAGTCCGATGCCAAGCAATTGGATGAAGTAATGGTCGTGGCCTATGGTACGGCCAAGAAAGAATCGTTTACTGGTTCTGCTTCGGTGGTCAAGGCTGATAAGATTACTTCCAGACCCGTGGCCAATGTCACGAAGGCTTTGGATGGATTGGTAGCTGGGGTGCAGACTACTTCTGGTTCAGGACAGCCGGGTTCGGGTGTCTCAGTCGTAGTACGCGGATATGGTTCTATTAATTCGGCTCAAAGTCCTTTGTATGTGGTAGACGGAGTGCCTTATGATGGGGATGTGGTTTCCATCAATCCCAATGACATAGAGTCGATGACGGTATTGAAAGATGCCTCGGCTGGTGCGTTGTATGGTTCACGCGGAGCAAACGGTGTGGTGATGATTACAACGAAGAAAGGAAAATCGGGCAAGGTAAATGTCAATTTGAAGGCCAACTGGGGCGTGGCGTCCCGTTCTATTCCTCGTTATGAGACAATGGATGAGGCGGGATATCTGGAAACGGTTTTCCAGTCGTATAAAAATAACCAGATTTATAACAATGGCCTTTTTGCCTGCGGAAGCTGGAGTTGCGGCACTGGCAGCCATGAAGGCGGGGTCTACCGCAATTTTTGGCCAGAATGAACAGTATAATCCGTTTAATTATTCTATAACGGAACTGATTGATCCTGCTACGGGCAAGGTGCGCAGTGACGCCCGTCTGAAGTATTCGGAGGATTGGATGAATGAGGCGATGGTGAACAATCCTTTGCGTCAGGAGTATAATGCTTCTTTTTCTGGAGGAAATGAGAAGACAAAGTATATGTTTTCTTTGGGGTATCTGAACGAGAAAGGGTTGCTGAAGACTACGCAGTTCTCTCGCTACAATGGCCGTATGAACATTGATTCGGATGTGACAAACTGGTTGAAGGCCGGGATGAACGCCAGCTATTCGCGCAATGAGAACAATACAGCTGTGGAAAACTCATCGGGAAATTCCAATGTGTGGTATACGGCTCAGTTGATGGCACCTATTTTCCCTGTTTATGAAAAGGATGCAGATGGAAAAACGGTGTTGGACAAAAACGGAAATCCGGTGTTTGATTATGGTACCAACCGTCCAGCTGGTGCCAATGCGGATTGGAATACCATCGCTACATTGTATGATGACAAATATTCTACTACGAGTGATAACTTGAGCGCCCGTATGTATATGGAATTGGGTAACCTGAAAGAGGGGCCTTTGCAGGGCTTGAAATTCTCGGTGAATTATGGTTTCGATTTGATAAACCGGAATAATATGACTTACTATAATCCTTATAACGGAAATGCGACTTCCGTGAAAGGACGTCTGACCAAAAGTGCTTCCCGCTCTTTCAGTTACACACTGAATCAGCTGCTGAATTATGACCGCCGCTTTGGCAAGCATCATGTGGCGGCACTGGTGGGACATGAGTTCTATAAATATACCTATTCTTATTTATCCGGTCAGAAAACGGGTTTCCCTTTTGGTGGATTGTATGAACTGGCGGCAGCTACAACGGTAGTGGATACGGATTCTTATAGCCATAATTATTCAGTGGAATCGGTATTGTCGCGTTTGTCTTATGATTATGCGGATAAGTATTATTTCTCGGCCAGTTTCCGAACCGACGGGTCGTCTCGTTTTTACAAGGAAAGCCGCTGGGGTAATTTCTGGTCGGTAGGAGCGAACTGGCGGATTTCGCAGGAAGAGTTCATGAAAAACGTGAGATGGGTGAACAACCTGTCGGTGAAGGCTAGTTATGGTGTGCAGGGAAATGACCGTTTGCTCGATTCAAACGGTTATGACATCTATTATGCATGGCAGTCTTTCTATAGTCTGAGCTATCCGAACAATACGATGAACGGTGCCGCATTGTCTTCTTTGGAAAATAAGGGGCTGAAGTGGGAAAAGAACGGCAACCTGAATGTGGGTGTGGAAGGCCGTTTGTTCGACCGCGTGAGTTTCAGTGTGGAATGGTACCAGCGCAAGACTTCAGACATGTTGATGTCTTTCCCGATGGCTACCTCGCTTGGATTTGACGGATATAACAAGAACATTGGCAGCATGCGTAACCGTGGCTTGGATGTGAGCATCGCCACCGATATCTTCCAGCAACCGAATTTCGGATGGCGACTGACGCTGATGGGTTCGACCGTGAAGAACGAGGTGCTACAGCTGGCCGATAAGCCGGAAATCATCAATGGAAGTTATATCATCCGTGAAGGTGAGACTATCAATTCATTTTATACGGCTACAGCGGCGGGAGTGGATCCGGCTACAGGTGAACAGTTATATTGGGTGTGGGATACGGATAAAGACGGCGTAAGAGGCGAGAAATATATCTCGAATGATGCCTCGAAGGCTACCAACTGCAAGGAAATCCAGGGCAGCCGTATTCCGGACCTGTATGGTTCTTTCAACAATGAATTCCGGTACAAGAACTTCGATTTGGCTGTGCTCTGTACGTATTCTATCGGAGGTAAAGTGCTGGACGGTGTGTACAGAACTTTGATGTATGGAAATTATGTGGGACAGGCAAAGAGCAAGAACTTGGAGCGTGCCTGGAAACAGCCTGGTGACATTACGGATATTCCACGTATCGAAATTGGCAAGAGTTATATTACGACCAACAACGACTTGATTGATGCTTCTTATCTGGCCATCAAGAATATCTCGCTGGGCTATACTTTCCCGGATAAGTTGATTCAGAAATGGGGCATGAACCGTTTGCGGCTTTCGGCTACGGCAGACAATGTGGTGTTGTTCAACTGCCTGAAGGGGATGAATCCTCAGCACAATTTCAGCGGCGGTACGAGCTTTGGTTATGTGCCGGTGCGAACTGTATCATTTGGTATTGACGTAACATTCTAATGAAAAAAGACAACAATGAAAATCAATAAATATTTTTTATGCGGGCTGGCGTTTGCAGGAGCCGGTTTGTTGGCTTCCTGCTCGGATGAACTGGAAACGCAGCCTACCAATTCTGTGTCTGGAACACAGGTTTTTGAGAACGCGGAACATGCGGAAGCCGCGATTAATGGTGCATACCGTTTTTTGTATACTGCCGGATGGAGCTCAGGCTGGGGTACACAGAATTGTGGACAAACAGCTATTCAATTGTTTGCCGATTTGATGGCAGAAGATCATTTGATGAACGAACAGGGACAGGGATGGTTTTATGAGGATTATCGCCTGAATGTGCATGGAGACTATGCCGGAAAAGCGGGACGTTCTTATTCGGTGTGGAATTTCTATTACACGATTATCAGCAACCTGAATTATATCCTGGCAAACGATGGAAAGTTGGAGGGAGATCCTGATTTGGTAAATAGCTTGATGGGGCAGGCGTATGCATTCCGGGCTTTTTGTTATTTTTATCTGATTCAGTTGTACCAGCAGACTTATGTAGGACATGAGAATGCACCGGGAGTACCTCTTTATACGGAGCCGACAGTGGCTGGAACAGAGGGAAAGCCCCGTGGTACGGTACAGGGAGTGTACGATCAGATCAATGCGGATTTGACTGAGGCAGTCAACCGATTGAAAGGACTGAAGCAGTCGCACATTTCTCACATTGACTATTATGTGGCTAAAGGTTTCCAGGCTCGTGTTTTCTTGGTACAGCATAAGTATAAGGAGGCAGCAGAAGCGGCAGAAGAGGCTTTGGCGAAACCCGGACTTTCATTGGTGAAGATTGATGCGTTGGGTGGAAACAACAGTGTAAAGACTGCCGATGTGATGTGGGGACTGGAAATTTCGAAAGACCAGACGTCGGGCTATGCCGGATTCTTTTCTCACATGGATGCGGACGCAAAAGGTATGTATGGTTCGAAAGCCCGTCAGTGTATCAGTTCTGGGTTATATAACCTGTTGTCGAATACGGATGAGCGTAAGATGAAATGGTTCCGTGGAAAACTGGAGAAGAATGAACAGGGCAACTCTAAGGTAAGTTATTGCCAATTGAAATTTAAAATGGCCGATTATACCACTTGGACCGGTGACTATCTACTGATGCGTGCAGAGGAAATGGTGCTGATTAAAGCTGAGGCGGAATGTCATCTGAAAAAGTTCGATTTGGCACGGAACACAATCAAGCAACTGGGTATGCTTCGGGATGCGAATTATGAAGCCATTCTGTTACAGCGTGAAAGTTCGGAAACTTATAACTCGAATACGAATGCTCCTGTCCGCACGTTGATGGAGGAAATTCTGTTGCAGCGTCGTGTGGAATTGTGGGGTGAAGCAGGAAGAATCTTCGATTTGCAGCGTCTGGCTTTGGGATATGACCGTAAATATGAGGGTTCCAATCATTCGGAAACCGTGCAGACGAAGAATACGGGAGTGGCTTCTCCGCTTTTCATCTTCCCTCTGCCTCAGTCTGAAATTGACGGGAATGAGCATATCAGCAGCTCGGATAACAATCCTATTGTACGATAACTTTTAATAGAAATGAAATGAAGAATTATATATTAGCGATTGCAGTTTTATTGTCAGGTATGGCTATTTCGTGCAACAAGGATGCGGAGGGAGCTGTGTATGCAGAAAGTGAAATGGCTTTTTCTTTTGTAAATTCCAAACAGGTGATGGAAACAGGAACGGAAAATACCGGAATAGTGAAAGTGCCGGTCTATCGTTCCAGCAGAAACGGTGAGGCTAAAGTGCAAGTGGTTCTTGATGAAAAGGCCGTAGCAGAGAATGTGCTGAAACTTCAGACGCCGGAAGTGACTTTTAAAGATGGTGAACCGGCTGCTTATGTGGAGTTGAATTTTAGTTTGGCGAATCGCTCGGAGAAAAAGAAATATGTGGCAGTGCTGACTTTTAAAGAAGGTACTCATCTTTCTCCAAGTGCCAAGGCCAGCACGGAAATTACGATACAGCAGAAATAACGGAGGAGGCATTACCATTTGTAAAAATAAAAGAGCGCATCTGAAAGGAGATGCGCTCTTTTTGTTTATATTTGTGGCGTATAGAAATTAGATTTACACTGAATGAAGGAATTTGTTATATCGGATGCGCAGACCGAAAAGGCTGCACTGGTGGGTTTGATTACGCAGACTCAGAATGAACGTAAGACCAATGAATATTTGGACGAACTGGCTTTCCTTGCTGAGACGGCAGGGGCAGAGGTGGTGAAGCGTTTTACTCAGAAACTGGATACGCCAAACTCTGTGACGTATGTAGGAAAAGGTAAATTGCAGGAAATCAAAGAATATCTGGCGGCTCAGAACGAAAGTGAGGAAACAGAAATCGGTATGGTGATTTTTGATGATGAACTTTCGGCGAAACAAATCCGTAATATTGAGAATGAGTTGAAAGTTAAAATACTGGACCGTACTTCGCTTATATTGGATATTTTTGCTATGCGGGCACAGACTGCCAATGCCAAGACACAGGTGGAACTGGCGCAATATAAATATATGCTTCCCCGTTTGCAACGTTTGTGGACGCACTTGGAACGTCAGGGAGGTGGTTCCGGTGCCGGAGGTGGTAAAGGTTCTGTAGGTCTGCGTGGTCCGGGTGAAACACAGTTGGAAATGGACCGCCGTATCATCTTGAACCGTATGGCTTTGCTGAAACAGCGCCTGGCTGAGATTGACACGCAGAAATCCACCCAGCGTAAGAATCGCGGACGATTGATTCGTGTGGCGCTGGTGGGATACACCAATGTGGGAAAATCTACGTTGATGAATCTGCTGGCAAAGAGTGACGTGTTCGCGGAAAACAAGTTGTTTGCTACACTGGACACCACAGTCCGTAAGGTGATTATCGAAAATCTGCCTTTCCTGTTGTCCGATACGGTAGGGTTTATCCGGAAATTGCCGACCGACCTGGTCGATTCGTTCAAGTCGACGTTGGACGAGGTGCGTGAGGCTGATTTGCTGGTTCATGTAGTCGATATTTCTCATCCTGATTTTGAAGAACAGATTCAGGTGGTAGAAAAGACTATTGCCGATTTGGGAGCTGGTGGTAAGCCGAGTATGATTGTATTTAATAAGGTGGATGCCTATACGTATGTGGAAAAGGCGGAAGACGACCTGACTCCGAAGACAAAGGAGAATATCACACTGGAAGAACTGATGCATACTTGGATGGCGAAACTGAATGATAATTGTATATTCATCTCTGCACGTGAAAAGACAAATATTGAACAGTTCCGTGAACTGTTATATAAAAAGGTAAGGGAACTGCATGTGCAGAAGTATCCTTACAATGATTTTCTATATCAGACATACGACGAAGAATAACCGACAAAAATTATGACATCACACTATCGTTTACTGACAGAAGGGGAAATTGCACAGTTGGAAGTACAGCACTGCGTGGCTTCCGACTGGAAAGGCGTGGAAGTAGCCGATAATTTCCGTACGGATTACGTACATCATACTCGTTTCTCGGGAAGAGTACGGCTGGGAGTTTTTGAAAAGGAGTTTACATTGGCTGGTGGAATAGCCAAGCATTCCGGACTGTATTATGCTACGTTGCACAATGTGACTGTTGGTGACAACTGTTATATCGAAAACGTGAAGAATTATATTGCCAATTATGAGATTGGGCATGATACGTTTATCGAGAATGTGGATATTATTCTGGTAGACTGCCGGAGCCGTTTCGGTAATGGTGTGGAGGTGTCGGTTCTGAATGAGACAGGAGGTCGTGAGGTGATTATTCACGACCGGCTGTCTGCACATCAGGCATATATTATGGCGTTGTACCGTCATCGTCCGGTATTGATTGAGAAAATGCATCAGATTGTTGAAGCATACGCGGAGAAGCATGCTTCAGAAACTGGGACGATTGGCAGTCATGTAACAATTGTCAATGCGGGATACATTAAAAATGTACGAATCGGTGATTATTGTCAGATAGAAGGAGCCGGACGCTTGAAAAATGGAAGCGTGAATAGCAATGAAGCGGCGCCGGTACACATCGGCTACGGAGTGGTTTGTGATGATTTTATTATTTCAAGTGGTTCTCATGTAGAGGATGGTACGATGTTGACGCGCTGTTTCGTGGGGCAGGCTTGTCATTTGGGGCATACGTACTCTGCATCCGATTCGTTGTTTTTCAGTAACTGTCAGGAAGAAAACGGAGAGGCTTGTGCCATTTTTGCAGGGCCTTTCACGGTGACACACCATAAATCGACTTTATTGATTGCGGGAATGTTTTCATTCATGAATGCAGGCTCGGGGTCCAATCAAAGTAATCACATGTATAAGTTGGGGCCGATTCATCAGGGAACGCTGGAGAGAGGAGCAAAGACGACCTCCGATTCTTATGTCCTGTGGCCGGCCCGTATCGGTGCCTTCTCACTGGTAATGGGAAGGCATGTGACGCATCCCGATACGTCTAATCTTCCTTTCTCTTATTTGATTGAGGAAAAAAATACGACTTATCTTGTACCGGGAGTAAATTTACGGAGTGTGGGAACCATTCGCGATGCGCAGAAATGGCCTAAGCGTGATAAACGTAAGGACCCGAACCGTCTGGACCAGATTAACTATAACCTGCTGAGTCCGTATACTATCCAGAAAATGATGACCGGACGTCAGATTTTGAAGGAATTGGCCCGTGTATCGGGAGAGACTTCAGAAATCTATTCTTACCAGAGTGCAAAAATAAAGAATTCGTCTTTGAACAAGGGTATTAAGTTTTATGAAACAGCCATACATAAGTTCTTGGGGAATTCCGTCATTAAACGTCTGGAGAACATTTGCTTCACTTCTGACGAGGAAATAAGGAAGCGGCTTTTGCCGGATACTTCTGTAGGCATGGGAGAATGGGTGGATATTTCTGGCTTGATTGCCCCCAAAAGTGAAATTGAACGACTGATGGAGGACATTGAGTGCGGACGGTTGACTTCCGTGGATGAGATACACGACCGGTTTGCAGAAATGCATGCCAATTATTATACGTATGAATGGACCTGGGCTTATGCAAAAATGCTGGAGTTTTACGGTTTGCAGGCAGATAAAGTGACTGCATCGGATATTGTAGCCATTGTTCGGCAGTGGCAGGAAGCGGTGGTCGGATTGGACAAGATGGTATACGAGGATGCGAAGAAAGAGTTTTCTTTGACTTCCATGACCGGATTTGGAGCTGATGGAAGCAGCGAAGAAAAAGTACGTGATTTTGAGGAAGTACGTGGGGTGTTCGAAAGCAATCCGTTTGTGACCGCAGTACTTGAACATATTCAGGTCAAAACCGCATTGGGCAATGAACTTATCGAGCGCATTAAGGGCTTGTGTAAAGAATAAGGAGGATTGTCTATGAGAAGAAGGATATGCGGCTGTTTATGCTTGCTTTGCCTATGTTGGATAACCTTACAAGCTCAGGCCAGCAGACGAAAGGTAATGGAAAATCCGGGTTTCGTATTGACGAATACGGAAGATTTGGAAATCAGGCAGATTGTGCTGACGGATGAGCAGACACAGGTGGAGGTAGTGATGTATGGAAAGCCCGGTACACCGGCGGTCTTTTCTTCAAAGGCCGCATTAAAATGGGCTGACGGTGGAGTTGCACGGCTTCGCGATGCTGGAGGGGCTTCGGTGGATGGATTGACTGAACCGGAAGTGATTGCAGAGGATGGAAAGTTGGATGTGACACTCTCTTTTGCTCCGATACGGTCGGATGTGCACGAGGTTGACTTTGTAGATCCGGAAATGGGATGGAACATTTTTGGAATTCAGCTAAGCAGCAAGGAACCGTATGTATATGTGCCAAATTATCTGACAACCGATAAACCTGAGCGTCGGAATGAAATTCCGGAACCGGGGCTGGCGTCAGGGAAGGCTGTAGTAAACGGGTATATTTTGGGCTATGATCCGAGAATGTCCTTGTTTGCGGAACTGGTATATAAGGATGGAATTTTCCCAGAGGAGTGGAAGCAGAGTATCAAGGTACGTCAGGATGGCTCGTTTCATCTGGAAACAGAATTGTTGCAACCTACGCTGACCTCGTTGAGGCTGAATGAAGCTACCTTACAATTGTTTTTGGTACCCGATGAGGAAGTAACGGTCTATGTTCATCTCCCTCGTGTAAGTATGGCGTCTTCCCGGTTGCTGGGTAAACACTATGAGAAGAAGCAGAAGGCATGGTTCGATGGTGCTGCTGAAACCATTAATATGGAACTGGCAGGCGGACGTTCTTCAGCGTTGGAGGCATATCGGGTTGTGGAAAAAAAGATGATGGAAAGCCCGGAAGTGGCTTCTCGTCTGAAAGCTGATTATCAGAAAGCTGTTCCTGTGTGTGCACGGTTGGCTGCATCTTCCTCCTTGAACTCAGATGACCGCAAAATTTTAAAGTCAGTTAATTTTCCGGAGATTCGTACGTATGTGGAGGCGGTGGCCCAGTCGCTTCAGGCAAATGCCAAACGGATGGACGCGGTTAGAGAAGCAGTGATTGTGTCGTTGGATTCCCATGTGACAGGGGCAGATATCTTGCCTAAAATTATAGCTCCTCATAAAGGACGTGCCATTTTGATTGACTTCTGGGCCACTTGGTGTGCTCCATGCCGGAAAAGCATGCAGGCTTTGGTGCCATTGAAGAAAAGTTTGTCCTCCAAAGATATTGTATATGTTTATCTGACAGGGCCTTCTTCTCCAGAAAATGTATGGAAATCTACTTTGTCTAAAATGACGGGAGTACACTACCGGCTGACAGAGGCACAGTGGAAATATCTGTGTGCTTCTTATGGAGTGACAGGCATACCTGCTTATTTGATTATCAGTCATGACGGAAAACTGCAGGCCCGTTATATTGGTTTCCCAGGAGTCGATGTGTTGCAGAAAGACTTGATTCGTGCCGTGGAAGAGTAAAACGGATTGCCGATAACTTTTTGGATGAATTAAGGAAAAATTTCGATAATACTTTGTAACTTTGTGTCCACAATAACTAACAATTAATTTAATGTAATATGGCAACACCCGAATTCAAGTATCAGCCAATGTTTGAACGTGGCAAAGATACGACTGAATACTATTTGCTTACCAAAGATTATGTATCTGTAAGCGAGTTTGAAGGAAAACCCATCCTGAAAATCGAAAAGGAAGGTTTGACAGCGATGGCCAATGCGGCTTTCCGCGACGTTTCTTTCATGTTGCGCCGCTCTCACAACGAACAGGTCGCAAAGATTCTGACTGACCCGGAAGCAAGCGACAACGACAAGTATGTAGCTTTGACTTTCCTGCGCAATGCAGAAGTAGCAGCCAAGGGCGTACTTCCTTTCTGCCAGGATACCGGTACGGCAATTATCCACGGTGAAAAAGGACAGCAGGTATGGACCGGATATTGTGATGAAGAAGCGCTTTCTTTGGGTGTGTACAAAACTTATACAGAAGAAAACCTGCGTTATTCTCAGAATGCACCGCTTACCATGTACGAAGAAGTGAATACTCGTTGCAACTTGCCGGCTCAGATTGATATCGAAGCTACTCAGGGTATGGAGTATGAATTCCTTTGCGTCACAAAGGGTGGTGGTTCTGCCAACAAGACTTATTTGTATCAGGAAACGAAGGCTATCCTGAATCCGGCTACGCTGGTGCCGTTCCTGGTAGAAAAGATGAAGACCTTGGGTACAGCTGCTTGTCCTCCTTATCACATCGCTTTCGTGATTGGCGGTACTTCTGCTGAAAAGAATCTGCTGACAGTGAAACTGGCTTCTACTCGTTTCTATGACACACTGCCTACTACTGGTAACGAATACGGTCGTGCATTCCGCGATGTCGAACTGGAGAAACAAGTGCTTGAAGAAGCTCACCGCATTGGTTTGGGTGCACAGTTCGGTGGTAAATATTATGCACACGATGTGCGCATCATCCGTCTACCGCGTCACGGTGCTTCTTGTCCGGTTGGTCTGGGCGTATCTTGCTCTGCCGACCGTAACATCCGTTGCAAAATCAACAAAGACGGTATCTGGATTGAAAAGCTGGATTCAAATCCGGGCGAACTGATTCCGGAAGAATTGCGTCAGGCAGGTGAAGGCAATGCCGTGAAGATTGACCTGAACCGTCCGATGCCGGAAATCCTGGCAGAACTGGATAAGTATCCGGTAGCTACCCGTCTGTCTTTGAACGGTACGATTATCGTAGGTCGTGATATCGCTCATGCCAAACTGAAAGAACGTCTGGATCGCGGTGAAGACTTGCCTCAATATATTAAGGATCATCCGATTTATTATGCTGGTCCGGCCAAGACTCCGAAGGGAATGGCTTGCGGTTCTATGGGCCCGACAACTGCGGGACGTATGGACCCGTACGTAGACTTGTTCCAGAGTCACGGTGGCTCTATGATTATGTTGGCTAAGGGTAACCGTAGCCAGGCTGTGACAGATGCCTGCAAGAAACACGGTGGTTTCTACTTGGGTTCTATCGGTGGTCCGGCTGCTATCTTGGCACAGAACAACATCAAGAGCATC
>UMIM01034986.1_pt1 | contig 18326 bp, 19 predicted proteins | sample 1965831 | NCBI WGS metagenome assembly UMIM01 (sample SAMEA4836125, study PRJEB28245) | human gut metagenome | biome: gut microbiome; material: fecal sample | place: Denmark | collected 2008 | reverse complement strand
AATCTATGACCGCGATTTCTCAGATGCACTCAAAGCGGCACTCGATGATGTTAAATTTTCCAGTGAAGCGGCCAAGAAGTCTGTTATGGCAGACATCAAAGAAGCAGGATTAAAGCTGAAAGACGGTAAAATCCTTGGGCTGAATGATCTGATTGAGCAGATGAAACAGTCTGACGCATCCGCTTTTGTGGATGAATCTCAGCAGCAAGCTCAACAGAATCAGGCAAGATTTACCACTCACGTTGGACAGCAGCAGACACCGGGAAGCATGACAAAGAAAGATATCGAAGCAATCAAAGACCCGTCCGAGAGACAGGCTGCAATCGCTCAGAATATCCAGTTATTCCAGTGATTTTTACACCGACTATACGACAGAGTATAGCCGCTAACCCAATACCTTAACAATTATGGGTAGAAAGGATTTTTTATGCCAGCAAAAACAAATCTTATTATGACTAATGATATCCAGGTAACGGCACGTGAGATTGATTTTGTTACCAGATTCGAAAGAAACTGGGAACACTTGCGTGAGATTCTGGGTATCATGAGACCTATCAAAAAGCAGCCGGGTGCTGTACTCAAGTCCAAATACGCAGAGGGTATTTTACAGCGTGGAAATGTTGGTGAGGGTGAGGAAATCCCTTACAGCAAGTTTACCGTAAAAGAAAAGACCTATGCGGAAATGACTATCGAAAAGTACGCAAAGGCTGTATCTATCGAAGCAATCAAGGACCACGGTTATGAGAACGCTGTTCAGATGACTGATGACGAGTTTCTTTTCCAGCTTCAGACTGATGTTACCGGCAGATTCTATGACTATCTGAAAACCGGTACACTTACTTCCACAGAAACAACATTCCAGATGGCTCTGGCAATGGCTAAGGGTCGTGTTGAAAACAAATTTAAACAGATGCACAGAAATGTGACTGGCGTTGTTGGATTTGTCAACATTCTGGACGTATATGAATATCTCGGAGCAGCTGAGATCACTATTCAGAATCAGTTCGGATTCCAGTACATGAAGGACTTTATGGGATTCAATACAATCTTCTTACTGTCCGACAGCGAGATTCCGAGAGGACAGGTTATTGCTACCCCTGTTGAGAACATCGTACTTTACTATGTAGACCCGAACGAGTCTGACTTTGCGAGAGCAGGTCTTGTGTATACCGTATCTGGCGAAACAAACCTGATCGGATTCCATACACAGGGCAACTACCACACAGCAGTATCCGAAGCGTTTGCGGTTATGGGACTTACTCTTTTTGCAGAGTACATTGATGCAATTGCAGTAATTACCATTGACGAAACACCAACGCTCGGCACTCTGACAGTAACATCTGCGGAAGGAACAGCAACTGGTGATACAAAAATCACTGTAAATCCGGCTAAAGAAAACGCTGGCAATGTGTACAAGTACAAAGTTGGTGCATCTGAAACAGCTGTAACTTATGGCCAGAATCTCAGAAACTGGACTACATGGGACGGAAAAGCCGACATTAAGGCAGCAACCGGGCAGAAGATTACAGTGGTTGAGTGTGATGGAACATACAAAGCACTGAATGCCGGAAGTGAGACTGTAACAGCAAAATCATAAATGTAGGAGGTAACTGGCATGGCTTATGCAGATTATAAATTCTATACAGAATCATTCGGCAATGTCGTGCCAGAAACCGACTTTCCACGACTGGCAGAAAGAGCCAGTGATTTTGTGGACACAATGACGTTTGACAGGTTGGTGGACGGACTGCCAACAAATGAACGCTCGCAGAAGCGTATCAAAAAGGCAGTCTGTTCATTGGCTGAATTAATGTATCAGATTGAACTTGCTGAAAAGAATGCTATTAATCAGGCATCGGCAAATGTAACCGACACAAATGTCGGCGGCAAATCAACAGACATTGTAACATCTGTAAGTTCCGGCAGTGAATCCATCTCTTACGCAACACCTCAGCAGATTGGGGCGAGTGCAAAGGAATGGAGTGCGGTGTATGCCGCCGCCGGAGATATACAGAAAACGAACGACTTACTTTACAAGACAGCTTTACCGCTTTTGATGGGGGTAAGGACGGATGATGGAATACCGATTTTAAATGCGGGGGTGTGAGTATGAAATATGTACGAATAAAACCGACTATAGTTGAAGCTATTCAATGTTTTACCACTCCTGAAGGTATAGCTCAAATTGAAAAGTTTGTTGGCAATTCGGTAAAAATCAATAACAATCTTAACTCACCGAACATTGAGATTTCTACATATCCTGCTCTATTTAGAGATGGTGAAAGAGTAGATTCGGTACTCATAGAGCCTGGAGACTACGTCTTGCGTGATGAAGAAGGATATTTTGATACAATGGTAAAGGATGAGTTTGAAGAAGAATTTAAGGAGGTATCTGAATAATGGACATTGCAACACTTGGCTCATGTATCGCAATCGTTATGATCTGCTACATTGTAGGAATGGGCTGTAAAGCATCAAAAAGGATTTCTGATGAATGGATTCCAGTAATCATGGCGGTTATTGGTGGAATTCTCGGAGCAGTCGGAATGGGAATCATCCCGGATTTCCCGGCAACGGATTATATCACAGCAGTTGCGGTCGGTATGTTTAACGGATTGTCGGCTACTGGTGTGAATCAGATTATTAAGCAGACAGTGCAGAAAGAATAATATTAAGGAGAGGGTATCATGTATAGCAAAACTGTGACGATTTTTGATTATTATGAATCAGCCACGACAAGAGATGCGTACTGGTATCCTCATGTGTTATCTGGTGTTGACTTGGTTACGGATAAGGGAGCAATCCTCAAAAAGTACGGACCAGATGCAACAGACAACGCACAGCTGCACATCCGATATACCGTTCAGAATAGCGATATAACCATTACTGATAAAGACGGCAAGATTCTTCCATGGGTGCCGCCTAAAGAGTGGAAAAGGCAGATCAACAACGCTCTGGAAGACACTATCACATTCTCGGACGAATCGTTTTTCTGGGAGGGTGAATGGACTGGTGGAACGGTAACTGACAGTGATTATCGGAATGGATTCTACCAGTACATGAATGAGAACAAGGATAACGTGTTTAAGATTACCAGTGTTGGTGGTCCGTATACACTGATTCCACATTTTGAAATTCTGGGTAAGTAATATGAGTAAGATTCATCATTTTAAAGGGTTCTCCGTAGTCGATGGAGATATAAAAATAAAGCTGAATATGGACAGATTCTCCAGACAGTATCAAGAAGCCCAGTATCTCCTTGATGGAATGGTTATGGACAGCATGGTGCCGTTTATGCCGATGATTACAGGGGACTTCATTAACCGAACAAAAGTTGAGAGCACATCCTTGCAAGGAACTGGGAAAGTATGCGCGGCGGCGGCTCCTTATGGGCGCTTTCTGTACGAGGGGAAAGGAATGGTTGATGAAGCAACTGGAAGTCCCTACGCAAGACGTGGAGCAAAGAAAGTCCTCGTCAGCCAGTTTTCTGGTCAGACAGCCGCAAAGGAGAATCTCGAATACACCAGACAGGCACACCCACGGGCGCAGGCAAAGTGGTTCGATGCCGCTAAACGACAATACGGTAGCACGTGGATTCGTAAAGTAAAAGCGCAGGCAGGAGGTGGCAGACATGGCGGATAAACCTATCGGTAAAGATGCAACTGGATATGAGATTTTGACAGATGCCATGAAAGCACTTTTAAGCCAGTATCCGGGACTGTACGAAAATGAAACAATCAAATTTGAAGAACTTGGCAAAGAATCTGGAATTGCGTTCTCAGCAGATAACGGAGCGTTGATCTATTCAGAAAAAGAAGATGTTTGTGGAACAATGCATCAGGTATGCCAGTATCCATTTTATGTGGTATACCGCACAGCATCTGACAAGGAAAGGCAGAAGTTATCTGTTCAGAAGTTTCTTGACAATCTCGGCAAATGGATATGCCGGGAACCAGTTATTATAAACGGCTCTGAGACACGTTTAAATACGTTTCCTGAGCTTTCACAGGGACGAGTGATAAAACGCATCACCCGCGACAACTCTTATGGTTTAGAACCGCAGGAGAGTGGAGTACAGGATTGGCTATTGCCATTATCAGTGCGCTATGAAAACGCTTATGAAGTAATATAACAAGTAACAACCGGCTATCAATTGGAGATAGTTGCTAACCTACACAGCCTTTTAAAAGTTATAGGCAGAAAGGACATTTCTATGGCAGTTACAGGCAAAATTGACCGCAAATATATGGCTCATTACATCGATGCGGGTTCTCTCTGTGGAGGACTGACACCGAAGTATGAGCGCCTTGGAAAGGATCTGGAAGAGTACAATGTAGAACTCAATCCAGATACTGAAACATCTAAAAACATTCTTGGAGAATCCACATTCAAGCATAACGGCTACGAAGTTTCTTCTGACGCTGATCCGTTCTACGCAGATACCACATCTGATCTGTTCACAGCATTACAGAAGATCGTAGACAACAGATACAAAGACGATAACCTCAAAACAAAAGCAGTTGAGGTTCACCTCTGGACAGAAGCCACAGCAGGCAAGTATGAAGCATATCAGCAGGATTGTTATGTTGTGCCGACCTCCTACGGCGGTGATACATCCGGCTATCAGATTCCATTTACCGTCAACTATACTGGCGAACGTGTAAAAGGAAAATTTGATATCAGTTCCGGTACATTCACAGCTGACAGCGAATAAACACATATACAAGGAGGTACGCTAAATGGCAAAAGTAATTAATACAAAAATTGATGATGGAATTCTCATTTTCACGTTCACGAATAACGAAGATGAAGTTTTTTCTTCTTTCAAACTGAACCCGACGGACATCAATGTAGCAGCACGTGCGGAGGAACTGGCAGAATACTTTGAGCAGCTTAAAGATTCTATTCAGAAAGTCACTTCTGGTAAAGAGATGGCGGAACTCAATAAACAGATTGAAGACAAAATCAACTACCTGCTCGGATATGAAGCATCAAAAGACCTGTTTAAAGAGCCGATCACGGCAACCACTGTATTCGGCAATGGTCAGGTGTTCGCTTATATCGTACTTGATAAGATCGCAGAAGCAATTGCGCCGGAAATCGAAAAGAGAAAAAAGAAAATGCAGGCAGCAGTCAATAAGTATACGGAGAAGTATGCAAAATGACCGCCTATGAGCTTCCCACCTCACTCAATATAAGTGGGGTGGATTTTTCTATTAGAACCGATTTTCGAGCGATTATTGATATTCTCATAGCCATGAATGACCCAGAACTGGACGAGCAGGCGAAAGCAGTTGTTATGTTGCAGATTCTGTTTGAGGACTGGCAAAGCATACCCCCAGAACATCTTACAGAAGCTTGCCAGAGAGCCTGCGAGTTTATCGACTGTGGACAGTCGGACGATAATCCAAACCGCCCCAAGCCCCGATTAATGGACTGGGAGCAGGACGGAGATATGATTGTGCCGGCTGTAAACAAGGTTGCGGGCAAAGAAATCAGAGCAGTGCCTTATATGCACTGGTGGACGTTCTTCGGGTACTTCATGGAATCCGGTGAATGCCTGTTTAATACAGTTGTTGGAATCCGGTCAAAAAAGGCAAAAGGCGAACGCCTGGATAAATGGGAAAAGAAATTCTATCAGGAAAACAAAAACACAATTGACATAAAAACACGTCTCAGCGATGAGGAGCAAGCTTATAAAGATAAGCTGAATGAGATGTTGAACCTCAAATAGTTAGGAGGTGGACACATGGCTGCTGATGGCTCAGTCATTATTGATACCAGATTAGACACAACCGGTGTTCAAAAAGGCGTATCAGCTATAAAACAGTCATTTAACGGCCTTGGAAGTGCTGTAAAAAAAATCGGACTGCTGATTGGTGGGGCGTTTGCAGTTGGCAAGTTAGTACAGTTCGGAAAAGAGTGCGTGGAGCTTGGCTCTGACCTCGCAGAAGTGCAAAATGTGGTCGATGTTACATTTACGACCATGTCGGATAAAGTCAATGAATTCGCAAAGAACGCCATGACCTCAGCCGGATTATCAGAAACCATGGCAAAAAGATATGTCGGCACGTTCGGAGCAATGTCCAAGTCATTTGGATTCTCAGAATCGCAGGCTTACGACATGTCAACGGCTCTGACGCAGCTGACCGGTGATGTAGCATCATTTTATAACATCAGTCAAGACCTGGCTTATATCAAACTGAAATCAGTGTTTACGGGCGAAACAGAAACGCTCAAGGACCTTGGCGTGGTAATGACCCAGTCGGCACTTGATCAGTATGCGCTGGCGAACGGATACGGAAAAACCACATCTGAAATGACAGAACAGGAGAAAGTTGCTCTCCGCTTGGCTTTTGTGCAGAAACAGTTATCGGCTGCATCTGGAGACTTCATCCGTACTTCTGACAGCTGGGCGAACCAAGTGCGAGTTATGCAGTTACAGCTGCAGTCTCTCAAGGCAACAGTCGGGCAGGGACTGATTAATATTTTCACGCCTGTTCTGAAAGTGATTAATGTTCTGCTAGGCAAACTGGCAACTTTGGCGAATGCTTTCAAAAGCTTCACGGAGCTTATCACTGGCAAGAAATCTTCCGGTCAGACAAGTGGAAGTGGAGCAGGCCTCACAGGCGATGCAAGTGGTGTGCAGGATACGGCAGATGCTTACGGGCAGGCAGCAGACAATGCCAGCAAGCTTGCGGATTCTACAGAAGATGTAGCTGATGCCACAAAAGATGCGGCAAAAGCGGCGAAAGGATATCTTAGTCCGCTCGATGAAATTAATCGGTATTCTACACAGGATACATCATCAACAGCAAGTAAAACTCCGTCGGCATCCGGTAGCGGGAGTGGCGGCGGCGGAACATCTCTTCCGAGTGCAGTCAGCAACGTAGATTATGGAAAAGTAGCAGAGGGTGAAACTGCTCTGGATAAAATCAGCAAATCAGCCGAAAAGCTTGCGAAGCTCTTAAAAAAGCTCTGGAAACCATTTCAGGACGCTTGGAAAAAAGAGGGCAAGAACACCATTAATGCGGCAAACATTGCTTTGTCAGGAATTGCAAAGCTTGCTAAGAGTGTAGGCAAAAGCCTTGTGGAAGTCTGGACAAATGGCACAGGCACGACGATGCTTACGACCATGCTGAAGATTGCTCAGAATGTGCTTAAGACTATCGGTAACATTGCATCCGGCTTTGCTGACGCATGGAACAAGAACAATGTCGGGACACAGATTATTCAGAACATTGCAGATGCTCTTGTAGTAGTTATGCAGTTTGTTGAGAAAATTGCAGAGGATACGGCAACATGGGCGGCAAATTTGGACTTCTATCCATTGCTGGAATCCATCAGCAATTTGACGAGCGCATTTGCTCCAATTTTGGAATCTATTGGGAATGTCCTTGAATGGATTTACAAAAATATTGTTCTTCCGATGCTGAAATGGGTCATTGAGGTAGGACTTCCGACAGTGGTTAATTTGGTCGCAAAAGTAGCTACGTTTCTTGCCGATCATCAGCCGATAGTTGAAGCATTCGGTGCGGCCTTGATTGGGGCGTTCGCAGCAGCAAAGATTGCAGGATTGGCATCGAGTGTTATTAAGAGCGTGTCTGGAATAGCTATGGCCGCAAAAGGGCTTATCTCGTTAATGACTGGTACAGGTGGCATCATGGGCGGAATTAAAGCTATTGCAACAGCTATCGGTCCTGCCGGAATTTTCGTAATCGCAGTCAGCGCAGCTATAGCAATCGGCGTTTTGCTGTACAAGAACTGGGACAAAATCAAAGAAGCTGCTACAAAACTGAAAGACTGGGTTATTGGAAAAACAAGGGGACTTGTTGACGGAGTTACAAAAAAATTAACAAACCTTAGGGAAAAAATCAGTGGGGTATGGAAGTATGTGAGTGAAAAAACCACGACCACTTTCAAAAACATGTGGAATACGGTAACTACAAAAGTAGGAGCTATTAGGGACACTATTGTCGACAAGTTTTCTAATGCGAGGGATACCGTAGTTGATATATTCACAAAAATAAGAGACACCGTAGTGTCAGTATTCAACAAAGTAATCAGTACTATCAACGGCGCTATTGGAACTATTAACGGTGCAATCAGTACCGTGGAATCAGCTTTTTCGTTTGGCCCATGGAAAGTGCCAACTCCGACTGGTTCAAAGACTATCGGGTTTAAAGCTACTTTTCCACGAGTTCCAACAGTTCCGTATTTAGCCAAAGGTGCGGTCATTCCACCTCGAAGTGAGTTTCTTGCAGTGCTGGGCGACCAGAAACAGGGTAACAATATCGAGACACCGGAAGCTCTGCTCAGAAAGATTGTCCGGGAAGAAACAGCAGGACGACAGGCTGGCGGTGGAAGCTACCGATTTACAGCTCAGATCAACCGCAGGACGCTGTTTGACGAGATAATGAAAGAAGCGCAGATGAGGCGAGATACAAGCGGCAGAAACCCGTTTGAGATGGCATAGGAAGGAGGGCGTTATGGAAAAATATAAAATCAACGGAACAGTGATTTGGCAACCAGATAAAGACCTTGCGCTCTCCTTTGCCACGACTTACACGGAATCCAGTCAGAGGACGCAGTACGGCGTAGGCTACTTCACGCCAATGTTCACTGTAGAACAGTATACATATAAGGGTAGCGACCTCCCAATGGAGGAAGCAACTAAGATTTTGCAAATGATAGCAAAAGGACACAAATTTACGCTACATTATTTTTCGCCGTATTACGGAGTTTGGAGAGACGCTCCGTTCTACGTAGGTCAGACACAAAACATAGCTATCGGGGAACTGTCGGACGATAGAAAGATTATGTCAACATTAGAGTTTAACATGACGGGGGTGAATCCACTGTGATTAACGTAAGTAACGCATTTAGAGAAAAGCTTGAAGCTGGTGAGCCAGTCAGAATGGTAGTGGATATCACCTTTCCTGACGGAACAAAAAAGACCATCAACAAAGATATCATGAACGGCGACAACGGGTTTTCTGACTGTGCAGAGAGCAGTAGCTTTCCGGTCGGCGCTACTATCTGTAAAACGCTGACGCTGAGCATTAATAACGATCAGGAGCAGTGGAAGAACTACAACTTTTACGGAGCTAAGATTCATGCTTATCTGAAGCTTCAGACGTCGTATGCAGCACCGGAATCTGTAAGCACGCTGCTGGACGAAAGTTATAACCCGATTCTGGACAGTACCGGTGATCCTATCATCGCAACACAGGCAGCTACAAAAGACATCATTGAAACTATTGACAAGGGAGTCTATACAGTCACTACGCCGGAGCAGTACTCAGATATCATCAATGTTACGGCACTGGATGATATGTATAAGGCGAATAAGACATATACCAGCGGATTGAAACTGCCGCAGTCGCTCATTAACCTTGTCAGAGATGCCTGTAAGACTGTCGGCATAGGCATGAATCTAACCATGAAACACGGCGATATTATAATAAGAAGTGTTCCTGACAGCATGACATTTCGCCAGCTGTTCGGATATGCGGCTATGGTTGAGTCTGCGAACGCGCGAATTGATTATTTCGGGAATCTCCAGTTTGTGAAATGGGATTTTGAAAAAGCAGATGTTCCGGAATTGAAGAACTATGGAAACCCACCTACACTTTCTAGTGACGATATAGTTATAACTGGAATCAAGGTAACGAACGGGCAGTCAAACGACGATGCTAATACTGATTATTCCGGCATGTACGGAGAGGAAGGCTACGTCCTTGAACTTGAGAACGAGCTGATTGATACCGATCAGCTTCAGACAGTGGCGAATATTATCGGCGAACAGATTGCAGGAGCACGATTCCGGAATCTTGAGGGTGATCTGGTGTACAACCCGCTCGTCGAGTTTGGAGACATGGTGTACACTTACGACCGATTAGGGAATAAGTACCTTACTCCTCTGACAGATGTATCAGGTAACGTGGGCGGCCTGACTACAGTTAAGACACAGGCCGATGATCCAATCAGAGGCAGCAGTGACTTTTACGGGAATAGCACGAAAACTATAGTTGCGGCACGTCAGATGGTGCAAAAAGAAAAATCCGCAAGAGAAGAGGCTATACAGAGACTAGCTGAAACGCTTAAATCTTCTAGCGGTCTGTATATGACACAGAAGCCACAACAGGATGGTAGTATCATATACTATATGCACAACAAAGCAACCATAGCAGAATCTAACATAATCTGGAAGCTGACAGCAGAGGCGTTTGCCGTGTCGATTGATGGTGGAAAAACGTATCCTTACGGCTTTGCGGTGACTGGCGAATTAATAACCAGGCTACTCTATGCAGAGGGCATTAATGCTGATTATATTAACGCAGGAACACTCATCGTAAGAGACAAGAGCGGAAATGTGATATTTGAAGCAGACATGGATACCGGAACAGTTACCCTTGACGGAAGTTATGTGACGATCGGCGGTAAGCCACTTGATGAAAAGATTGAAGATGTTGAGAACATGGCAGCTCTGGCCAGAAACATGACCATGCAGCTTGACAACGACTATCAAGGCATCCCGGTAGACTCTGACGGCAACTATACAGAGTTCCCGGAGTGCACCACAACGGCGACCGTCATGTACGGCACGCAGGATATCACGGATAACTGTACGTACACTATTACGGCGTCCCAGAACATACAGGGAAACTGGAATAAGGAAACTAAGACGTACACTGTTACCGGGCTGACCGCAGACAGCGGATGGGTGAATATCAAAGCCGCATATCTGAATAACCTTGTCGTATCGAAACAGTTCTCACTTGCGAAACAGTACGCCGGACCGCAGGGAATTCCGGGCGTTGGAATAGATGGAAAGACAACGTATCTGCATATCCAGTACGCACCGGTACAGAACCCGACAGCGGCGCAGATGAGCAAGACACCAAACAAGTATATCGGAACTTATACGGACTTTTCTGGCGTTGACAGTACCGACCCGAGCAAGTACACGTGGGCGAAATTCGAGGGCGACCAGGGCGTGCCGGGAACACCGGGAGTAAATGGAAAAACGCCGTACTTCCATATCGCATATGCCAACAGTGCGGATGGCAAAACAGACTTTTCGGTATCTGACGGAAACCGTGAATATATCGGCATGTACGTGGACTTCGTGGAAGCCGACAGCACAGACCCGACGAAGTATACGTGGTCACTGATTAAGGGGGCAGACGGAGCGCAGGGCGTGCCGGGAACACCGGGAGTAAATGGAAAAACGCCGTACTTCCATATCGCATATGCCAACAGTGCGGATGGTAGAACAGGTTTCTCTGTGGATGATAGCGTCAATAAGCTGTATATCGGGCAGTATACCGATTACACGCCAGACGATAGCACCGACCCGACGAAATATAGCTGGACAAAGATTAAGGGTGAACCGGGTACTGCCGGAAGGACTTACTTCTTCCAGAGCAATGCAGATGTGTTACTGATGGGAGCAGACAAGAAGATAACGCCGGCATCGCTCATTGTGGATTCGTTCTATCGTGACGGAAACGGCGAGATTGCACAGTCACAAAAAGGTTGGTGGAAACTGGAAAAATCCACCGACAGCGGCGCTACATGGGCAATACTCACGGTATCGCAGACTGCGGCACTTGACCGCCTGAAGATTAATGTCAACGGACTGTCGCTCAAGGCTCATGACATGCTCAAGGTTTCGCTGTACTTTGACCAGTCAAAAACAAAGCTTGCGGACTACCAGACGTATTCCGTTGCGGTCGATGTGGCGTCATTGACACAGGAGCAGATAGTTGACATCCTATCAGACGATGGGAAATTCAAGGGTCTGTACTACGAAAAAGATGAGAGCGGAAACCAGACATTGTATATTTCGTTCAACGCCATGAAAGGTGGCGTCATCAGTCTTGGCGGCACGAATAACGGAAATGGTCAGTTGAAGATTTACGATGCTGACGGAAATCAGATATCGAGATTAGGATATACCGGATATGTCGTACTTAATAAAAACACCGGAAACCCGATGGTGTCTCTTAACACTGCCGGATTGCGATTGTATACGGACTACACAGATGCAGACAACTACAATGCACTGATGCTTGGAAAATACGGGCTGTACGCACAGAAAGTCCAAAATAACGTGCCTGAACTTTGGATGGAAGGTGATACGAGCAAAAAATGGGAAGGCTATATTGTTCGCTATCTGAACAACAAAGTCCGAATAAATACAAACTCACTTTTTACGGACGGATGCGAACTTGGAGCAAATTTTTCGACAGATGGAAGTGCAACTATTGGCAAAAGCTTGAGCGTAGGCGGAAACTCAACTGTCAATGGAACCCTTATGTTTTACGACTTGGAAAATCAAGCAAAAACATCCGGCAAAGTCAAAAGACAACCGGTAGCGTCCGTAAGCGCAGATGATTCGCAAGTGGCCTATCTTTTTTCGGGAACAGGTAGTAAACATGGAGATGCGGCAACATACAGACGTTTAGGAATCCGTGCTAAATGGGGTGGATCTGGCTTTAGCACAGACTATCTATATACAGCCTCACAAGTTTCCGACATCCGTCTAAAAGAAAACGTCAAAAACAGTGAAACAGATGCTCTCGAAACGGTTAATCGCATGAAAGTCCGTCAGTTTGACTGGAAAGAGCGGATGGGCGGATGGCATCAGAACATTGGTTTCGTGGCGGACGAACTGGAAGAAATCGACCCGAACTTGGCACTGGGCGGCGGATATGACGAAAACGGCGAGATGGATATTAAACAGATTAACAGCCCGTATCTTCTCAACTACGCCATTAAAGCCATACAGGAACTTAGCGCAAAGGTTGACGAGCAAGAAAAACATATCAAAGAGTTAGAAAGGAGATTACAATAATGGGAAAATTTAACGAGTATTCACAGAAAGCAACACCGGCGGACAACGACACACTGATGATTTACGACGCAACATCGAAGGCAAACAAGCTTTCGCCGTTCAGCGGAATCTGGAACTGGATCGTTGAGAAACTGACCAATGCGGTCATCAGCAACTTGCAGACTAATAATAAGTCTGTAGTGGGTGCACTTAATGAATTAAATAGTAATATCTGACCAAAAATGTTTGTAGCCGAATAAATCCAATCAAGTTTGAAGCCAAACCACGTGAGCCGTTGTCTGATATCGAACTAGAATTAGTTCGGGATGCTTGCAAGGATTATCGGGAAAAAGCCCTTGTGGAACTGTTCTACAGCACCGGATGCCGTGTCTCGGAAATGGTGATTCTGAAGAAAACTGACATTGACTTTCGGACTAAGGAAGTCCACCTGTTCGGAAAGGGCAGTAAGCACCGGATATCGTACATCAATGCTCGTGCGGAAGTGGCTCTGAAGAAATACTGGCTCAGTCGGAAGGGCGATTCCGACAGCGTGATATCCACCGTCCGTCAGCCATATCGGGGCATTACAAAGACGCAAATTGAGCAGATAGTCCGGCAGATTGGCGAACGTTCCGGCATCGGCAAACACTTATACCCGCATCTGATAAGACACACAACAGCGAGCATGGCGCTCGAACGGGGAATGAATGTCACCGACTTACAGAAGATGCTCGGACATGAAAAGCTTGACACGACTATGATTTACGCAAAAGTAGCACAGGAATCTGTACGCTACAGCCACCACAAATATGTTTCATGATTTCATGAAAGGAGTTGATAATTTGGAAATTAAAGGAATTGACGTATCATCTAATCAAGGAAAACCGGACTGGGCAAAAGTGGCTAAAGCCGGTATCAAATTCGCCGTTTTAAGAATCCATCAAAAAACAGGTGTTGACAGCTCATTCGAGTACAACTACAAGGGATGCAAGAGCAACGGAATCCTTATTGGTGGGTACAAGTATTCTTACGCTCTGACACCAGCACAGGCGATTGACGAAGCGGAAGATGTGATTGCCGCACTGAATGGAAGAGGATTGGACTTCCCAGTGTTCTACGACCTTGAGTGGTCTAATCAACGAAAGCTCGGTAAACAGGCAGTCGAAAACATTGCAGTAGCATTTCTGACAAGGATGAAAAAAGCTGGTTATAAGGTCGGTATCTACTGCAATCTGGACTGGTACAACGGCGTTCTGACTGACGCACTCAGAAAGTATGAGTGCTGGATTGCACGGTATCCGGCAAGCGATAATGGAACCGTCCAGACACGGCTGAAACCACCGGTCGGTGTAGGCTGGCAGTATTCCAGTAAAGGAAAAGTATCCGGTATCAGCGGAAATGTTGATATGGATGTGTTCTACAAGGACTATAGGGGAGCAGCACAGAAAGGAGAAACAAAAATGGTAAAAATCAGTAACTGCGGACATGATGAGAACGGAAGGTATGCAGGTGGGAAAGCTGGAGATCAGACTGGTACAGAGTATCGGATCATGAACTGGTACAGCAGGCCGTGGCTCTGTGTCCTGAGATTCAATGACGCCAAAATCGCAGCCATGATCGCAGACATGGCAGCAAAAGCAGCCCAAAATAATCTCATTGGGTACGATCAGGGTACTGCCGGAAACAGCAATGACCGGTATTCGTTCTGGCAGCACTTAAAGGCAAGTAACTACGATCCGGCGCAGATCACGGTAGCTTGCGAATCTGATTGCAGTGCGAGTACAGCAGCTATCGTCAAGGGGGCTGGGTATCGCTTAAATAACGCAAAGCTCAAAGCGGTCAGCATCTATCTGACAACACGAAACATGAGGGCAGCGATGAAAACCGCTGGTGCGAAAGTATTGACGGATAGTAAGTATCTGACATCCGGTGACTATTTAAAGGCAGGAGATATCCTTCTGAATGATAACCACCACGTGGCTATCGCTGTTACCACCGGTGTAAAAGTAAGTACGCCTTCAACCACGCTCACCGGTACCTTCCAGACAAGTCTTCCGATTCTGAGAAAGGGCAGCTCTGGAACAGCAGTGGCAATGCTTCAGGCAATGCTGGGTGTAGAAGTTGACGGACAGTTTGGGAACGATACATATAATTCCCTCAAAGTTTTTCAGAAAAATACCGGTGTAACTGCAAATGGAACTTGCGGCATTGATACCTGGAAGAGAGTGATTGAGCACATGAAAGCTAACACGAACACGAAATAATGTTCTGATTGATTTTTCCTTCAAAGCAAGTTATACTGTCAGTAGCCGCACAGGGGTTGAACTTATGATGTATAGTACCCTGTGTGGCTAGCACAAGTGAAGAGTGCAGACTGATTCCACCGTGCATGAACGGAAGAGCTGTATGTCCCAATTCGGGGCTGTTAGCAGCGGTACGGGCGGACAGTCAAAAAAAGAGTTGGGCCTAAAAACCCGGCTCTCTTTTTTTTACGTCAAATTGCGATATTTTAATAAGATATAGATTTACATGGTTAGTCACAAATTAGTCACAAACGAAGTCCTGAAACCCGCATAAACAAAGGATTCTTGAAGATTTTCATTAAAATTAGATTAAAGAAAATGTCTTTGCGAAATCCCTTGTAAAATGCGGAAAAGCCAGTAGAATAAAGCCTTTGCGGACTTTTGTTAGAGTAATTAAGGCAGTTTAAAAAAGATAAAAATAGGAACGGTTAGTCACAGTTAGTCACAAATGGGACTTTTATCTTTTCTATTTCTGTTCGGAGTTCTTCCAGGGTTCTGTGACCGTATACAGCGTTCGTAACATCGTTTCCGAACGAATGTCCCAACATCCTCTTCCGGTCGTTCTCCCGGACGCCGTATTTTTCACACAGGGTAGAAAAGGTATGCCGGCAATCGTGCGGCGTGTGTTTCGGGTCGCCGGTTATCCCCAACCGTTCCAGTGTAGGGTAGAACAGGGCGTTTCGGTGTTGTGTCTGGGAATAGATGCAGAGTCTTCCGTTTTGCGTCAGGACCTTGTTCTTTGCAAACTCATATATAGCCGGATGGATTGGAACGATCCTGTCTTTTCCGGCTGCGGTCTTAATACCTCCCTGGAAATATCTCTCTTCAAGATTAGTCGTAAGTTTCAGCACTTCTCCAATTCGCCAGCCGGAGTAGCACATGATCAGAATGAGCTGTACTTCTGGATCATCGGTGTTATTCCAGAGGATTTGCAATTCCTCATCCGAAAAAGGTGTGCCATGTTCCGTATCATCATTTGCGTTAACTTTTACATATAAAGCCTTGTTTTCCGACACAATTTCTGAATAAATGGCATACTTATACATCTGCTTAAAGAGGGTTAATATAATTGCTTTGCTTTGCTTCTTAAGAGTGCATTTGTCTATTACGTTTTGTAAATCGGGGGCTTTTAAATCTTCAAATGTGCGATTGTGCAATGTTTTACAGTTTGAGTAAGCTGTTTTGTATGATTCCATCGAGCTATAAGATGCTTTTGTTCCGCCTGGAAATTTCCATGCGTAGAATTGTTCATATACCTCTGAGAACGTCAATTTGTGCGTTTCCGGGTGTTTTTCCTCTGTGCCCTTAAATGTATTGTAGTCCGACAAGATACGGCCTATAAGGGCATCTGCGTCCGTTGTAGGGGCAATCTCAAGTTCTTTTTCCATACCTGGCTTGTACGTCCCAGCTTTGTATGCTGTCAGAACAGCGAACCCTTTCAGATAGTCGTCAACGTAGCAGATCGCAGGCGGACGGATCGCTTTTCCTGTTGCGTCCAGCGTTGCCGGTGGGTGCACTGCATAGCAGTTTCTTCGACCCTTGCCGAGATAGCGGATAGACCCGAAGCTATTCGGCAGTTTTGGGTACTTCTTTCTTTTTGCCATGATTTTCCTCCTTGTATAAAAACAGCCCCTGCCGTTAAGCAGGAGCTAGTCTGGTTTACTCAATCTCGTCAATGTCAAAAGAATATCCGAGGACTTCTCCAACATCTGTGCATTTTCCTTTTAATGTTACTTTATCGCCTTTGGTGAGAGATGCTACCTTTGATTTTTGCTCGTCATTTTTGATATTGCACTGTACGCCAATGATTTCAAAATCGCCATCTGCCGTAAGATTTATGTATTCACCAGAAGCATCAATATTAGTAAGTTTTCCGGTGATCTCAAGATATTTACCTTTGTATTTATCAGATGCACCCATGGCGTTGCTATCAAGATCGGACATCATATCATTAACGGAAACAGCAGTATACTCGATCGGCGCAGCTTCTCCTTTTGGTTTAGTAGCAGTTTCTTTCTTTTCTGAAGAAGTAGCGGTTGCTGCGCTTTTATCTGATTCCGAATCACTTTCACCCGCTACAGCTCCGATGATAGCTCCAACAAGGATTATCAGTACAACCCATTTGAGCTTTCCGCCTTTTAATTTTTTCCGGCACTGCGGGCAGACTTTAGCATCTGCCGGAATCTCTGTTTTACAATATTTGCATTTCTTTGTTTTCTCTTCGCTCATGTTTTATTTCCCTCCAATGACGTAGTTTTCATATTTTTCTCTTATTTTCGCAAGTTCTCTTTGCCTGATCGGGACGATCGCGCCAGATACCATCGTAAAAAAATAGCTTACTTCGCTTACCTCGTCCATATTAACTATATAGCTCTGGTGGCAGCGCAAAAATCTTCCGTCAAGACTCTTTTCGATATCATTGAGCTTTCCTCGTTCCTTGTGCGATATTCCGCACGTGCAATGGACCATTATGTATTTGTTCTGGCTTTCGATGTATTCAATATGCCGGAATTCAGCTCTGTGAAAGCAGTCCTTGTTCTTGATAGTAAGCGTTTTTTCACGGATATTTTCAAGCGTCTGCTTAACAACTGAATACATTCTTCCATGCTCAGAGCCTTTAATGATGTAATGAACCGGCAGCACATCAAGTGCATCAAATACATATTCTTTGCGTTCTGTCCAAAAAGTGATATTTCCATAGTATCCGATTTTTCTTAATCTTTTGGCAATCTCTATGCCATTTTCTCCGTTAATGGAGACATCAAGAATTATTATGTCATACCATTCACCATCTGAAACATCGTCGATCAAAGGCTTTCCGCTGGTGTAGGTGGTTAATGTATATCCACCATCACCATGCTCTTTTAGATATCGGTCAATGCTATTTTTGAAAATCTCAATCCGTAAATTATCATCGTCACAAATCGCAATTTTCATGTAAATCATTCCCTTGTAAACATTGTTTTCGCCATTTGCAAAAAAAAGTGTTTAAATATGTTATTTTTATTATAGCATCGTTAAATTTAGTTGTAAATAGACGTTTTGAGGTGATTTATGAAATGAAAATAATCAAAAATATACTAATTATAATAGGAGCTGTGCTTTTGCTTAATTACATTGTTTATTTACCAATGTGTGTAGACGATTATATCCGTGAAGAGTCGGAAGTGTATTCTGTCCAA
>UMIM01010677.1_pt1 | contig 18333 bp, 10 predicted proteins | sample 1965831 | NCBI WGS metagenome assembly UMIM01 (sample SAMEA4836125, study PRJEB28245) | human gut metagenome | biome: gut microbiome; material: fecal sample | place: Denmark | collected 2008 | reverse complement strand
GTGCGGCGGCCCGCGGGCTCGGCGTCGTGGCGTTTGCGGTGGCCGGGCAGACCGGACAGCACCTCATCCACAAAGGCCGAGCGCTCCGCCGCGCAGTCAAACAGCACCAACTGCTGCCGCGCGCGGGTCATGGCCACGTAAAACAGCCGCCGGTCCTCCTCATACTGCTGTGTCTCACCGGGCGTGCGGCAGCACAGCTCCGGCTTGGCGGGCAGAATGCCGTCCAGCACATCCAACAAAATGACCCGGTCATATTCCAGCCCCTTGGCCGAGTGGATCGTCGAAAGCAAAAACCTGCACCCGGGCGGATTTTCATGGTTTTGTATGATGCTGCGCAGCTTTTCCAGCCGCCGCAGCAGGTGCCGCGGCGTCGGCTCCTGTGCGCCGAGCATTTCCAGCACGGCCAGCTTCGTGCGGTCCATGCCGTTTTTGTCCAGATATTTGCCGTAGCCCAGCTGGTCGGCCAGGAACCGCACCGCATCGTCCGCGGCCATTTTGGGCAGACGCGCCAGACCGTCCGCCACGTCAGCCATGGCGGCGCGGGTGCGCGGACGGATGCTGTCCTCATTCAGCAGGGCCGTCCAGCAGCCCTGCCCGTACTGCCGCGCCTGATTGCAGGCAAACAGCGCCTGTGCGCGGGTGACGGGCACACCGAATTTGTAGTAGCAGCGCAGAAAAGTTTCCCCATCCGCGGGGTGTGCGGCCAGCGTGAAAATATCGGTCACATCGCGGACGATCTTGTTGGTAAAAAAGGTCTGGTCCACTGCCTTGCAAGCGTAGGGGATGCCCCGTCGCTCGCACAGGTCGATGATGGGCAGTGCGCTCTCGTGGTTGCGGAACAGCACCGCCGTCCCGGTATCGCAGTGCTGCGCCGTCTCAAACAAGAATGGCAGTTGGTCGGCGCGGCGCGGCACGGTGACGATCTGCAGCGGTGCGCCGGGACCCTGCGTCGGTGCGATGGTCTTGGGGCGGCGATAGCGGTTGCGCGCCACAAAGCGGTTGGCAGCCTCCAGAATCGGCTCTGTGGAGCGATAGTTCTGCTCCATCAGCAAAATCTGTGCGCCGAGATAGGTCTTTTCAAAGTCCATCAGCGCCTGGGGGTAGGCGGCGCGGAAGCCGTAAATGCTCTGGTCCTCGTCGCCGACCATAAAGATATTGCCGCTTTCCTGCGCCAGCACGCGGATAATTTCATGCTGTACCTTGGACGTATCCTGCGACTCATCGACGCAGAAATACTTGTACCGTTTGCGGAACGCCGCCGCAACCGCGGGCGCACCGCGCAGGATTTGCAGCGCAAAGCAGAGCTGGTCATCGTAGTCCATTTTGTGCGCGGCCTTCAGCGCCTTCTGGTAGCCGCGGTACAGGTCGGGCAGATTCTCAATGTCGGTTTCCAGCTCGTCCAATTCCGCGTCGGTCAGGCACATATTTTTAATGTAGGTGATGGCCGTGCGCAGATCCTTGACCGTGCTCTCGGCGGGGTACTCGTGGTTTGTGTCCTGCCATAGCCGCATGAGCAGCGGCGTGGTTTCGCTCTCATTGCGGATGAGCTCCGGCGGGGTACGGCCATACATGCGGCTGTACAGCGCGATGATGCGCGCCGCCACACCGTTGATGGTGCGGAACTCCAGCCGTGCGGCCAATTCGCCGCCGAACCGCGCCGCGAACCGGGTGCGCATCTCCTGCGTGGCGGCGACGGTGTAGGTCATTGTCAGGATGGCTTCCGGCGCAATGCCGCAGACCTCGGTCATATAGCCCAGCCGGGTGATGAGCACGGTGGTTTTGCCGCTGCCCGGCACCGCCAGCAGCAGCACCGGGCCGTTGACCGCCTCCACCGCCGCGCGCTGCTGGTCGTTCAGGGCCGCCAGATGGGCCGTTTCAAATATAGACTTGTCCATGGCAGCTCCTTTCGTGTGGTATAAATTGCCGCGCAGTAGGGGCCGCACATGTGCGGCCCGCAGCTTCACGGGGGACGCCCGCTTATAGGCAGGCCGCGGGCCGGGCATGCCCGACCCCTACAGTGTTTCCCTATTGTACCATACATCCCGCACAAAAGCAAAGCAGCCGGTCCATGCCCTCCTTGCCGAGCAGTAATTGCGTGCGTGAAAACCGGTTTAACATGTATCGTTCCTCTCTCGCCCGTAAACGAGTTCTATGGGCAAAGCCGCGGGCCGGGCATGCCCGGCCCCTACTTCTCTATATCCCCACTATGCAGATGTGATTATAAATGTCAACCTTGCAAAGTGTAAAAACCTGCAGCATTTCAGCCCGCGTATTTTGTCACCCCCAAGTCTTGGATAAACGCGCACACTGTGGTACAATATGTAAGAAAGAGCAAACTCCCCATAACCAAAGGACGTCACCATGAAACAAGGCAATTTGAATATACGCTGCACCGAAGATTACGCGGTGCTGTACTGGGATAAACCCGCCGCCGCACCCAGCGGGGCGGAATACACGGTCTCCCTGAACGGTGAGGCCGTTGGCCGCACAGACCGCACCCATTTTACGATAGAAGGGCTGAGCTACGGCAGTGCCTTCCGGGTGGACGTGGTCAGCGGCAGCTACTGCATCGGCTCGGCCACGCTGCAGTTCGGCAGGGAAAAACGCCGCATCGACATTACCGCCGCGCCCTACTTCTGCAAGGGCGACGGCCATATCCTGAACACCGACAATTTACAGCGGGCCATCAACGACTGCGGCGCGGACGATATTCTGTACGTGCCGGCGGGCGATTTCCTGACCGGCGCACTGCGGCTGCACAGCGATCTGGAAATTTATCTGGCCAAGGGCGCGGTCCTGCAGGGTACAACGAACATTCACGACTATTCGCCCCGCATCCCCAGCCGGTTTGAGGGCACCGAGATGCGCTGCTACTCAAGCCTTTTGAACGCGGGCGACATGAACCACAAGACCGGCCCGAACTGCCGCAATATCATCATCCGCGGCAGGGGCACGATCTGCGGCGGCGGGCAGGAGCTGGCCCGCAAGATCATTGAGGACGAGCGTGCCCGCATCAAGAGCTTTCTGGACGACAACAGGGAGCTCGTCGAAAGCTGCGAGAACAGCGACACGATCCCGGGCCGCGTCCGCCCGCGGCTTATCAATTTAAGCAACTGTGAGAACGTCTGGATCAGCGGTATCACGCTGAAAAACGGCCCGTCCTGGAACGTCCACATGATCTACTGCGACGACATCCAGACCGATCACTGCACCTTTGTGTCCGAGGGCGTCTGGAACGGCGACGGCTGGGACCCGGATTCCTCGACGAACTGCACGCTGTTTGCGTCGGAGTTCTCCACGGGGGACGACGCTGTCGCCATCAAGAGCGGCAAAAACCCCGAGGGCAACGAAATCAACCGTCCCTGTGCGCATATCCGGGTGTTTGACTGCCGCAGCGACTGCGGCCACGGCATCTGCATCGGCAGCGAGATGAGCGGCGGCGTGGAGGACGTGCAGATCTGGGACTGTGATCTGGCAAACTCGCTGTCCGGCATTGAGATCAAGGCCACACCCAAGCGCGGAGGCTATGTGCGCGGCGTGACCGTGCGGGACTGCATCACGCCCCGCGTCATGCTGCACAGTGTACCGTACAATGACGACGGTGTGCCCGCCGGTGCCCCGCCGAAGCTCGAGCACTGCTTCTTTGAGCGGCTGACCCTGACCGCCGAGGTGCTGGACCATGACCGCAGCCGGCACGACGCCGCCCCGATCGAGATCGCGGGCTTTGACAAGCCGGGCTATGAGGTCGAGGACATTGTCTTTAAGGATATTACCATCACCAAGCCGTCCGTCGCCCTGCCGCTGGGGCTGTGCAAGGGTGTGACGCTGAGCAATCTTGCGTGTGTGAAGGAATAAGCCTAAAGCCTCCCTTTATGAACAAATCTTAAAACTTCCTTACACCCTCTTGCACTGCGGTGCAGGAGGGTGTATTATTATCACGTTTTAATAATTAACATAAGCCAACTATTAACAGGAGGTGTTCATCAATGGGCACTGAAGCCCCTTATCTGAGCGGGGTGTTCCGCTTTGTGGCGCGGCTGCACACACTGTCCAGGCGCGGGATGCGCATGGCACTGGCCGGGCAGCCCAAATGCCGCTATGGCATGCTGCAAAGTCTGTACAATCTCATTGAGCAGCACGGCTGCGACGGCGCGATCTATGTCTCGGACATTGCGCGGCAGATGCACCAGCCTATGCCAGCGATTTCCCGCGGGCTGCGTCAGATGGAGCAGGACGGCCACATCGTCCGCGAGACAGACCCAAAGGACCGCCGCAAGACGCTGGTGCGCATCACCCCGGCAGGGGAGCGCGCCCGCAAAGCCAACGAGCAGGCCATGAACGACTACTTTGCCCGCATCATGGCGCGGCTGGCCCCGGAGCAGCTGGCGCAGGCCAACGCCGTAAAGGACGCTCTGCTCGCCGCCATCGAGGCCGAGAACGCCGCTATGAAAACCGATTTGAAAGGAGAACCCCCGCATGACGAAAATTTTTAAACAGCTGGGGCGGCACTGGGCGGCCTGCCTGGCCGTCGTTGTGCTGCTCATCGTGCAGGCATACTGCGATTTAAGCCTGCCCGACTACACAAGCAAAATTGTGGACACCGGCATCCAGCAGGGCGGCATTGAAAGCCCCGTGCCCGACACCGTCCGCAGCACAACGCTGCAGGCGCTCGAGCTGCTCATGTCCGAGGACGACGCCGCACTGGCGGACGAAGCCTACTCCGACCCCGATGCGGACGGTATGCGCACACTGAACCCGGACGCGGACACCGCCGCGCTGGAAAATGCGTTCACAACGCCGGACGTTGTGCTGTACATGGCCGCGGCGAAGAATGCCGCCACTGCCGCCGATACCACCGACACCGTGGTCCCCACGGCCTATGACCTCGATGCCGTCGCCACGCAGCTGGCCGCCGCGTCCCAGGCCCCCGGCGCACGGGAAATGCTGCAGAGCCAGCTGACGGACGGTCTCGCCCAGCTGGACGAGACCGTCGCCGACAGCCTGTCCAGCCAGGCCATGCTGCTCGTCGCGCTGGAATACGACGCTCAGGGCATTGCCCATGACGTGCAAATGTCCTATCTGCTGCGCACGGGCGGCCAGATGCTGGCTTTAACGCTGCTCATGGTTGCCGTGGCCGTCGCCGTCGGCTTTATCGCGTCCCGCGTCTCCGCCGCCATTGGCCGTGACCTGCGCCGCGACGTGTTCAGGACCGTCGTCGGCTACTCCAACGCCGAAATCGAAAAATTTTCCACTGCTTCGCTGATTACCCGCACCACGAACGACATCCAGCAGGTGCAGTTCGTCTGCGTGATCCTGCTGCGCATGGTGGCCTACGCGCCCATTTTGGGCATTGGCGGCATTCTGCACGTTGCCAGCGGCAACACAGGGCTGGAATGGATCATCTTTGTGGCCGTGGCCGCACTGCTGGCGCTCATCGCCGTTTTGATGAACGTAGCCATGCCGAAATTCAAGCAGATGCAAGTCCTGGTGGACCGGCTGAACCTTGTCAGCCGCGAAATCCTGACCGGCATTATGCCCATCCGCGCGTTCAGCCGCGAGGAATTTGAGGAAAAGCGCTTTGACAGGGCCAACACCGACCTGATGAAGACCCAGCTGTTCACCAACCGCACGATGGTCGCCATGATGCCGTTTATGACGCTCATCATGAACGGCACGAGCCTGCTCATCGTCTGGTTCGGCGGCAAGGCGATGGATCTGGGCAGCATGCAGGTGGGCGAGATGATCGCGTTCATCACCTACACGATGCAGATCGTCATGTCGTTCCTCATGCTCTCGATGGTCGCCGTCATGCTGCCCCGCGCCGGTGTGGCTGCGGACCGCATTGACGAGGTCATCAAGACCCCCTCGACCATCCATGACCCCGCTGCGCCCAAGGCACTGCCCGCGGACGGCACCCACGGCGTTGTGGCGTTCCATGACGTCAGCTTCCGCTATCCCGGCTCCGACGAGGACGCGCTCGAGCACATCAGCTTCACGGCCAGACCCGGCGAGACAACGGCCATCATCGGCTCCACGGGCTGCGGCAAATCTACGTTGCTCAACCTGATTCCGCGCTTCTACGATGTGACCGAGGGCAGCGTAACGATTGACGGCGTTGACGTGCGCGACATGACCCAGGCACAGCTGCACGACGAGCTGGGCTATGTACCGCAGAAGGGCGTGCTGTTCAGCGGCACGATCACATCCAACCTGAAGTTCGGCGGCGATCACATCACCGACGCCGACGCAGAGCAGGCCGCTGAGATCGCCCAGGCCACGGAGTTCATCTCCGCTAAGCCCGAGGGCTTCGATAGCCCGATTGCCCAGGGCGGCAGCAACGTCTCCGGCGGGCAGAAGCAGCGCCTTTCGATTGCCCGCGCTATTGCCAAGCACCCGCAGATCTATCTGTTTGACGACAGCTTCTCGGCGCTGGACTACAAGACCGACGTGGCGCTGCGCCGTGCGCTGAAGGCTAAAACTGACAACGCCACGGTCATTATTGTGGCGCAGCGCATCTCCACCGTGCTGCACGCGAACCAGATTTTGGTGCTGGATGAGGGACGCATCGTCGGCAAGGGCACCCATGCCCAGCTGATGGAAAGCTGCCCCGCGTATCAGGAAATTGCGCGCAGCCAGCTGAGCCAGAAGGAACTGAATTTGCAGAAGGAGGGTGAGTGATATGCCAAGACCCGGACGCATGACGACGGAGCGCGCCAAGGACTTCAAGGGCACGCTGCGCCAGCTGCTGGCCGCCATGAGCAAGTATAAGCTGTCGCTGGTCGTCGTCATTGTTTTTGCTGTTCTGTCAACCATTTTCAACATTGCAGGGCCGAAGATCCTGGCTAAGGCCACCACGGCGCTGGCCACCGGCTGGATCGCCAAGCTGCGCGGCGTGGGCGGCATCGACTTTGCCTACATCGGCAAGGTGCTGCTGTTTCTGCTGGGCATGTACCTGCTGTCCGCGGCGTTCAGCTTCATTCAGGGCTGGCTCATGTCCGGCCTGTCGCAGAAGGTCTGCTACGACTTCCGCGACCAGATCAGCAAAAAGATCAACCGCCTGCCGCTGGCCTACTTTGAAAAGCGCACCGTCGGCGAGGTGCTGTCCCGCATTACAAACGACGTGGATACGCTGGGCCAGAGTCTGAACCAGAGCGTGACCCAGCTGATCACCAGCGTTGCGACGATGGTCGGCGTGCTCATCATGATGCTGTCCATCAGCCCTAAAATGACGCTGATTGCCCTGCTGATCCTGCCGGTCTCGCTGGCGCTGGTGCTGGTGGTCGTCAAGTTCAGCCAGAAGTATTTCAAGGCGCAGCAGGCGACACTGGGCGTTGTCAACGGTCAGGTCGAGGAGGTCTACTCCGGCCACAACGTCATCAAGGCGTTCAACCGCGAGGCCGCCGTGCTGGACGACTTCAACGCCGCGAACGATAAGCTGTACGAATCCGCGTGGAAATCGCAGTTTTTGTCCGGCCTGATGCAGCCCATCATGAACTTTGTGGGCAACCTGGGCTATGTGGCCGTTGCCATCGTCGGCAGCATTTTTGCCGCAGCGGGCGCCATCACCATCGGCGATATTCAGGCGTTCATCCAGTACGTCAAGAACTTCACCCAGCCCATCCAGCAGCTGGCGCAGGTGTCCAACATGCTGCAAAGCATGACCGCCGCCGCCGAGCGCGTCTTTGAATTTTTGAACGAGCCCGAGGAGGACCAGCTGGCCGACCCCGCCCGCCGCGCCGACCCCGCCTGCATCGACGGTCAGGTCACGTTTGACCATGTAAAGTTCGGCTACACGCCGGAAAAGACCGTCATCCACAATTTCAGCTGCAATGTCAAGCCCGGCCAGAAGGTCGCCATCGTCGGCCCCACCGGCGCGGGCAAGACCACAATGGTCAAGCTGCTCATGCGGTTCTATGATGTGGATTCCGGCGAAATTTTGCTGAACGGCCACAACGTCAGGGACTTTGACCGCAGCGACCTGCGCGAGGGCTTCGGCATGGTGCTGCAGGATACCTGGCTGTTCAAGGGCACGATCATGGAGAACATCCGCTATGGCCGTCTGGATGCCACTGACGAGGAGGTCATTGCCGCCGCGAAGGCTGCAAACGCCGACCACTTTATCCGCACGCTGCCCGGCGGCTACCAGATGGAACTGAACGAGGACGCCTCCAACGTCAGCCAGGGCCAGAAGCAGCTTTTGACGATTGCCCGCACGATTTTGGCGGACAACCGCATCCTGATCCTCGATGAGGCGACATCGAGCGTTGACACCCGCACCGAGCAGCGCATCCAGACGGCTATGGACCGCCTGATGCAGGGCCGCACGAGCTTCATCATTGCGCACCGCCTGTCCACCATCCGCGATGCCGATTTGATCCTGGTCATGCGCGATGGCGACATTGTCGAGCAGGGCACCCACGACGAGCTGATCGAAGCCGGCGGGTTCTATGCCGATTTGTACAACAGTCAGTTTGAGGATGTGACGGCGTAAGCCCCCAAAAAAAGTCGACAGTGTGCCAAATCCGTTGCACGCTGTCGATTCAGACCGTCAAAAGAATTGCATTCCCGCCTTATTGCGTGTGTAGGGGCGACCATTGGTCGCCCGCCAACTTACCGCAGCAACGCATTTTTCGGGATAGTTTCTTGCAAGGCAAACGGGCACGGGCGAGCAATGCTCGCCCCTACAAGAGTTTCTCGACAGTCTGAGCCACCCATTTATGAGCAGTATCCGCAGGGTCGCCCTCATCCGGCCCTGCGGGCCACCTTCCCCCGCGGGGGAAGGCTTTTCTTTTATTGACACCCCTGCTATAATAGTAACCAAAGGGGGCATTATCCATGGATTACACGCAACTTACCGCGCAGGCACGGCAGGCCACGGAAGAACTGCTCGAAGCTGCGCACCTTGAAACAGGAGATATTTTTGTGGTCGGCTGCTCCAGCAGCGAGATCATGGGCGGGCGCATCGGCAAGGTTTCCAGCATGGAGGCTGCCGCTGCCGTGCTGGCGGGCGTGCTGCCGCCATTGCAGGAGCAGGGCGTCTATCTGGCCGCCCAGTGCTGTGAGCATCTGAACCGTTCTATCGTCATTGAGCGCGAGGCCGCTAAGGCCAACGGCTATCAGATCGTCTCGGCCATTCCGCAGCCCCACGCGGGCGGCAGCTGGGCCACGAACTGCTGGCAGCGCTTTAACGACCCCGTCCTTGTGGAGGAGGTCAGGGCCGCCGCGGGCATGGACATCGGCGGCACGCTGATCGGTATGCACCTGCGCCGCGTGGCTGTGCCGGTGCGCTTGTCGATGGACCACATCGGGCAGGCAATTCTGCTCTGTGCCCGCACCCGTCCGCCGTTCATCGGCGGTTCCCGCGCCGTTTACAGTCAGGAGGAAGTGCGATGATCCCCGAAGCCCAGAAGCAGCAGATGGCCGAGGCCGTCGCGAAGATCCGCGAGACGATGGCCGCTGCCGCCAAGGCCGCAGGCCGCGACCCGGCAGAGGTGCGCCTTTGCGCCGCCTGCAAGACCCGCACGGTGGAGGAGGTGCGCTACAGCGCCGACCTGCCCATTGACCTGTTCGGTGAAAACCATGTGCAGGAGCTGGTCGAAAAGACCGACGCGAACGCCTACAACGGCAAGCCCGGGCACTTCATCGGGCATTTACAGACGAACAAGGTCAACAAGGTCGTAGGCCGCGCCGCGCTGATCCAGAGCGTGGACAGCACACGCCTTTTGGATAAGATCGATGCCGCCGCGGCCCGTCTGGGGCTGGTGCAGGACATTCTCGTCGAGATCAACATCGGCGAGGAGGTCAGCAAGAGCGGCGTGGACGCCGACAGCCTGTTCCCGCTTTTGGAGACTGCCGCCGCCAGGGAGCACGTCCGTCTGCGCGGCCTGATGGCGATCCCGCCCGCCGACGCCGACGACACCGAGACCCGCCGCTTTTTTGCACAGATGCGGGAGCTTTTGGCCAGAGCCGATGCCCGGCACTATGACCGGGCGCAGATGGACATTCTGTCCATGGGCATGAGCCACGACTACGCCGCCGCCATCGCCGAGGGCGCGACCATCGTCCGCGTCGGCACGGCGATTTACGGCGCACGGGATTACAGCAAAAAGGCATAATTTCAGGCTTCCCCCGCGGGGGAAGCTGTCCGCGAAGCGGACTGATGAGGGCAAAGCTTCCGCAGCCACCCGTTCACGGGATTTCGCCGCAGACTCGCCCCTCATCCGGCCCTTCGGGCCACCTTCCCCCTCGGGGGAAGGCTTTTTTATTTTCTCCCCCTGTATTCCCGCGGCGTCATCCCGTACCGCTTTTTGAACAGACGGTTGAAGTAGGACAAATTCTCAAACCCGCATTGTTCCGCAATCGCCAGCACGGTGTCGCTGCCGCTGCGCAGGGCATCGGCGGCGGCGTTCAGGCGTTGCTCGTTCAGGTATTCGGTAAAGCCCTGGCCGGTCATTTTCTTGAACCAGCGCATAAAATGGCTGGGGCTGCATCCGCAGGCCGCCGCTGCGTCGGTCACATGCAGCGCCCCCGCGTAGCCCTCATTCACAAGCTGCACCACGGTTTTCAGCCGCCGGGTATCGGGGGTATCGGCAGGGGGCAGGTCTCCGGCGCGGCCCACCAGCGCCGCCAGAAACAGCAGCAGCTCGCCCTTTATACAGAGTTCATATCCCACGTCTTTGATCTTGTTGAATTCCTCCGCCGCATGCAGGCACCGCACTGCCCAGTTGTAGCCCCAGTCTTCCGGGCCAAGGCGCATGGGCAGAGCCAGACGTCCGCTCTGCAGCGGCAGCAGGTACTTCTCGGCACAGATGTCACCGGCGCCGCCCAGCAGCTCCAGCTCAAAGATGATGTTCTCATATTCCATTGCCTCACCGGGCAGCTGGCGCAGGGCGTGCAGCACGCCGGGGGCAAACACGTAAATGTCGCCCGCCTGTGCCGTGTAGGTCGTCAGCCCGGCCTGCACGATGCCGCGCCCTTTCTTGACAAAGACCAGCTCCATGCTGTCCTGCCAGTGCAGCGCCACCTGCGGGAAATCCTTCGGGATCGTGCACGGGTAGATATTGAACGGGAACCACGCGGCCCCGTGTTGCTTTGCTTCGCGTAAACGCTCTTGTTTCGCCATATTTTCACCTCGCATGATAGTATTGTACCATAAGTTGCGGGTATTTTGCAAGTCAGATGCACGTTTTGTGTGGTATAACCAAGTTGTACCCAAGAAGCTCATACACAAATGGAGGGAACCTCTTATGAATATGACTGCTGCGATGGAAGCCAGAACCAACAAGCCCCTGACCGCCTGCACGGATCAGGAAATCTATCTGGCCCTGTTAGACATCGTCCGCGAACAGAGCGCCGCCCGCGTCCGTCCCGTCACGGGCCGCAAGCTCTACTATATCAGCGCCGAGTTTCTGATCGGCAAGCTGCTGTCCAACAACCTTATCAATTTAGGGCTGTACGACGACACCCGCGCCGCGCTGGCCGCTGCCGGGAAAAAACTGTCCGATATTGAGGAGGTCGAGCCGGAGCCAAGCCTTGGCAACGGCGGGCTGGGCCGTCTGGCCGCCTGTTTCCTTGACTCCCTCGCCACGCTGAACCTGCCCGGCGACGGTGTCGGCCTGCGGTATCACTTCGGCCTGTTCCACCAGTCCTTCAAGGACGGCGTCCAGAACGAGCTGCCCGACCCGTGGCTGACCGCCCACTCCTGGGCGGAAAAAACGGATACGGTCTATCCCGTCGAGCTGGCCGGCAAGACCTACAGCGCCCGTCTGTACAAGCTGGCCGTCACGGGCTACGAGGGCCGCACAAACACGCTGAATCTGTTTGATCTCGACACCATTGATGAGAGCATCGTCCACGACGGCATCACGTTCGACAAGACCGACATCGACAAAAACCTGACGCTTTTCCTGTATCCCGATGACTCCGACGAGGCCGGACGCCGTCTGCGCGTCTACCAGCAGTACCTGATGGTTTCCGCCGGGGCCCAACTGATTCTGGCCGAGTGCGCCGCCCGCGGCTGTGATTACCACGATCTGGCCGACTACGCCGCCATCCAGATCAACGACACCCACCCCAGCATGGTTATCCCCGAGCTGATCCGCCTGCTGGGGGAGAAGGGCATCGACTTTGACGAGGCCGTCGAGATCGTCACAAAGACCTGTGCCTACACGAACCACACCATTCTGGCCGAGGCGCTCGAAAAGTGGCCCCGCGCCTATCTGGACGCCGTCGTGCCGCAGCTCATGCCCATCATTGAAAAGCTCGACACGCTGGCCCGCACCCGCACCACAGACGAGAGTCTGGCCATCATCGACTGTGATGACCGCGTTCACATGGCCCACATGGACATCCACTTCACCCACTCGACGAACGGCGTTGCCCATCTGCACACCGAAATCCTGAAAAACAGCGAGCTGCACGGCTTTTACCAGCTCTACCCCGAAAAATTCAACAATAAGACCAACGGCATCACCTTCCGCCGCTGGCTGCTGGAGTGCGACCCGGCACTGACCGCCGAGATCGAAAAGCTCATCGGTTCCGGCTTCCGCAAGGACGCCGCCGAGCTTGAAAAACTGCTGCCCTACACGGAAAATGTCGATATTTTGCAGCAGTTCTCCGCCGTCAAGGCGCAGAACAAGCGCGCACTGGCCGACTGGCTGCACCGCACGCAGGGCATCACCGTTGACCCGGATGCAATGTTCGACATCCAGTCCAAGCGCCTGCATGAGTACAAGCGCCAGCAGCTGAACCTGCTCTACCTGATCCACCAGTATCATGAGATCAAGGCCGGGCATCTGCCCGCCACGCCGCTGGTCAGCATCTTCGGTGCCAAGGCCGCCCCGGCGTACACGATTGCCAAGGACATCATCCACGCCCTGCTGACCCTGTCTAAGGTCATTGCGGCGGATCCGGTTGTGTCGAAGTATCTGCAGGTTGTCTTTGTGGAAAACTACAACGTCACCGCCGCTGAGAAGCTCATCCCCGCCTGCGACCTGTCGGAGCAGATCTCGCTGGCCTCCAAGGAGGCGTCCGGCACCGGCAACATGAAGTTCATGCTCAACGGTGCGCTGACGCTGGGCACAATGGACGGTGCGAACGTCGAGATCTGTCAGCAGGTCGGCGATGAGAACATCTATATCTTCGGCCAGACGTCCGACCAGGTCATCCACCGCTATGAGATGGGCGACTATCAGGCCAGCCAGTGGGTGGAGGGTGACCCCAACATCCGCCGCGCCGTCGATTTCCTCGTCGGGCCGGAGATGCTGGCCGCCGGGCATGAGGAAAACCTGCGCCGCCTGCACGACGAGCTGGTCTGGAAGGACTGGTTCCAGACGCTGCCCGACTTCAACGCCTATGTGGTGCGCAAGGGTCAGGCCCTGAGCGACTACGCCTGCGACCCGCTGGGCTGGCGCAAAAAGTGCGTCATCAACATTGCCAAGGCCGGCCTGTTCAGCAGTGACCGCACGATTGCCGAGTACAACAGGGACATCTGGCATCTGGGCGAGTAATCCACCTCTATAAGCAACCGCATCCCCTGTCCGCACGGGCAGGGGATTTTTGCTTGTGTATGGCTTCTTTACATGGGATGCCGGATGCAAAGGTTTCCGCTGGGCGTTGAAACGTTTCCCTTGCAAACTGTCGCTCTACCTGCTACAATAAATGCAGACTATTTGTAAGGAGCGATCACCCATGAACTGGCATCAGGCCTGTGAGCTGCCCTATTATCACGGCGGCGACCTCGGCGCAAATCCAACGGCGGAGGAAACCACCTTCAAGCTGTGGGCTCCCACCGCCTACGGGGTTGTGGTCTGCCTGTATGCCACCGGCACCGACACCGAGCCGGGCGCGAAAGAGCTGGGCGTACACGAAATGCGCCGCGGCGATGGCGGCGTCTGGGCCATTGTGCTGCCCGGCAACCTGCACGGGACGTATTACATCTACCGCATCTACTTCCCGGATGGCCGCGTGCATGAGGTCGTGGACCCCTACGCCCGCAGCGCCGGGGCCAACGGCACCCGCGGCATGGTGGTGGACCTGACACAGGCCGCCCCCGACGGCTGGGAGCAGGACCGGCGCCCCGTCATCCCGGCCCACGCCCGCAGCGTGTGGGAGGTGCATGTGGCGGACTTTTCCGCTGACGAGCACAGCGGTGTAAAACCGGAGTGGCGCGGCAAGTTCATGGGCTTCACGCCCGATGACACCACGCTGGACAACGACGGCGAACACCCGACCTGCCTGAATTATCTGAAAAATCTGGGCATCAGCCATGTGCAATTACAGCCTATCTACGACTACGCCACGGTGGACGAGTCCCGCCCCGACGGCGGCTACAACTGGGGCTACGACCCGCAGAACTACAACGTGCCCGAGGGCAGCTTTGCCACCGACCCGTTCCACGGCGAGGTGCGCGTCAAGGAGTGCCGCGCCATGGTCGCCGCGCTGCACCGCGCGGGGCTGGGCGTCGTGATGGACGTCGTCTACAACCACACCTACCACGGCGAGAGCAATCTGGAGCGCACCGTGCCCGGCTACTGGAACCGCCGCTGGCCCAACGGCATGATGACCAACGGCTCCGGCTGCGGCTGTGACCTGGCCAGCGAGCGCCCGATGGTGCGCAAATACGTGGTCGAGTCGGTGCTGTACTGGGCCACAGCCTACCACATCGACGGTTTCCGCTTTGACCTGATGGCGCTGGAAGACGTGGACACGATGAACGCCATCCGCGCCGCGCTGGACAGTCTGCCCGGCGGCGAGAGCATTTTACTGTACGGCGAGCCTTGGATGGGCGGCGGCACGAACCTTGAAGGCGGCGCACGCCCCGCCGACAAGCGCGCCCTCGACGCGCTGCATGAACGCATCGGATTTTTCTGCGATGACACGCGGGACTGCATCAAGGGCAACGTCTTTGACGCGGCCAACGCGGGCTATGTCAACGGCGCACCGCAGCATGGCTACGATGTGCTGCACTCGATCAGCGCGTGGCGCAGCGGCGCACACGGCTTCTGGCCCAAGCGCGCCGGGCAGGTCGTGCAGTACGTCTCCGCCCATGACAACTACACACTCTGGGACAAGCTGGCCGCCGTGGGCCGCCGCGGCGATTACGACTGCCCCGACGCCGATTTGCTGGCACAGAACCGCATGACGGCGGGCATCTACCTGACCTGTCAGGGTCTGCCCTTTATGCAGGCGGGCGAGGAGTGGGGCCGCACCAAGTACGGCGACCACAACAGCTACAAGGGGCCGCTGGCCACGAACCGGCTGGACTGGACCCGCGCCCATCGCCCGGAGTTTGCCGCGCTGACGGCGTTTTACCGCGGCATGCTGGCCATCCGCCGCGCCTATCCGCGGCTGAGCGGTGCGGCAGGGGAGCCGGAGCCGTTTATTCTGGCGCTGCCGGGCTGGCTCATCGGCTTTGTGCCGGAGAACGACGGCACGGCCACGGCGGGTCAGCTGGCCGTCTACTACAACCCCGAGCGCACCCGCCAGTGGGCCAGCCTGCCCGCCGGTACCTGGCGCAAAGTAAGCGACGGCGTCCACGCCGGTGTGACACCCTTCGGCCCCTGCTTCCGGGATGCGTTGGAGCTGGCCCCGACGAGCGTGACGGTGCTGGTGGCGGAGTAAAAGTATAATCACGTTTCATGGGAGAGGGAGAGCCTCTCCCTTTTTGTTTGTCGCCCCTTTTATTGTGGCCTTGTAGGGAGGGGTCTTGACCCCTCCGCGGGGCGTCGAGGACGCCGCCCCCTACAACCTTGTCATTTTGTTCACAAAAACTTTGTTTGACAGACTGTCCAATTTCCCTGTATAATAGATTTATACGTTATACGATTTGTAGAATAGCCCGCCGCTGCTACAAAGTGTTTACCACACACGGACAGAAAAGGGAAAGGGAGGCCGTCACCATGAGCGACTACGCAGCCATTGAAAAGGAAGCCCGCATTTTTACCGAGGAATGTGTCACCAACAACCGCATTGATCCCACGCTGTTTGCCCAATACGACATCAAGCGCGGCCTGCGCGACAAAAACGGCAAGGGCGTGCTGGCGGGCATCACGAACATTTCCCGCATCGACGCCTTTGAGGAGCGCGACGGCCAGAAGGTTCCCTGCGAGGGCAAGCTCTGGTACCGCGGCTACAACGTCTATGACCTGATCCGCGGTCTGCGCGGCAAGCGCTATGCGTTTGAGGGCGCGGCCTATCTGCTGCTGCTCGGCGACCTGCCGAACAAAGAGCAGCTCGAGAGCTTCACCACCTGCCTTGCCAAATGCCGCGACCTGCCGACAAACTTTGTGCGCGACGTCATCATGAAGGCCCCCAGTCACGACCTGATGAACTCGCTGACCCGCAGCGTTCTGACGCTGGCCAGCTATGATGACGACATCTGCAAGACCGACCTGCAGACCCAGCTGGAACAGTGCATCAAGCTCATCAGCGTTTTCCCGATGCTGGCGGTCTACGGTTACCACGCCTACAATTACTATGAGTGCGGCGGCAGCATGTACATCCACCGCCCCGACCCGAGCCTGTCCACGGCGGAAAACCTGCTGAAGATGCTGCGTCCCGACCAGAAGTACACCGACCTCGAGGCCCACGTGCTGGACATTGCCCTGCTGCTGCACATGGAGCACGGCGGCGGCAACAACTCGACCTTCACGACCCGTGTCGTCACCTCGTCCGGGTCGGACACCTACTCCGTCATTGCGGCGGCGCTTTCCAGCCTGAAGGGCCCCAAGCACGGCGGCGCGAACATCAAGGTCATGAAGATGATGGACGACATCCGCGCCCACGTCGCCGACCCGCTGGACGAGGAGGCCATGGCTGATTATCTGGGCCGCATTGTGGACCGCCAGGCGTTCGACCAGAAGGGCCTGATCTACGGCATGGGCCATGCGGTCTACTCGCTGAGCGACCCGCGCGCGGTGGTGTTCAAGAGCTTTGTCCACCAGCTGGCCGACGCCAAGGGCCGCAGCCGCGACTTTGAGTATTACAACACGATCGAGCGGCTGGCCCCGCAGGTCATTGCCGAGAAGCGCCATATTTATAAGGGCGTCTCGACGAACGTGGACTTCTACTCCGGCTTTGTGTATGACATGCTGGGCATCCCGGTGGAGCTGTACACCCCGATCTTTGCGGTTGCGCGTATCGTCGGCTGGTCCGCCCACCGCATGGAGGAGCTTGTCAACGTGGATAAGATCATCCGCCCGGCCTACCAGAGCATCATGCAGACAAGGGAGTATGTGCCGCTGGAGGAGAGATAAAAGAGAAAAAGAGAGAAGAATTTTCACACAGGGCGAAGGTTCTTCTCTCTTTTTTTGGTATAAAGCCCCTTTTGGGGCTGCTTTGCAGGGCAGAGTCTTGCCCCCTCCGCGGCGGGGTGAGGGCACCCCGCCCTACATTCTCCCGGAAAAGGGGGCGTAGGGGAGGGATTTATCCCTCCCGGGACGTGTACGGCATCCGCGGGGCGTCGGGGACGCCGCCCCCTACGTTGGCCGAATATTACGCAAATCCGTCCAAAATGACTTTCAGTTCTGCCCAAATGTCCTCCTGCGAGGCGTTGAACCAGTTGCCCGTCGGGCGGCATATGGCCTTGTACAAAATGCCGTCCTGTGCAAAGTAGGCCACCGACTGCGTCCACGGCATCGAGGTTGGATTGCTTGTGCAGTGGGGGATCAATGCGGTGTTTCCGTTGGCCATGGGGTAGCTTTCACATTCCCATGTCAGCCCAGCACTTTTTTCTTCAAATATGGCCGTAGCTGTTTCCTGCGGGGAGTCGCCCAAATAGGCAACTGCCATCAATTCCACCCTGTAGTCACCCAGCTTTTTGCTGACGCGCAGATAGAGCTTTTCCGGCGTTTCGCCGCGCCCGATGGGGATAAACCCGGCGGGGTACTCTTCTGGTAGAACCATAAAGACCCGCCCATCTGTGCCCACCGGAATTTGTGGCAAATCGTCCGTGAACAGCGCAATGGCCGAGCCGTCATCCGTCTCACCCGCATCCAGCACCGCGTTTTGCACCAGCGGAAGGCCCGTCGCCGCGGTCATCTCGTCCCAGCTGCCATAGCCGCGCGCCGCCTTGGCATAAACATTCCGCATATCCTTCTCCGAGGGGTGAAGACTTCCGCTCATCGAACCGCTGGCGGGCTTCGTGCCGTCCGCCGCCGTCTCCCCGTTATGGTTTGCCACCAGCCCCGCCATTAAATCCCCATCCAGCGTGAAATACTGCCGCTCATACGTGATGGCGTACCCGGTGTTGGCCTCGGGGGCGAAGGACGGGCGCGGGTTTTCGCGCAGGTTCGTGAACTCCGCCGTGCCCGCCAGCACCCCGGCGGCGATCAG
>UMIM01015521.1_pt1 | contig 18383 bp, 14 predicted proteins | sample 1965831 | NCBI WGS metagenome assembly UMIM01 (sample SAMEA4836125, study PRJEB28245) | human gut metagenome | biome: gut microbiome; material: fecal sample | place: Denmark | collected 2008 | reverse complement strand
CTTTCTTTTGCTGCCAAAAGAAAGAACAAGTTCCCGGGAGACTACCGTTAATGGCCCGTTTTACACAAATTTTACACAACATTTACCTTCCCGTGGTGGTGTACCTGCGGCGCATACATTATAATAGAAGGCGGTATAGTGTAAAACTCAATAAGAGAATGGATGTGTAACACCGGATGACCATTTTTAATGTGTTCACCCTGATGGGCGGCATTGCCATGTTTTTGTATGGCATGGACCTGATGGGGAAAGCTCTGGAACAGACCGCCGGCAGTAAGCTGCAGGGCATTCTGTCCACCATGACCAGCAGCCCCATCCGCGGTTTGCTGCTCGGCATGGCCGTCACTGCCGTCATTCAGTCCAGCGGTGCCACCACCGTTATGGCCGTCGGCTTCGTCAACTCCGGCCTGATGGAGCTGCATCAGGCCATCAGCGTCATTATGGGCGCAAACGTCGGTACGACTGTCACCGGCTGGCTGCTCTCGCTGTCCGGCTTGGAGGGCGACAGCTTCCTCACAAAAATGATGAACCCTACCGCGTGGAGCCCGATCCTCGGCTTCATCGGCATCTGGATGTATATGATCGGCAAGGACCGCAAGCGCGGCATCGGTAAAATCCTGCTGGGCTTCTCCATTTTGATGGCCGGCATGAACACGATGTCCCATGCCATGTCCCCGCTGGCCGACGAGCCGTGGTTCATGGATCTGTTCCTCAGCTTCAAAAACCCGATCCTCGGCGTCATTGCGGGCGCGGTGCTGACGGCGGTTTTGCAGTCCTCGTCGGCGTCCGTCGGTATCCTGCAGGCCCTGACCAGCACCGGCGCGGTCACCTACTCCGCTGCCGTGCCCATCATCATGGGCCAGAACATCGGCACCACCGTCACGGCGCTGATCTCCTCGGCGGGCGCAAACAAGAACGCAAAGCGCACCGCCTTCGTCCATCTCTATTTTAACGTTATCGGCACGATCCTCTTCCTGTGCGGGTTCTACGGGCTGAACGCGCTGATCAGTTTTGCCTTCTTCAACGAGACGGCCAACACCTTCGGCATCGCCATCGTACACACAATTTTTAACGTAGTAACGACGGCTATTCTGCTGCCGTTCAACCGCCTGCTGGAAAAACTGGCCATTTTGACCGTGCCCGACTCCCCGTCCGACAAAAAGCAGGAGAACACCCTGCTGGACGAGCGTCTGCTGACTACGCCGTCCGTGGCCGTGGGCCGCGCCATGCTGACCGGCAGCGATATGGCGGAAATCTGCCGCACCGCGCTTTTGCAGGCCATGTCCACCACCCGCGTCTGGAATGACACCATCGCGGACGAAGTCCTGCGCAAAGAGGACGCCGTTGACCATTATGAGGACGTGCTGGGCACCTACCTTGTCAAGCTGAGCGCCAAGCATCTCTCAGTGGATGACAACCGCACCGTCAACACGCTGCTGCACACCATCGGCGATTTTGAGCGCGTCTCCGACCACGCCGTGAACATTATTAAAACAGCCGAGGAAATCCGCGACAAGGACATCAAATTCAGCGAAGAAGCGCTGAATGACCTGTCCGTTCTGGAGGCCGCCGTGCAGGACATCGTCAACCGCACGGTGGATGCGTTCCAGAAGTGCGACACCTACGCCGCCGGCAAAATCGAGCCGCTGGAGCAGGTCGTGGACGGCCTGGTGCGCGAGGTCAAGACCCGCCACATCGCGCGTCTGCAGGCCGGTGTCTGCACGATCGAGTACGGCTTTGTGCTGGACGATCTTTTGACGAACTACGAGCGCATCGCCGACCATTGCTCGAACATTGCGGTGGCCATGATCGAGGTCGCGGCGGACAAGTTCGACACCCACGAGTACCTGAACAACGTCAAGCACGGCGGCAGCGTGAAGTTTGAGCGCCGCTACGAGAAATACCGTGGCCGCTACACCTTCCCGCCGGAGGCGTATTCCGAACCCGCTGAAAACCCGGCTGAAAACTAAAAATTACGTGCCTTCCCCTATGGGGGAAGGTGGCCGAGGCTCCGACCGAGGCCGGATGAGGGGCAGCCTTCCGGCTTCAACCCGTAAACGGGCGGCCACGATAACGTTGCCCTCATCAGTCCGCTTCGCGGACAGCTTCAGTCTCCGCGCTAAGAGCTGCCTGCGGCGGTTGCGCTCCGACACGCGCCTGCGGGCGCAGCCCCGAGGGGGAAGCCTTTTTGTAGGGGCGGGGCATGCCCCGCCCGCAACAGAAAAGCAGCCGCCCGTTATCGGACGGCCACGCAAAGCCGCGGGCCGGGCATGCCCGGCCCCTACGTTTATAGTAAGGGGTATTTTCTATGATCTACATCGTTGAGGACGACTCCAGCATCCGTGAGCTGGAGCAATACGCTTTGCAATCCAACGGGTACGAGACCACGGGCTGCGAGGACGCGGCCAGCTTCTGGGCGGCGCTGCGCAGCGGGCGGCCCGACCTCGTCATTCTGGACGTCATGCTGCCCGACGAGGACGGCTACCAGATTCTGGCCAAGCTGCGCGCCGACCCGACCTGCGCCGCAACGCCGGTCATCATGGTCACGGCCAAAACCAGCGAGATCGACGTCGTCAAGGGGCTGGACCACGGTGCGGACGACTACCTGTGCAAGCCGTTCGGCATCATGGAGTTCATCTCCCGCGTGCGGGCCGTGCTGCGCCGCGCTGCCGCTGCCGTCCCCGCGCCCGCCGCGTCCACGCTGCGCTTCGGGGACATTGTGCTGGACGACGTGTCCCGCACCGTCCGGGTGGGCGGCGTGCCCGTGGAGCTGACCTTCAAGGAATACGCGCTGCTGCATCTGTTTTTGGAGCACCCGGAGGAGGTCCTGGCCCGCGAGCGCATCATGAAGGACGTCTGGGACACCGACGATTTACTGGAATCCCGCACCATCGACATGCACGTCCGCTCGCTGCGCCAGAAGCTCGGCGCGGCGGGCGAGGCCATCCGCACCGTGCGCAAGGTGGGCTACAAGCTGAGCACGGAGGGCAGCGATGACTGACGACGAACGCTGCACGCGCCAGCCCCTCAGCATGACCCGCCGCTACCGGCGCGGCCTGATCCTGACCGGGCTGCTCTGCGCGCTGGCCGTGCTGACGGCGGCAACGGTGCTTTTTCAGCGCAGCTACGCAGAACGCATTGACAATTACCTGATGCAGATCTGCCATGGCTACGCCGCAGCCTACGAGGCACAGGACACCCACAGCGCTACCACGCTGCTGAACCTGCTGCCTGAGAACTGCCCCCTGCGCATCACCCTCATCGACACAGACGGCACGGTGCTGTACGACACCAAACGCGGTTCCTACGTCGTGGACGTAAACGGCGACATCTACGCGGCCCAGACCGACCTGCCCAACCACGCCGACCGCCCGGAATTTCAACAGGCAATGGCGAACGGTTCCGCGTGCATCACCCGCGAGAGCGAGACGCTGCAGCTGGAGACGCACTACTACGCCGTGCGCATCGACCTGCCGGAGGGCGCACAGGTGCTGCGCGTGGGCGAGGACGTCGCGAACATCTGGGGCCTGAGCACCGACACCCTGCCGCTGCTGTGCGGTGCAGTCGTGCTGATTTTGCTCGCTGCCACGCTGTTCAGCTGGTGGCTGACCCGCCGCATGGTGCAGCCTATCAACCATCTGGCCGAGCATCTGGACACGATCGAGGCCGATGTGCCCTATGAAGAATTGATCCCGCTGGCACGGACGATCCAGACGGACCGCAAGCTGCGCGAGGACAACGAGACGATGCGCCGCGAGTTCACGGCCAACGTCAGCCACGAGCTGAAAACCCCGCTGACGAGCATTTCCGGCTATGCCGAGCTGATCGAGACCGGCATGGCAAAGCCCGCCGACGTGCCGACCTTCGCCGCGCGCATCCACAAGGAGGCACAGCGGATGATCGCGCTGGTCAGCGACATTCTGCAATTGAGTGAGCTGGACAGCACCCAGGCCAGCCACAGCCGCGAGCCTGTGACCGAGATGGCCCCTGTGGATCTGGCCGCGCTGGTCAAGGAGACGGCCCAGAACATGACGGTCAACGCCCGCCGGGCCTACGTGACGCTGCAATACGATGCCAGACCCGCCACCGTGCGCGGCAGCCGCGACCAATTGAGCGAACTGACGCAGAATTTGTGCGACAATGCCATCCGCTACAACCGCCCGGGCGGCCATGTGGAGCTGCGCTGCGGTGTAGGCGGCGACGGCTGCCCGTATTTTGAGGTCGAGGACAACGGCATCGGCATCCCGCAGGACAGCCAGACCCGCGTGTTTGAGCGGTTCTACCGCGTGGACAAGAGCCGCTCCAAGGCCACGGGCGGCACGGGCTTAGGGCTTGCCATCGTCAAGCACATTGCCCTGCTGCACGACGCAAAAATTGACCTGCAGAGCCAGGTCGGCACCGGGACGACCATACGGGTGACGTTCCCGAAAAATTCGTAACTTCGCAACGCGGTAGGGGCTGGGCATGCCCGGCTCCTACAAATGCACCCACCAAACAAAAAAAAGCTGCCGCTCTCCTACGAGCAGCAGCTTTTTATTTACAATGTTACGCCAGCACGAATGTCTGCAGGGCCCAGACACCCAGGACGACGATGCCCAGGGCGATGCGGTACCAGCCGAAGGCCGTGAAGGTGTGCTTCTTGACGTAGTCCATCAGGAAGCGGATGGCCAGAATGGAGACGACAAACGCCACGATGCAGCCGACCAGCAGCGCGCCGATCTCGCCAACCGTAAAGACGCCGCCGCCCGCCAGGAACTTGACGAGCTTGAGGCCCGACGCGCCCGCCATGACCGGGATGGCCAGGAAGAAGGTGAACTGGGACGCGCAGGCGCGGCTCATGCCGCAGAGCAGGCCGCCGATGATGGTGGAGCCGCTGCGGGACGTGCCGGGGATGAGCGCCAGCACCTGCCACGCACCGACGATAAGCGCCTGCCTGTAGGTGATGCGGCTCAGCTTGGTGGTGGTGGGCACACGGGGGCGGCGCTCGATGAGGATGAACGCGATGCCGTAGACGATCAGCATGACCGCGACGACGACGCTGTTATAAAAATGTGCGTCGATCCAGTCGTCCAGCGCCAGGCCCAGCACGGCGGCGGGCAGGCAGGCGACGATGATCTTGAACCACAGCCGCATGACCGGCCAGCGGACGTGCTTCGCCAGGCCGGAGTCACGGCCATTGTCAACGCAGAAGGGCCACAGCTTTTTGAAATACATGACCACAACGGCCAGGATCGCGCCCAGCTGAATGACGACGCGGAACATCTCCATAAATTCGGCGCTGAAGCTGAATTTAAGTACCTGCTCGGCCAGGATCATGTGGCCGGTGCTGGAGATGGGCAGCCACTCGGTAATGCCCTCGATCACACCGTAGATGACCGAACGCAGCAAATCAAAAAACAAATCCATTCGAGAAACCTCCTTACGTGCTACCTTATATAATACCATAAATCGTGCAAATGGGAACAGCTTTTTGAGAATTTACATCTTTTTTACGGTAAATGGGCGCGGCGGCTTGCTGTTTTCGTCAAATGCAACTATAATAAGAATGATTTCTTGTGCAAAGAGGTTTTGAGGAATGTATAAAACCGTACTGTTTGATTTGGATGGGACCCTGCTGAATACGATTGACGACCTGGCCGACTCCGCGAACCGCGTCTGCGCCGCCCACGGCTGGCCGCAGTATGAAACTGCGCAGTACCGCTATTTTGTGGGCAACGGCATCCCGAAGCTGGTGGAGCGATTCAGCCCCGCAAGCTGCCGCAGCCCGGAGCAGCTGGCCGCGACGCTGGCCGAGTTTGATAAGGTCTACGGCGCGCACATGCACGACAAGACCGCGCCGTACCCCGGTATGCCGGCGCTGCTGGCCCGGCTGAAGGCCGCCGGGGTGCGGATGGCGGTGTTCTCCAACAAGGCGGACGAGTTTGCCCGCGCCGTGGTCGCGCGGTATTTTGACGCCGACCTGTTTGAGGTCGTCCGCGGTGCGCTGCCCGACGTGCCCACGAAGCCCGCCCCCGAGGGGACGCGCGCCCTGATGGCGCACCTTGGCGTCGAGGCCGACGGCAGTGTGCTGTACGTCGGTGACAGCAATGTGGACGTGGAGACCGCCCACAACGCGGGCCTGCCCTGCTGCGGGGTCTTGTGGGGGTTCCGGACCCGCGAGGAGCTGACCGAAGCCGGGGCAGAGTACCTGGCCGAGGATGTCCAGGGGTTGGAAAAGGTTGTTTTGGGGTGACGTGAGTGACCCGGGCCCCCGAAACGCCGGGAATACCGGGAGATTGCCCGGAGACGAGATTTGACCGGACCGTTCCGGGGCGACCCCGACGCCCACGGAACAGAAGTTTACGGACCATACGTAGGGCGGCCTGCCCACAGGCCGCCGTGCCCGTTTGCGATAAGGAGAAGCCTTGCGGATCGTTGTAGGGGGCGGCGTCCCCGACGCCCCGCGGAGGGGTCAAGACCCCTCCCTACGATGCAAACCGGTAAAGGGGATACAACGGCAAGGCTGCGGGCCGGGCATGCCCGGCCCCTACGGACTGCTGTTTCCGGGTCAAATTACAACATTTTTCACAAAAAGGAGCTGGTATTATGATTGCACAGCACTATAAAGATATGCTGGGCTCCAAGTCGGTTATCCGTCAGATTTCTGAATGGAGCACCGCCCGCGGCGCGGAGATCGGCTATGAGAATGTGTTCGATTACTCGCTGGGCAACCCGTCTGTCCCCTGCCCGCCGCAGTTCACCGCGGCTTGCGAGGACCTGCTGGCCCACACCGACCCCGTCAGGCTGCATGGCTATACGCCGACGCTGACGCTGCCGTCCGCCCGCAAGGCCGTGGCCGAAAGCCTGAACCGCCGGTTCGGCATGGACTACACCGCCGACCATATCTTTATGACGACGGGCGCGGCGGGTGCGCTGGCCCATGCTGTGCGCTGCGTCGGCGTGCCCGGGCAGAACATCGTAACGTTTGCGCCGTTCTTCCCCGAGTACAAGCCGTACATCGAGGGCGCGGGGCTTACCCTGCGCGTGACGCCGCCGCGGTGCGCGGACTTTCAGATCGACTTTGAGGCGTTCGCGCAGCTCGTGGACGAGAACACCGCCGCCGTGCTCATCAACAGCCCCAACAACCCCAGCGGCACCGCCTACAGCGAGGAGACCCTGCAGCAGCTGGCCGACTTTTTGACCCAGGCAAGCGCCAAATACAGCCACCACATCTTCCTGATTTCCGACGAGCCGTACCGCGAGATTTCGTTCGGCGGCAGGGTCACGCCCTACCCCGCCAAATTCTACGATGATACGCTCACATGCTACTCCTTCTCCAAGAGTCTGAGCGTGCCGGGCGAGCGTATCGGCTATGTGGCCGCCAACCCGCGGTGCGAGGACGCCGCGTACATCGTGCCGATGTGCGGTCAGATCTCCCGCGGGACCGGCCACAACTGCCCGTCGTCCCTCATCCAGATGGCCGTCGAGCGCTGCCTTGACGTGACGAGCGACCTGTCCGTCTACGAGACGAACATGAACCTGATCTACGACGAGCTGATCGCGCTGGGCTTCACCGTCGTCAAGCCGGACGGCACGTTCTACATCTTCCCGAAGGCGCTGGAGGACGACGCAAAGGCGTTCTGCCAAAAGGCGCTGAAATATGACCTGGCGCTGGTCCCCGGTGACAGCTTCGGCTGCCCCGGCTACTTCCGCATGGCATACTGCATCGAGACCGAAAAAGTCCGCCGCAGCTTTGCCGCGCTGGAGAAATTCGTGGCCGAGGAGTACGGCGTCACCAAACACTAAGGAGATTTTATGTCGATTCTACGCCGCGTTTTTCCGATTTTGCTGACGGCTGCGCTGCTGTGTGCCTGCGTGCAGATGCCCAACGCCCCACAGGACGTGCTGCCCGCCCCGACGCCGCAGCCCACGGCGGCCCCCGCCGCCACGCCGGAGACAAGCCCCACGCCGACGCCCGAGCCGACAGTGGCCCCCGCGATGGCGACGGCCACGAGCAACGCCACCAAGAACGCGCCGCAGATCAAGGACCCGACAACCTGGGACGATAACGCCGCAAAGACGCTGGCCGGGCTGGAAACGCAGTTTGCCGCCTACGGCCTGACGCTGGACGCGAAGGAGGGCTGCCCCTACCTGCTGGCGGTCAACAACGCAGGCGGCGTGGTCACGGTCTACGCCGTGGATTCTGCCACAAAAAAGTACGCTGTGCCGTTCATGGCGATGGTGTGCAGCGGCGGCATGGACACCCCCACCGGGTATTTTTCGACCCCGGTGGACTACAGCTGGCGGCTGCTGATGGGCCCGAGCTACGGCCAGTACGCGACCCGCATCTATGACAGCTACCTGTTCCACAGCGTGCCCTACTACAGCCAGCACAAGGACGATGTGGAGTACGACGAGTTCAACCTGCTGGGCACCCGCGCCAGCTTGGGCTGCATCCGGCTGGCCGTGGTGGACGTGAAGTGGATCTACGACAACTGCCCGCTGGGCACGCCGGTCATCATCTACAACGACGCCGACGACCCCGGCCCGATGGGAAAGCCCGGCACGATCTACACCGACCCCGCCGACACCGAGAAGCGCGGCTGGGACCCCACCGACCCCGACCCGGCCAACCCGTGGGACGATGCCTTTGAGAGCGGCACCGCCATCCGCAGCCAGGCAGCCTGGGACCAGTGGGAGACCGAGCGCGAAAATTGGATGAGCAGCCTGACGCCCACCGATTTGCAGGGGTGGAGCACCGATTCCAAGATCGCGGGGACGCGCGGTTGATTTTTGCGCCGTAGGGGCCGGAGGTTTTCCGTTAGCAGACGTTCACAAGATAACCGGGAGTGTCTCGACCCTCGCGGTAGGGGCCGGGCATGCCCGGCCCGCAGGCTTCCCGCAAGCGCCCGTCCGCCGCAAACCGCCGGGCCGGGCGTGCCCGGCCCCTACCGCTCTATAAATCAAAAAGCACCTGCCTTTTTATCGAAGGCAGGTGCTTTTCTATTGCAATATCAGCTGAACATCACCACGTCCTGCGCGGGCTTTTCGCCCGGCTCGACGGAGATGGCGGTCAGGACAGGGCCGGTGGAATCGGGGGTCTGGCCCTTGTAGATGGGGTGGTACTTGACGTTGACCTTGGCCGTAATGTTGATCCAGCTGCGCTGCTCCAGCGACTTGTAATCGTCGTACTTGCAGGGCATACCCACAAACTGGATATCCTGCACGCAGCAGGTCATGGCAAAGCGTCCGGGCACAAACGCGCCCTTGCCGGCCTGGGGGGTCTGGCAGACCTGAGCCAGATATTTGACCGTCTTGCCGTCATATTTCTTCGGGTCGTCCATGCAGTCCATGTACCATATACCGAAGAACTCCTCGGGGATCTCAATGACCGGCGCGTCCACGTCGAAGGGCAGCGGGTCGGGGATGTCGTCATAGGCGACGCTGCCGTCCTTGAACTCGTAGGCGATGTCGCAGCGGCGGCTGGCCTGGCGCACCAGCTTGTGGATGAGCTGGCGGCTCTCGTCGTCGTTGACAGCCTCGGCGCGGTTGACGACCAGCAGCTCACTGCCGCGCAGCTTGTCCAGCAGCAGGCTGCGCATGGCGCTGTCGCCCGCGTAGGTCTTGATGGTCGTACCGTCGGCGGTGGCCAGGCTCTGGTAGACGAGCCAGTTGTCGGGCAGGGCGTCGTACAGCTCCTGAATGAGCCACATACCGTTGTACTCGATGATGACGCGGCCGCAGCCGGACTTCTTTTCGAGCGCGGTCAAGTTCTCGGCGGTCAGCTCGCTCTTATCCTCGATCTGGGCAACGTGCACGCCGCCGAAGGCGAACTTGGACGGGTCGTACTCAATCTCGCCCTCCTCGCAGACCAGCAGCAGGGTCTTGTCGCCGGAGTCGAAGTTGGGGTCCTCCATCGTTTCCTGAATGAATTTCGTCTTGCCGCTCTCCAGCTGGCCGACGAAGAGATATACGGGGATTTGTTTAGGCATAGGGGACGTCCTTTCGGTTAGTAGCAGTCAAAGGCTTCTCCCCCGGGGGAGAAGCTGTCCGCGAAGCGGACTGATGAGGGGAGAGCGAATCGCGGCCTGTCATAAGTGGCTGCTGCGGCAGGCTCGCCCCTCATCCGCCCTCGGTCGGGGCCTCGGGCACCTTCCCCCAAGGGGGAAGGCATTCTTATCAAACGTGGAACAGTTCCGCGATCTCATGCTCCTTCAGCTGGGAGCCGATGACGCAGAGCTTGCCAGTGACGTCGGGGCCGCAGGGGCGGATCTCGTGCTCGCCGGGGACCATGTCGAACTCGTACCAGGTGTCGCCGCCGTCCACAATGCCCTTGGCGCGCAGGATCATGCCGTAAGCGCCCTCGTCCAGCGCGTGCAGGGCCTTGTCCAGATCCTCACGGCTGTATTTGTGGGCCGTCTCCTTGCCCCAGCTCGTGAACACCTCGTCGGCGTCGTGGTCGTGGTGGTGATGATGCCCGCAGGAGCAGACGCCGTGCTCGTCGTAGTGGTGCTCATGGTGATGCTCGTGCTCGTCCTCGTCGTCGTGGTGATGGCAGCAGTCGTGGTCGTGGTCATCGTCATCATGGTCGTGATGATGGTGATGCTCATGCTCGTCCTCATCGTCATCATGGTCGTGATGGTGATGCTCGTCCTCGTCGTCGTCCTCGTCGTCGTCCTCGTCGTGATGATGATGGCAGCAGCAGTCGTGGTCGTCCTCATCGTGGTCGTGATGGTGATGATGGTGGTGCTCGTGCTCATCCTCGTCGGCATGGGCCACGTTGGCGGCGCGGGCCTCAGTCAGCAGCTCGGCGACGAGGTCGCGCTTGCCGTCCATGACGGAGACGATCTGTGCGCCGGTCAGGACGGTCCAGTCGGTGGTGACGATGGTGGCGGTGGGGTTCTTCTCGGCCAGCAGGGCGACGGCGGCAGCGACCTTCTCCTCACTGGCGTTGCCGGTGCGGCTCAGGATGATGCAGGACGCATGGCTGACCTGGTCGTCATAGAACTCACCGAAGTTCTTCATATACATCTTGACCTTGTTCACGTCGGCGACGGTGACAAAGCTGTTCAGGATGACGGGCAGATCCTCGGCGACGCCCTCGACGGCGCGGGTCACGTCGGACAGCTTACCGACGCCAGACGGCTCAATGAGGATGCGGTCCGGGTGGTAGGTCTCGACGACCTTCTTCAGTGCCTCGCGGAAATCGCCGACCAGGCTGCAGCAGATGCAGCCGGAGTTCAGCTCATTGACCTGAATGCCGGCCTCACGCATGAAGCCGCCGTCGATGCCGATCTCGCCGAATTCGTTCTCGATCAGGACGATCTGCTCACCGGCGAAGGCCTCCTTGATGAGCTTTTTGATAAGGGTGGTCTTGCCGGCGCCGAGGAAGCCGGAGAAAATGTCGATTTTGGTTTTCTTTTCAGCCATAGTTGGGTACCTCTATTCAAGATGTGTTCAGATGTTCAGTTGGTTGGCAATCTATTACACTAACTGCTAATACTATTATAACAAACACGTCAAGGGGTTTTGCGCCATTTTGCGCGGGAAATTTTGAATTTTTTGCAAAATTTATTGGATGGGGCCGCACTGTAGGGGCCGGGCATGCCCGGCCCGCGGCACACCGGAAACTGCGCGCTTATGGGAAGGCTGAGGGCCGGGCATGCCCGGCCCCTACAGCTCTGACAAATTTGCTATTTAATATTTTCCCCAAAGGTGGTATGATATATTTAACCCAGAATTTTCTTACAAAAAGGAGCGATCCATTTTGACTACCAATGAAAAAATCGCCGCGCTGCGTGCCGCTGCCAAAGCGGCGGGCGCGGACGGCGTGCTCATCATGACCAGCGACCCCCATTGCAGCGAGTACCTGCCCGGCTATTATAACGCTCTGCCGTGGTTCTCCGGCTTCATCGGCGAGAACTCGACCCTCGTTGTGACCCAAACCGGCAGCGCCCTGTGGTGCGATGGCCGCTTCTACGTGCAGGCCGACAAGCAGCTGGCCGGCAGCGAGATCGAGTGCATGCACGCGGGCTCCGCGGGCGTGCCCACCGTGGCCGAGTACCTCGGGAGCCACTTTGCGGACGGCCAGACCCTGCTGCTGGACGGCAGCTGCGTGCCCGCCACGATTGCCAAGGAGTACATCGACGCATTGGCCAAGAAGGGTGCCTCCCTCAAGAGTCAGGACGTGGCCAGCCCGATCTGGGACGCCACCGGCGAGCGCCCGGCCCTGCCCGACACCCCCTGCGAGCTGCTGAGCCCGGCCCAGACCGGCGCGACTGCCGCGGACCGTATCGCCATGGTGCGTGCCGAGCTGCAGAAGGCCGGTGCCACCGCACTGGCCGTGACCGGTCTGGACTGCGTGGGCTGGCTGCTGAACCTGCGCGCCCGCGACCTGCCCTGCACCCCGCTGGCCGTCGCCTACGCGCTGGTCACGATGGACGCCTGCACGCTGTTTATCGCGCCGGGCCGCCTGTCCGACGCCGACGCCGCCACGCTGGCCGAGAGCGGCGTGACGCTGCGCGGCTATGAGGAAATTATCGACGCCGTCCACGCCCTGCCCGCCGACGAGGTGTTCCTGGTGGACGAGAAGGCCACCAACTACGCCCTGTACGAGGCCCTGACCGCCCACAAGACCGTGGCCGGTGCCGACCCGATTTTTGCCCTGAAGGGCATCAAGAACGAGACCGAGCTGAAGAACCTCCGCGAGTGCCATATCCGCGACGGCATCGCCGTGGTGCGGTTCCAGATGGATCTGGAAAAGGCGCTGGCCGAAGGGAAGCAGCTGACCGAGATTGACATCGACACGATGCTGCAGAAGCGCCGCGCCGAGATGCCCGGCTACTTTGAGGATAGCTTCTCCACGATTGCGGCCTACGGCGCCAACGCCGCCATGATGCACTACCACGCCGAGGGCGACGTGAACAGCGTCATCGAGCCGCGCGGCTTCCTGCTGGTGGACAACGGCGGCCAGTACGACTGCGGCACCACCGACATCACCCGCACCTACCCCGTCGGCCCGCTGACCGACAACGAGCGCCGCTATTACACCTGGGTGCTGCAGAGCCACATCGACATGGCCCGCGCGGTGTTCCTGGACTACTGCACCGGCTTTGCACTGGATACCTTTGCCCGCGGCCCGGTCTGGGCGCACAAGGTCAACTACCGCTGCGGCACCGGCCACGGCGTCGGCTTTATCTCCGGCGTGCACGAGGGCCCGCAGAGCCTGCGCCCGAACAACCCCGTGATTTTTAAGCCCGGCATGACCATCACCGACGAGCCGGGCATCTACGAGACCGACGAGGTCGGCATCCGCATTGAGAACGAGCTGGAGTGCATCGACCTGGGCGAGAACCAGTACGGCCACTGGCTGGGCTTTGCGCCTTTGACGCTGGTGCCCATCTCCACCGAGCCGGTCCTTGTGGACGAGCTGAGCCGCGACCAGATCAACTGGCTGAACGACTACCACGCCCACGTCTACGAGATGCTCAGCCCCCGCCTGAACGAGGACGAGAAGGTCTGGCTGAAGGAGAAGTGCGCGGCGATTGGCAGATAAACAGCTGACAGGTGTTTATCTTTTATATTCCTGTAGGGGCCGGACATGTCCGGCCCGCAACATAAACCGGAAAGCAAGTGCTTGCCGGTAAGCTGCGGGCCGGGCATGCCCGGCCCCTACGCCTCAACAATGTTTTACCATGCAATAACGGCACACGTCCCCGGAACGGTCAAGACCGTTCCCTACAAAGCACCCGTGGACCCCGATCTGTAGGGAGGGGTCTTGACCCCTCCGCAGCTGCCGTTTGCCATTGTGACGCGGTAGGGGCCGGACATGTCCGGCCCGCAACATAAACCGGAAGCAGGTGCTTGCCGGTAAGCTGCGGGCCGGGCATGCCCGGCCCCTACAGAGCGGCATACTCAATGGCTATTTATTTCTCGCACGCGCCGTCGTTGCCCTACTCTTGCGGTTACCGCATCAAACTTCACCTTTACAGGCTCGTTTTCTGCGACCGCTGCGCTTCCTCCGTCTCGCTGCATCCGCCGCAGGCGGCGCTCGACTCCGTCGCCCCACACCCGTCGCAGTCACTCTCAAACCGGACGGCGTTCTTCGCCAGCTCGGGGTCAAGGCGCTGGGCGACCTGCATCATCAGGGCGCACTCCATCCGCTTGCGGAACACCTTGCAGCCGTACTCATAAGTGCCGTGGATGTCGCCGGTAGCGTGCAGGGCGTTGGCCGCGCAGCCGCCCGCGCAGTACAGGCGTGCCCAGCAATCCTTGCAGTCGGGGCGGGCATAGACGTTGCACAGCTTGAACTCGTCGCGCAGGGCGGTGTTGGTCACGCCGTCCCAGACGTTGCCCAGCTTGTACGCCGGGTCACCGACAAACTGGTGGCAGGGGTACAGGTCGCCCCAGGGGGTCACGGCCATGTACTCGGTGCCGGAGCCGCAGCCCGAAATGCGCTTGTAGATGCAGGGGCCGTGCTTGAGGTCCAAAATATAATGATAGAACGTGATCGGCTTGCCGGCCTTCTGGCGGCGCAGCATGTCGTTGGCCAGCAGCTCATACTGGTCGAACAGCTTGGGCAGGTCCTCCTCGGTCAGGGCCTCGGGGGAGTCCGGCGGGGCGACAACCGGCTCCATGGACAGCTCGGTAAAGCCGAGGTCGTCGGCCATGTGGAACAGGTCCTTCGTAAAATCAACGTTGTGATGCGTAAACGTGCCGCGCATATAGTAGCCCTGGCCGCCGCGCGCCTTGACGAGCTTCTGGAACTTGGGCACGATGCGGTCATAGCTGCCGTTGCTCGCGAGGTCAACGCGGAAGCGGTCATTGACCTCCTTGCGGCCATCCAGCGACAAAACAACGTTGTGGCATTCTTTATTGCACCAGTCGATGACCTCGTCCGTGATGCCGATGCCGTTGGTCGTCATCGTGAAGCGGAAGTTTTTGTTGTACTTTTTCTCGATGCTGCGTGCATAGGCAACCAGCTGCTTGCAGACCTCAAAGTTCATCAGCGGTTCGCCGCCGAAGAAATCGACCTCGAGGTTGCGGCGGGTGCCGGAGTTTTCGATGAGGAAATCCAGCGCACGCTTGCCGGTCTCGAAGCTCATGAGACCGGCCTCGCCGTGGAACTTGCCCTGCGCGGCGAAGCAGTAGCTGCAATTCAGGTTGCAGGTGTGGGCGACGTGCAGGCAGAGCGCCTTGACAACGTTGGAGCGGTTTTTGAAGTCAAAGGCGTGGTCGGCGTAGGCGTCGGGCGCAAACAGCTGGCCCGCGGCGGTCAGCTCGTCGATGTCGTCGAGCACGTCGCTGATGTCGGCGGCGGTCACATCGGCGCGGTCCGCGTACTTTTTGGCGAGGGCTGCAGCAGCCTGCTCCCGGCTGCTGCCTTGGTCGATCAGGGCGATGGCGTCATAGGCGACGTCATCCACCGCATGCACGCTGCCGCTGTAGACATCCAGCACAATGTTGTAACCGCTTAATTTGTATTGATGGATCATGGTTTTCTCCGTTTTGTTATGTCTTGGAAAGGGAGTGGCAATGGCGGGGTTCTCTCCCTCAGTCGCCTGCGGGCGACAGCTCCCTCGCAGAGGGAGCCAAGGCCCCTTGGCCCCCTCTGCGAGGGGGCTCCCGCCGCAGCGGGTGGGGGAGAGAACCTTGCCTTTACCGCCCTTTTCCCTTTTTGTATCATAGAAAATGCCGGGCTGCCACACGGCATCCCGGCATCAAAGCCAGCAAAAATTACTTGTCGGTCTTCTCGCAAGGCTGGTTGGCAATGCCGCAGCTGGTCTTGCAGGCGCTCTGGCAGGAAGTCTGGCACTCGCCGCAGCCGCCGTTCAGCAGGCTCTTAGCCATGTCGCGGGTCTCGAGAGTCTGGATGTGCTTCATAAAACAGTCACCCCTTTATACATTTTAGAATTATTATTATTGTACACGGAAATCCGGGGTTTGTCAATAGGGGCGGAGGAAAAACGATAGTCTGCGCGAGGCCCGTCGGAACCCCTCAGGCCAGCTTCGCGGCCAGCTCCCCTGATGGGGAGCCTTTCGCGGGCGCATGCCCGAATAAAGCCTCCCCATCAGGGGAGGTGGCCGCGCGCAGCGCAGGCCGGAAGGGTTCCGACGGGCCGTGCCGCTGCCTCCCTTTACAAATTACAAAACCGCAATCTCCTCCGCCCCGCTGCCGCCCGTATGCTTCAGCGCGGTTCCGGCCTGCTCCAATGCACGGCAGGCCGTCACCAGCTCTGCCGTCACTTCCTCGCCCGGTGCCACCAGCGGCACGCCGGGGGGATAGGCCCAGAGATACTCCGCGGCGGTCTCCCCCACCGCGTCCCGCATCCTTACGGCCCGCGCGGGGCGCAGCAGCGCCTCGGCAATCGTGCAGCGAGCCGCGCCGGGGGCGGGCAGAATATGCCGCGGGGCCGCGGGCGGAGCCGCCGTTTTGTCCCAGGCGTGCAGCACATCGGCCAGCCGTTCCAGCGCGTCGGCGTCGTCGCAGGGGCTGGTCATGGCCAGCACGTTCGGGCCGCAGACCATCTCGGGCTCAAAGCCGTCGGCCCGCAGGTACGCCGCCCCCGCCGCGCCGATTTGCAACAAAATTTTGCCGCTGTCATGCGCAAAAAAGTCAGGATGCGCCGTCAGTTCGTCCGCGCCGCAGCACAGTATTTTTGTATTTTTCAGATCCCGCACCGCCGCGTCAAAGGCATCCAGCCGGGCGCGCCACGCGGCAAAGGCGGCGTCTCCCTCGTCGGCCAGCCAGCGGGTGCAGCCGTCCAGACTGACCATGAGCGGGTAGCTCGGTGAGCTCGTCTCGAACACGTCCAGCTGGCGCTCGACCTCGGCAGGGTCGGCCAGATCGCCGTTCAGCTGCAAAAACGCGGTCTGGGTCAGGCTGGGCAGCGTCTTGTGGGCGCTCTGCACGACCAGATCGGCCCCTGCGGCTACGGCCCCGCCGCGCCAGCCGTACCGGGCGGCAAAGGGCAGGTAGTGCGCACCGTGGGCCTCGTCCACCAGCAGCGACACGCCGCGGGCGTGGCAGATTTCCGCGATAGTACGTATATCGCTCAAAACGCCCTCATAAGTCGGGCTGGTCAGGATCACGCAGCGGGCGTCGGGCGCAGCGTCCAGCGCGGCGGCCACATCGGCGGGGCGCACACTGCCGTAGATGCCAAACTGCGGGTCCACGGGCGGCGTGAGCCAGCGGGCCTTCAGCTGCCCCAGCTCAATCGCGTGGTAGACGGCCTTGTGGCAGTTGCGCGCCGCAATGACCGTGCTGCCGAACGGTGCCAGTGCGCGGATGCCCGCCAGCAGGCCGACGGTGGACCCGCCGACGAGGTACCAGCACCGCCGCGCGCCGTACAGCGCCGCCGTGCGGGCCATGGCGTCGGCCAGAATGCCGTCCGCGTCGTGCAGGTCGTCCGCGCCGTCGATCTCGGTCAGGTCCCAGGCATAGCAGCCCAGCCCCGGTGCGGGCGGCACCCGCCGCTTATGCCCGGGCATGTGCAGCGGGTAACGTGCCGCGGATAGGGTTTCCAATTGTTGTTGCAGCGTTGATTTTGTCATATTTTTATACTTTTTATAAATAAGTGCAAGCTAAAAAGCCTCCCCTTTGAGGGGAGGTGCCCGCTGGGCGGAGGGGTGGGCTGGAGACACACACTTTACAGGTCTACACCCGGCCACCCCTCACCGCCTGCGGGCGGAGCTCCCCTCAAAGGGGAGCCTTTAAGAAATCTCAATTTCCGCCTTACTGCCCGCCCGCGTTTTGGTCACGTGGATCTGTCTCGTCAGGCGGTCCTGCAGCGCCTCGACGTGGGAGATGACGCCGATGAGCTTATCGCCCCCGGCCAGCCCGGCCAGCGTGTCCACAGCCTTTTCCAGACTGTCGGAGTCCAGCGAGCCGAAGCCCTCGTCGATGAACAGCGTCTCAATGACGACGCCGCCCGCGTTCTGCTGGATCGTGTCGCTGATGCCCAGTGCCAGGCTCAGCGCGGCCATGAAGCTCTCACCGCCGGACAGGCTGCCCACGGGGCGGGTCTTGCCGGTGTAGGCGTCGAACACGTCGAGGTCGAGTGCGGTCTTGCCGCCGACGGCCTCGCTCTTGCGGCGCAGCAATCGGTACTGGCCGTCGGTCATGCGGGTGAAACGCAGGTTCGCGGCCTCGACCACGCCGTCAAAATAGAACGCCTGTACGTACTGTTCAAACGGAAGTTTGATTTTCCCGGTCAAATTGCCGTTGATCGTTTTGGACAGATTGTCCCACATGGCACGCTTCTCGCGGGCGGCGGCGCTCTCCCGCATCGTCTTTTGCAGCGCGTCGATGGCGGCGCGGTTCGTGTGCAGACGGTGCACGGCGGCGTCCCGGGCGGCCATGGCGGCAGCGCGGTCCCGGCGCAGGCGGGCCAGCGCGTCCTGCA
>UMIM01051314.1_pt1 | contig 18777 bp, 14 predicted proteins | sample 1965831 | NCBI WGS metagenome assembly UMIM01 (sample SAMEA4836125, study PRJEB28245) | human gut metagenome | biome: gut microbiome; material: fecal sample | place: Denmark | collected 2008 | reverse complement strand
GCAGTGAGTGGACGACAAGACTTTAAGTATAAGGAAATGAGGTGTGGACCGTGAAGATAGGTATATTTGATTCAGGAATTGGCGGCTTATCACTGCTTCATCAGGCAATGATAACATTGCCTGAAGTTGATTATGTATTTTATGCAGATGTTGATAATGTGCCATATGGAGAAAAGACTACAGAACAGATAAGAGAGTATGTAGACAGGGCAGTTGATTTTCTTGTATCAAAGGGCTGTAAGGCAATAGTGTTAGCGTGCAACACAGCTACTAGTGCAGCCATTACATTTTTAAGAAATAAATACCAGATTCCAATAATCGGCATTGAACCTGCAGTTAAGCCAGCCTGTGCACATAACAGGGGTAAGAGGATAATGGTTGTTGCAACTCCGGTTACGGCTAAGGGAGTGAAACTTAAAAATCTTATTATGAAGTATGATATAGACTCAAAGGTAGATGTTATTGCACTTCCTAAGCTAGTAAGATTTGCACAGCAGGATGAATTTAATTCAGCAGAAGTTATGAATTATCTTAACAATCAGTTTGCAGGACATAACTTTAATGATTATTCAGAACTTGTGCTTGGCTGTACACATTTTAATTATTTCAAAGATTCATTTGCGAAGCTGTTTCCGGATGATATTGAGATAATAGATGGTAATATCGGAGTATCTAATTACTTAAAAAATATACTTATAAAGAATGGTGTTCTTGATAATAATAATGATAAACTGTGTGGAACGGTGGAATACTATTATTCTGGAAGAGCAGTTGACGATAAGGAACTGGAACATATTAAAATGCTGCACCGCAGACTTGAGGTTATGCGTAAGATTTAATTGTGGGGAATGATTAATGCAGAATAACCATATGTATATAGCAATAGATTTAAAGACATTTTATGCATCTGTGGAGTGTGTCGAAAGAAATTTAGACCCGCTTGATACCAATCTTGTAGTTGCTGATCCCCAAAGAACCGAAAAGACGATATGCCTTGCCGTGTCACCATCATTAAAGGCTTTCGGAATATCAGGGAGGGCAAGGCTTTTTGAGGTTGTACAGAAAGTTAAGGAGGTCAATGCACTAAGAAAGAGCAGGTTAAGAAACAGGCAGTTTACAGGAAGTTCATATAGTGCAGAAGAACTTAAGAATAATGAGTCTTACGAGCTTTCTTATATAATTGCACCTCCAAGAATGTCTTTATATATGAAATACAGTACACAGATATATAACATTTACCTTAAATATGTTGCACCTGAGGATATTCATATATATTCGGTTGATGAAGTATTTATTGATGCCGGAGCTTATCTTAATACTTATAAGATGACACCGCACCAGCTGGCTATGACTATGATTAAAGATGTGCTTGAGTCGACAGGAATTACAGCAACGGCAGGCATAGGAACGAATCTATATCTATGTAAGATTGCTATGGATATAGTTGCCAAGCATATTCCAGCAGATAAAGATGGTGTGAGAATAGCTGAGTTAGACGAACGAAGCTATAGGGAAAAGTTATGGGGACATAAGCCTATTACAGATTTCTGGAGAGTGGGTACGGGATATGCTTCCAGACTAAAAGAGTATGGTATGTATACAATGGGCGATGTTGCGAGATGTTCGCTTGGCGGTGAGCAGGATTTCTATAATGAGGAACTGCTATATAAGCTGTTTGGGGTAAATGCAGAGCTCCTTGTTGACCACGCATGGGGTTATGAGCCGTGTACAATAGCTGACATTAAGCAGTATAAGCCGGAAAGCAACAGCATATCATCGGGACAGGTACTTCACTGTGCATATGATTATGAAAAGACAAGACTAGTTGTATGTGAGATGGTAGATCTGCTTATGCTTGACCTTATAGATAAAGGACTTGTGACAGACCAGCTTGTGCTTACAGTTGGATATGATATAGATAATATATCTACAGGAAGAAGCACGGGTGAGTATAAAGGTGAGGTTGTAAAAGACAGATACGGCAGAAAGATACCAAAGCACGCTCACGGAACGGCTAATCTTTCTCGTTATACGGCTTCGGTTTCACTTGCTACGCAGGCAGTTACCAAGCTGTATGATGATATAGTAGATAAAAGGCTTTTATCAAGACGAATTAATATAACGGCTAATCATGTCATAACAGAAAAAGAAGCAGTTAATAAGAATTCTTCTTATCATCAGATGGATTTATTCACAGATTTTATTAATAAAGATGATAATGAGGAAGAAAGTGCTAAGCTTGAAAAAGAGAAGAAAGTCTTAAAGGCTATGGTTGATATTAAGAAAAAATATGGTAAAAATGCAATTGTCAGAGGAATGAATCTTAAAGAAGGTGCGACAGCTATGGACAGAAACAGGCAGATTGGCGGTCATCACGAATAAAGCTGATAATTGGGAGATGAGAAATATTGTGAATGGATATGAAGATATAATTAATAAATCCCGCCCTGTAAATAACAGGCATAAAAGAATGTCTAATTATGAGCGTGCTGCTCAGTTTTCTCCATTTGCTGCACTTACCGGACTTGGAGCAGCTATATCAGAAACAGCAAGGCTTACAGATGAGAAAATAGAACAGGACGAGGAACAACTTAATATTCTTAATAATAAATTCGCCATATTACGAGCAAATATAGCCAGCCAGCCGGTTGTAACCATAACTTATTTTGTTAAAGATTTAAGAAAAGATGGCGGAGAATATGTTACAATAAGCGGCGTAATTAAAAAGATTGATGATTATCAGAAAATTATAGTTATGCAGGATAACATAATTATTAGTATTGATGATATCGCAGACATAAAATCAGATATATTTAACAGAATTATATAGAATATACTTTGAGGTAAAGATAATGAAACAGAGAGTACCATTTTATTATAACGAATTTGGATGTATAACAAGCAAATGTAAGGATAACTGCTGTATAGGCGGCTGGGAGATAGACATAGATGATGAAACCTATGAGCGTTATAATAATATGACAGGTGAGCTTAAACACAAGATTCTTGACAGCATAACACAGAATGAAGATGAGGAGTATTGCTTCAAATTATGTGACGGCAAATGTCCTATGCTTGATGATAATGGCTTATGTGAAATACATAAAAATCTTGGAGAAGATTATCTTGGTGTTGTATGTAAGCAGTTTCCAAGATATTCGGAATATTATGGTACAATAAAGGAATCAGGAATTGGTCTTGCCTGTGAAGAAGCAGCAAGGATTATATTGTCTGAAAATCGTCCTTTTAGTATGGAAACTGCTGCCTGTGATGAAGAATATGAACCGAGTTCAGAATATGACAGTTCATTTGCATTGCAGATATTCGCGGCAAGAGAGGCTGTATTTAAGATATTAGCCAAGGAAAGCCTGTCAATACACGAAAAGCTGATTGTCATACTTGATATGGGAAGTAAAATCCAGCAGTGTATTAACACTGATGAGTATGATAATATTAAATCTGTTGTTAATGATTACCTCAAAGAAGGAATTGCCCATACTTTAGATGAAACAAGAAATCTAAGCGACAGCGGACAATTTGAGGATATATCATTACAACAGGGTATAAGACAGATTTTGTATCCTTATGAAGAAATGGAAGTGCTTAATCCTGAGTGGGAGGTCATACTTAAGGATATTATTGACAGCCTTTTTGAGCAGATGAGTGATGAAGAATACAATATACTCAATGAGGAATTTGGAACTTATATGGTTTCAAGGGCATATGAATACAGACAGCTTTTGGAGTATTTGGTGTTTAGATATTTTGCAAAGTCAATATATGATTATGATTTCCTTGGCAAATGTCAGATGTTAGTAACTAATTTTTTTGTTATAAGACAGATGGATATTATAAGGTGGTTGGATAACCACAGAGAGTATTCTTTCAAGGATAGAATGGATGTAGTGCACATTTTCTCAAGACAGGTTGAATATTCAGAAGATAATATAGAGAACCTTTATGAAGACTTTATTTTTGATGATATTTTCAAAACTGACAGTTTAATTGCTATTTTATGGATTGACAGCGAAAACATATAGGACTAATATGTAAATATATTTTTGAAAGGTTAGGGTTTTGGCGATGATTAAAGAAGCAATAGCTCAGTTAGTTAAAAGAGAAGATCTCACATCAGAGGTTATGGAACAGGTTATGGAAGAGATAATGACAGGAGAGGCTACAGATGCACAGAAAGCTTCATTCCTTACAGCATTATCAATGAAAGGTGAGACAATTGACGAGATTACATCAGCAGCTAAGGTATTACGTTCACACTGCGAGCGTTTCCTTAATGATATGGATGTGCTTGAGATCGTAGGAACAGGTGGAGATGGTTCTAATACTATCAATATATCTACACTCTCATCAGTTGTTGTATCTGCCGCAGGAATACCTGTTGCAAAGCATGGTAACAGAGCTGCTTCAAGTAAGTGTGGAACAGCCGATTGTCTTGAAGCACTTGGTGTAAAGATTGATTGTGCTCCAGCAAGAAGTGCCCAGATATTAAAAGATATTAATCTTTGTTTCTTATTTGCACAGAAGTATCACCCAGCAATGAGATTTGTTGGTGCTGTAAGAAAAGAGATGGGTATAAGAACATTATTTAATGTACTTGGACCATTAGCTAATCCAGCAGGTGCTACTATGCAGTTATTCGGTGTATATAGCGAAGAACTTGTTGAACCACTTGCACATGTATTAAGAAATCTTGGTGTTAAGAGAGCTATGGTTGTATATGGCAGAGATTCTATGGACGAGATTTCTCTTAGTGCAGAGACTAAGGTATGTGAATTCAAGAACGATGAATTCAAGTCATATGTTATTAAGCCAGAAGATTTAGGACTTACAAGATGCAATAAGGAAGATCTTGTTGGTGGAACACCACAGGAGAATGCAGCTATCGTTAATGATATATTAGGTGGTGCTAAAGGACCTAAGACAGATGTTGTATTACTTAACGCTGGTGCAGCTATATATCTTGCTTCAGACGGAATTACATTAAAGGATGGTATTGAGAAGGCAAGAGAGATTATTGTGTCAGGCAAGGCTAAGAAACAGCTCAAGGAGTTCATTGAAGAAACTAACAAATAATATTAAGTATTAATAAACAGACAGCCTCTTAAAGGATTGAAAATATCTTTTAAGAGGCTTTTTTAGTGATAATCAAGGCTGGCATAATATATAATTAGAAAAATGGGTTACAAAATATAGAAAATATAGTAAAATAATATAAAATAAAACCTGCAATATTCGGATAACAAACAGGGGCAGAATATATAAGCTGGTATATTTATTAAGGTATGTTAAATACAGGAAAAAGATTGGAGAATAAATGTATAATATATTAATTGTTGATGATGAGAGAATAGAGCGTAATGGAATAATAATGCTGTTAAAAAGGCTTTCAATTAATGCGGGCATAGTTGAGGCTGCTAATGGAAAGGAAGCATATGAATATTTATGCAGTGATGAAGCAGAGCATATTGATATTCTTCTCACAGATGTGAAGATGCCATTTATGGACGGAATAACACTTATTAAAAAGCTCAATGAAGATAATATAAAACTTAAAACAATAATATTTTCTGGATATAATGAATTTGAATATGCCAAGCTTGCGGTAAAGCTGGGAGTTAAAGATTACATTTTAAAGCCTGTTGACCCTGTGGAGTTTGAGAACACAATTAAGAAAGTGTGTGCAGAGCTTGATGAGGAACGTATTCATACAAGTAATTATAATAAACAGGCGGATTTTGTTAAGCAGTTCTATCTGTATTCGCTTCTTAATAAGGCTGATACCAAGGGGATATTAGAAAACGATGATTTTCTTAGAAGCTATAACAGGCTTATTCTTATAGAATTCAATACCGATTTCTTTGGTAAATATGATGGTGGAGATGCCAATATATTAACCCTTGCGGATTGTATGGGAGATATTGAATATCAGTATCTTAATCTTAATACACAGCAGTCAGTTATTCTTATTAAAGATGAAGCTAAGGCGTTAAGTATGGATTTGTTAAAGAATATGCTTGAAAAGCTGCATAATTATATATTCGGTAAGACGGGACAGTTTATGTATGCAGCTGTGTCTGATATTATAGATGATTATCACGGGATATCTGATATGATGGACGAATTAGAAAACCTTATGAGCAATAAGTTCTACCAGACAAATAACTATATATTTACCAACGATATAAGTGATAAAATGCCTGTTTTCGTACAGATAGATGATGATGTTCTTATGAAGCAGATGAAGCAGGACATTAAGATGAAAGATGTAACATTTTTAAGAATACATTTTGATGCTTTATGCAAGAAATACAGAAGCCAGTCCAATTTTTCACATATATATATTAAGTTCGTATTTTCTAACCTGCTTAAAGATTTCTATGATGCACTTCCAGGGGCAAATGAAGATGAATTTGCATCACAGATTGATAAGTTGTATACATCAGAGGATTTTAACTGCATAATGGATATTGTTAATCATAATATTGATATATTAGAGAAGAGTTTTATCAGTAATCCATTGACAATGCACAGAGAGATTGAAACGGTTAAGGAGTATATACATAATCATTATAGTGAGGAGTTAGGTGCACAGCAGTTAGCGGATATGGTATATCTTGCACCAAGTTATCTAAGTTCGCTTTTTAAGAAAGAGACAGGGCAGAACTTGAGCAAATATATAAAACAGTACAGAATGGAAAAGGCTAAGGAGCTGCTCACGGACACTAATATGAAGATTGTTAATATAAGTGAGAAGACAGGTTATCCGAATGTGTCATATTTCTGCCAGAGTTTCAGGGAATATTTCGGTGTAAGCCCTCAGAAGTTCAGGGATAAAGGTGAAGTGTTATGAGTGAACCATTAAAATTAAAGCAATGGGTGAATAATATAAAGCTTCAGAATAAGCTTGTTATAATATATGTCGTCACAGGTCTTCTGCCACTTATAATACTTTTTGTATTTGCGTATGGACAGATGCGCTCAATACTTATGGACAGGGATGTCCGTTCAATGGAAAGTGCATTAAGGCAGTCGGTTACAACAGTGGACGGACAGATAGAGGTATATGATAATCTGTCCAATTACATAACATTTAATGAAACTGTATCAGGAATACTTTCCTACAATTACAGCAACAAATATGAAATGTACAGCCAGATTGTTACGACATTTGACCCGCTTGTATCTTCATTGAAATATTTTCACAATGATATTAACAAGGTGACGATATACATTAATAACGGAATAAAGCACGACACTACACTTGCACCATTATCAGAGATTGAGAATGAAGCATTTTATAATTCAGCAGTTAATTCGACTAATATTAACTGGTATGTCGATAAAGATAAGAAAGAGCTTATATCAGCAAGGAAGATGTCTACGCTTGCCACTGCCGGCATTACTGGAATTATGTATATTAATGTAGATTATGACAGTATAATGGATATTTATGCAAAAGGACTTATAGATAACAGTGGCATTATAGTAACTGATGGCAATGGTAGTATTATAAGCAAAAAAGCAGCATTTTTGGATAATGCCGATAAATATATCCTTTCAGACAGCCGGTTTACTGAGTTTATAGAAAAAGCGGATTTTTCAGAAAATGTATGCAGTAATATAGCAGGTTATGTGCTTATTAAGCAGAACTCAGAGGTTACAGGCTGGACAAGCTATGTGTATGCACCAAAGTCGCTTATGTTAAAATCAACTAATTCCATTATTACAATGATTGTGCTTGCATTAGTTGTTGCGTGTATTGGAATGGCTGCGGCTACAATATTTACATCTGATTTCATAACTAAGAGGATATATAAATTAAGAACAAGTATGGAAAAGGTTGAGAATGGAGATTTTGATGTTGTTATAAGGTCATCAGATAAGGATGAAATCGGTGCATTGATACACGGCTTTAATAGTATGACGGGTACGATTAATAATCTTATCAATGAGGTGTATGAGGGGAAATTAAGCCAGAAAGAGTCGGAGATGAGAGCATTAAGGGCACAGATTAACCCACATTTCCTCTATAATTCATTATCGCTTATAAACTGGAAGGCGATTGAGTACGGACAGGATGATATAAGCGGTATAACACTTGCCCTTTCTAACTATTACAGGACTTCACTTAATAAGGGTAAGAATACGCTGACTGTAAAGCAGGAATTAAGTAATATGGAGTCATATCTTAACATACAGCAGATAATGCACGATAATTCATTTGATGTTGTTATGGATATTGATGAAAATGTGCTTGAATATGAATCACTTAATCTTATATTACAGCCTCTTGTTGAAAATGCTATTGAGCATGGAATAGACCTTTTGACTGACAGAAGAGGAGTTATCACTGTTGCAGCAAAGCTTCATAACGGACTTATTCATATTGAGGTTAAGGATAATGGCATTGGTATGCCAAAAGAAACGGCTCATACATTCTTAACAAGTGAGTCTGGCGGATATGGAGCAAGAAATGTCAATGACCGTATAAGGCTGTTTTACGGTGAGCAGTATAATCTTAAAGTAAGCAGTGATGAGAATGGAACGGTTATAACAATAGAGTTCCCGGCAAGAAAGCCAGTCTGATATGCTGTATAGCAGATAAACTAAACATAATAATATACCAATTTAATTAACGGATATACTTAATGAAAAAGTATGATAAATAGTATGAGTATAAAAAAGAAATGTTGTCATTATTTGATAACATTTCTTTTTTGTTTATTTTTTATGTAAAAATTCCAATATGTTTCTAAAATTTCTTATATTTAATTTCTCATAAAATAAACATATAATTAAACTATCAAAAGAACTTGTAAATAAATTACAAAAAGATATGTACCAAATGAATTGTATAGAATATGTATTCAAGGTGATGGGTATTATATAAAGAGATGGTACATATCAGCGGTTAAACGCATTAAGAAATGGAGGTATGTTTATGAGGTTTAAAAGATTAGCGGCTGCGGTTATGGCAGCAACAATGTGTGGCTCATTGCTTGTGGGTTGTGGAGGAAGTGATAACAAATCAGCGGATAATAATGAGAATATCACAGCCACTATTAAGGTATGGGGCCCGGCAGAGGATCAGGCAGAAGAAAATGGCAAATGGCTTCAGACAATGTGCGAGCAGTTCAATTCAGAACATCCTGAATGGAATCTGACTTTTGAATACGGAGTATGTTCTGAGACAGATGCAGGTAAGACAGTTACACAGGATCCTGCGAATTCAGGCGATGTATATTTCTTCGCTAATGATCAGTTGCAGACACTTATTGATGCAAATGCTATAGCAAAGCTTGGCGGTGAAACAGCAGATTATGTTAAGAGTACTAATTCAAGTGCAATAGTTGATTCAGTATCAGTTGATGGCAGTGTATATGGTGTTCCATTTACTACTAATACATGGTTTATGTTCTATGATAAGAGCAAATTCTCAGAAAGCGATATAAAGAGTCTTGATACAATGCTTTCAAAGAACAAGGTAGCATTTAATATAACAGAAGGCTGGTATATGTCATCATTCTATCTTGCTAATGGCTGTACATATTTCGGAAAAGACGGCAAGGATAATTCAGCAGGCGTAGATATTAAAGGTGATAAAGGAACACAAGCAACCAAGGCTTTAGTTGCACTTGTTAATAATCCTAACTTTGTCAATGATTTACAGGGTGTAGGTATTGCTGGTTTAAGAGATGGAAGCGTTGGTGCTTACTTCTCAGGTTCATGGGATTATAAGAGTGTTAAGGAAATATTAGGAGATAACTTTGGTGCAGTATCATTACCAACTGTTAAGATTAACGGAACAGATAAGCAGCTTAAAGCATTTGCAGGTTCAAAGGCTATAGCAGTTAACCCTAATTGCAAGTATCAGCAGGTAGCAGTTGCACTTGCTAAATATCTTGGAGGCAAGGATGCACAGGCTAAGCATTATGAGTTAAGAAATGTTATTCCTTGTAATACAGAGTTACTTGCAACAGATGTAATTAAGAAAGATGCTCTTGTATCAGCACAGAATGATACATTTAATAAGACATCTGTAATTCAGCCTACAGTTACAGGTATGAATGATTACTGGACACCAGCTCAGAATTTTGCTAAAGCAATTGTTAACGGTGAGGTTACTGCTGATAATGCAGAAGCCAAGACATTAGATTTCTATAATCAGATTAATACATCAATTGTAAAATAGTAAATATCAATTCTAGCAATTCTGGGTCAGTATTAATTGACCCAGAATTTTACTTGACATCATATAATGGTCAGGAGGTGTGGTCAATGAAAGACATTACATTTCGTAATTCTATGAAATATGGCGATTTGACGACAAAACTCAGTTTATTAATACTCGGACTTGGTAATTTCAGGGGCAGACAGATAATAAAAGGAATATTATATATAGCTTTAGAGGCAGCATTTATAATATTTATGATAATAAAAGGAATCAGCTGTCTTGCAGGACTTCCTGGTCTTGGCAGCAGGGAACAGGAAGAGATATGGAATGAAAAGCTTGGAATATATGAGTATGTACAGGGTGATAATTCGCTGCTTATTCTGCTTTATGGAATAACTGTAATATTTATTATATGTGCCTATATTATTCTTGCAGTTAGTTCGTTAAAAAGTGCTTATAATGTAGAGTTAAGAATGAAACAGGGTAAGCATATTAATACATTTGTGGAAGATATTAAAGCTTTGTTCAATGAAAATCTTCATAAGCTTTTACTTGTACTCCCAGTTACAGGAATACTTGTATTCACAATACTTCCGCTTGTATTTATGATTTCAATGGCATTTACAAGTTACAGCAAGGTAGACAGTCATCTTGTATTATTTGACTGGGTAGGGCTTGAGAACTTTAAGCTTATATTTAATTCAGGAAGTTCAATAGGACAGTCATTCTGGTCAGTGTTTGGCTGGACTATTATATGGGCAGTGTTAGCTACATTTCTTAATTATATACTTGGAATTCTTGTGGCACTGCTTATTAATAGAAAAGGAACTAAGTTTAAGTCATTCTGGAGATTTATATTCATATTATCAATTGCAATTCCGCAGTTCGTATCACTTCTTATAATAAGAAGTATGCTGGCACAGGATGGTATTATAAATGTTGTATTAAAAAATGCTGGCTGGATAAGCAAGTCACTTCCATTCTTTACTAATGCAACATGGGCAAGAATGACAGTTATAATAGTCAATCTATGGATTGGTATTCCATACACAATATTGCAGGTAACAGGAATATTGCAGAATATTCCAATGGAATTATATGAGGCGGCAGATGTGGACGGAGCTAATGGCTTTGTCAAATTCTTTAAAATAACTATGCCTTATATGTTATTTGTAACAACACCTTACCTGATAACTACATTTACTGCTAATGTTAATAACTTTAATATCGTGTATCTGCTTACAAAGGGCGACCCAGTGCTTGCGGGACATACAGCAGGAAAGACAGATCTGCTTGTAACGTGGCTTTATAAGATGACGGTAGATTACCAGTATTATAATCTTGGAGCTGTTATAGGTATTATGACATTCGTATTTCTTGCACTCGGTTCACTTCTTGTATACAGGAGAACCAAATCTTATAAAGATGAGGAGGGATTCCAATGAAAAAGAAGAAGACTATAAAAAATATACTTGCACATACGGTGCTTACATTGCTTGCGATTGTGTGGGTAAGTCCGCTTGTATGGATAATTCTTACAAGCTTCAGGGCACAGAAGGGAGCATATACAAGCTCATTCTTCCCTAAAAGCTATTCACTTGATAATTATATTAAGTTATTTACAGATACGGGAATACTTAATTTCCCACGAATGTTTACCAATACATTGATTGTGGCTGTATTTTCTTGTATTATATCTACATTTTTTGTATTATCAGTAGCTTATTGTATGTCACGACTTAAGTTCAAGATGAGAAAAGCTATGATGAATGTTGCAATGATACTTGGTTTATTTCCGGCATTTATGGCAATGATAGCTGTGTATTACATATTAAAGGCTATCGGTTTGTCAGAGGGAAGTATGATAAGAGTGGCATTGGTGCTTGTGTATTCGGCTTCGGCTGGTATTCAGTTCTATATTGCCAAAGGCTTCTTTGACACAATACCTAAGACTATTGATGAAGCCGCATTAATTGATGGTGCTACCAAATGGCAGGTATTTACCAAGATTACAATTCCATTAAGTAAACCTATTATTGTATACACGGTTCTGACATCATTTATAGCACCTTGGGTGGATTTTATATTTGCAAGAGTAATATGCCGTGCCAATGCAGATTATTACACAGTTGCCATTGGTCTTTGGCAGATGCTTGAGAAGGAATATGTTGATGTGTGGTATACAAGATTTGCTGCTGGTGCAGTACTTATATCAATTCCAATTGCCGCCTTGTTTATGATTATGCAAAAGTGCTATAATGAGTCTATGTCAGGAGCAGTTAAAGGCTGACAGGAATAGGTGGAAAAATATTATGTTTGTGCATCATCAGATAAATAATAATTCTGGTATTAATATAATATATAAGCAAAGCAGTACCATATGTATTGCAAAGCTTTTATATACCATTATGATGTTAACAGTAATAACGCTTTTAGCCGGGTGTAACAGCCCGGCTAAAGGTGTTTATAATGACAGTGATTATAATGAAGCAGTTAGTACTGCTAAGACAACGCCATTTGGGGCTTATCCTGATACGATTGAATATACTCTTGGAAAGATGACAAGTGTCAATAATTCGAATATGCCAGCTATGGATACATATACTGATAATGCGTATACGAGATATATAAAGTCGGTTCTTAATGTGCAGAATGTAGATGTATTTGAGGCTAATGACAGTCAGTATAATACTAATGTATCAATGGCTGTTTCAATGAATAGGCTTCCTGATATTATGGTTGTGTCAAGCCAGAGTGAGCTGGAACAGCTTATAGAAAATGGAATGATAGAGGATTTGACAGACAGCTACAATAATTGTCTTACAGATAGAATAAAGAGTATGTATGCAAGTTATGGCAGTGCACTTATGGATATGGTAACATATGATGGAAAGATAATGGCACTTCCTGAGACTAATATTACTGACGGACCTAATCTTGTATGGCTCCGCAAAGACTGGATGGATATATTAGGACTTTCAGAACCGCGTACTGTAGACGATGTTGTTAATATTGTAAGGCATTTCATAACCTATGATCCTGGCAATAATGGTGTGGCAGAGGATGGCAGCAGTAATACAGTTGGACTTGTTGTAGATACATCGGTGGCAGGAGAATGTGGATATAGCAGTGAGTTCCTGCTTGATATAATATTTGCCAGCTTCAATGCTTATCCTAAGCAATGGATAGAGAATGATGACGGACAGATTGTATATGGTTCTGTAACTGATGAAGCTAAAAATGCACTTGAATATATCAACCAGTTATATAATGAGAAGATAATAGATAATGATTTCTTATTAAGGACATCAACTAATATATGTGAACTTATAGAAAATGGCTTGTGTGGCTCATTTTTTGGACCTTGGTGGGCACCTAACAATCCACTTGCCAATGCTGTCAGCATTAATCCTGATTCTAACTGGCAGCCATATCTGATATCAACAGGCGATAATGTAACAGAATACCATAGTCAAAATCCCTGCTACAAATATGTAGTTGTCAGAAAAGGCTATGAATATCCAGAGATTGCGGCTAAGATGATAAGTGTTATGTTTGATAAGATAAGATTTGATTGTGCAGACTCAGAAGAATTTGATAATTATTATCAGTTAAATGTTGAGCCAACAGCCAGACCATTATCAATTAATGTTGACTATAATAATGCTTTATCAATATGCTATAGAAATATATCAGATGCAATTGAGGGACGAAAAGATAGTGATAATCTGGAATTGCTGGAACGCTCATATTATAATGCCTGCAAATCATACCTTAACAATACAGGTCTTGCCAATACATCTTATGAATATAATACAGATGATTCATATAAGGAATATTCACAGTCAGGAAGAAAAGGTGCAACAAGCACGCAGTGGGCGGCGTATATGTCGCGAATTAAAGCCTGCCGGCTTTTAGACGAAGGCAATATAGTGATTAAGCAGTCGTTATATTTTAAGACGACAGACACTATGAAGAATAGATGGTGGAAGCTTAAAAGTCTTGAAAAAGAAGCATACCTTAAGATTATAAGTGGGGAAGCAGACATTGATTATTTTGATACATTTGTTAGCGAATGGAACGCACAAGGTGGTATAATAATTACGGAAGAAGTTCGGGAGAATATTGTAAGGTGAATTTTGTAAGAATTATAACATTGTAAATTTAGATTAGTTATTTCATATATAATATTATGGTTCCAGCAAGGCAATATTATATATAATATGTAATAAACAGGAGGTAAAAGTTATGGAAGACATATTTAATGGAAGCAAGAAGTTAGGATTTGGTCTTATGAGACTTCCACTTCTTAATCAGAATGAAGCTTCTAGCATTGACATTGAATTAACTAAGAAAATGGTTGATACATTTATTGAAAAAGGTTTTACATATTTTGATACAGCGTGGATGTATTGTGGCTTTAAGAGTGAAAATGCAGCTAAAGAGGCACTTGTAGACAGACATAACAGAGATGAATATACACTTGCAACTAAGCTGCACGCAGGTTTTATAAAGACATTTGAAGATAGAGATAAAGTGTTTAACGAACAGCTGAGTAAAACAGGTGTTACATATTTTGATTATTATTTACTGCACGATGTTGGAGTTGACCATTATGAAGTGTATAAAAAGCTTGACTGTTTTAACTGGCTTGTTGATAAGAAGGAAAAAGGCTTAGTTAAGCATATTGGATTTTCTTTCCATGATAATGCAGATTTGCTTGATAAGGTACTTACAGAGCATCCAGAGATGGAATTCGTGCAGTTACAGATTAATTATCTTGACTGGGAAAGTGAGGCTATTCAGTCAAGAAAATGCTATGAGGTTGCAACAAAGCATAACAAACCAGTAATAGTTATGGAGCCAGTTAAAGGTGGCACACTTGCCAAAGTATCAGAAAAGGTTGAAAATGAATTCAAAGGATATAATAAAGATATGTCAGTACCATCCTGGGCTATCAGATTTGTTGCGAGTCTGCCAAATGTAAGAATGGTTCTTAGCGGTATGAGTAATATGGAACAGCTTCTTGACAATACAAGTTATATGCAGGATTTTGTACCTCTTAATGATGAAGAAATCAGGCTTGTACATAATGCGGCGGATATGATAAATGAAAGTATTGCAATACCTTGTACAGGATGTTCATATTGTACAGATGGATGTCCAATGCACATAGCAATTCCTAAATATTTCTCATTATATAATGCTGATAAACAGGAAATTGAGGATAAGGGCTGGACACCTCAGGGTGAATATTATGACAGACTTACTAATAATTTCGGTAAAGCAAGTGATTGTATTGAGTGTGGCCAGTGCGAAGGAGTCTGTCCACAGCATTTGCCAATTATTAATAATCTTAAAGAGGTTGCAAAGCATTTTGGCAAATAATCAGGTTGCTAAGCTGCAGAAAAAGTGGTAGTATAAAGATATGATAACATAACGCCGATAAATCCTGCTTTATCGGCGTTATACTATATTAAATGTATTATGTTGAATAAATTAATTATGACCACAAAGGTAAGGAAATATAAAGTATGGGAATTGATTCAGATTATTATAAGGAAAAGAATAAAAAACAGCTTACAAAGCTTCGTATGCTTGAAGCTAAGCTTCCGCCATATGTGACTTCTTATCTTGATGATAAGGAGTTGTCATCACAGGTTAATACGGTAATTGCGTATGCGTATGATTTGCAGACATTTTTCAGATTTCTTACAGAGAAAAACACTATGTTAAAAAATACCGTAATTAAGGATATAACAATAGATTTTCTTGAAAATCTTACATTTGAAGATATTAATGAGTATCAGAGATATTTAAGATTTAATAATGATGATGGAAGCACACATCAAAATCAGGATAAAGGAATAGCCCGCAGAATGGCGGCTTTAAGGGGATTTTTTGAATTTGCCTGCACACATCAGTATATGAAGAACAATCCGACAGTCGGGGCAGCCAAGCGAATTAAAATGCCTCAGAAAGACATAATCAGGCTTAATGATGAAGAAGTTAATGACCTCTTAAATGTTGTATCCAATACTAATATTAAAGGCAATAAGCTTCAGATACAGAAGTGCCAGAAGACACAGCTTAGGGATACGGCGCTTATTACATTGCTTCTTAACACAGGAATTCGAGTATCGGAATGTGCCGGTCTTGATATAGATGATATTAATTTTAATTACAGAACAATAAATATTGTAAGAAAGGGTGGTTCTGATGCACATCTGTATTTCAATGAGATTACAGAAAATGCATTAAAAGACTATATTGATAATGAACGTCCGTTGCTTCTTGGTAATCCAGAGTCAGAGGAACAGGCAGTATTTATCTCAATGAAAAAAAGCCGTATGAGTGTAAGTGCAATAGAACGTATGGTTAAAAAATACGCAAAAAATGCAACGCCCGATAAAAAAATCTCTCCACATAAAATGCGAAGCACATATGGTACAGCTCTTTACAAGGATACAGGTGATATAAGACTTGTAAGTGATGTACTTGGGCATAAAGATATTAACACAACTGCTAAGCATTATGCGGCTATGGAAGAAGAACATAGAAAAATTGCCGCTACTATCCCACTCTATCAGGTCGATGAAGGGGCTGGGGAATAGTTATGTGTATTTAATATATGTTTCTAAAATATATTTTATATTTATGTATTTTTTAAGCTTATATATTTATATGATTTTGTATTTTGGAAGCGTATATTATTTTTATTTGTGTTATAGAAAATATTTGTGTTATAGAAAATGTTTTGTTTATATTGATAGTTTTGTCTATATTGATATTGCTGTTTGTATGTCTGTTTATATTGTGTTCTATTTGATTATGTTAATTTATAATTCTTTATTTATATTTATAGTATAATAATGCTTGCATTTATATTTATTATGTGATATATATAATATATATTTACGCGTAATAATTTATTATAACAATAACAATTTAATTGCAATTTAACTTATGAATTGGGGTTCATAATATTTTGTTATAATACTCTTCTGCTATAGCTTTTATCTTATAGCATAATTAACAATATCTAACGGTTTAACACACTTGTCATAACAATTCCCTGATGATAATATATACATATAGTTCTTCAATTTAGTAATGTATAAATTGAATGTATATTAATAGGATAATTAATTATATTTTTTGCACAATGTGTATGATTATAATTTTATATGAAATTTTTATATGACATAGTCATATGTTTAATTGTTTATTTGTTAATTATGCAGTCAAATATTATACATATGATTGGAGAATATATGAGAACAATAGATAATGACAATACTAAACAGACGACATTTTCTGAATTCAATAATAAAAATGTCGTAAATGCAGCTATTTCTGGACATCAGCCAACAACAATAAGACAATATAAGGATAATGTATTCTGTCTTTTGTACAGGGATAAGAATAATCTTCTGGACCTTTATAATGGGTTGAATGACACTAATTATACTAATGTAGATGATTTAACTGTTACTACTCTTAAGGGTGGTGTGTATATGAAATATAAGAATGATGCTTCATTTGTGTTTGGGCAGGATTTGTATATGTTTGAACAGCAATCCAGCCGCAATCCGAATATGCCGTTGCGATTTCTGCACTATTTATCTGATGTATATAGGCAGATGTATAACAATAGTGATTTGCACAGAAGTACAATGCTTAAAATTCCAGTACCACATTTTGTTACTTTTTATAATGGTAAACAGCCGCTTGAAGTGGAAAGTACTCTTCGATTATCGGATATGTATGAGAAGAAAATGGATTGTCCGGAGTTGGAACTTATTGTAAGAGTTATTAACATTAATACTGGAGCTATTATTAATAAAAAATCATTGGATAACGAGAAGAATGATATTATTAATGGTATTAATCAATCATATGATTTTGATAAATCCAATAAGAATATCAATGCAGGTAATACCATCAATTCACGGACATACAGCTCTGAATTTCTTTCTAAATGTGAAACACTTAAGGACTATATGACATTTGTTAATAAAGTTCGAGTTAAGACTGATATTGAGAAGATTGATATCCGTACTGCTGTTATAGAAGCGGTTGATGAGTGTATAGCTGAAAATGTATTGTCGGAATTTCTAAAAAATCACAGGGAGGAAGTGATTACTGTGAGTATTTATGAATATGACGAGGAAGGACATCTTGAAATAGTTAAGGAGGAAGGACGCCAGTTAGGTATTGCTGAGGGTGAAAAACTAGGCATAATTAAAGGAGAAGAAAAGGAGCGTTCTAACGGAATAAAAGTGTTTATTAAATTATGTAAAGATATGAACCTATCAGATGAAGATACGATAAATAAACTTGTTGAAGATTACCAGCTATCCAGAGATGAAGCTATCAATGCTATAAAGAATTATTAATGAAAAACAACCCCACAATATGTGCATGGAATATAGTGTGGGGTTGTTTTTATATAATTTTTTAATAATCTGACTTAGCTGTTTTGATTATTTATTGTTATATCAGTTACTTAATAATCTAGTAGTAATATTCTAACTGATTACTGAAGAAGTGTAAGAACACCCTGATTAGACTGATTAGCCTGT
>UMIM01020757.1_pt1 | contig 18811 bp, 14 predicted proteins | sample 1965831 | NCBI WGS metagenome assembly UMIM01 (sample SAMEA4836125, study PRJEB28245) | human gut metagenome | biome: gut microbiome; material: fecal sample | place: Denmark | collected 2008 | reverse complement strand
GAAAATCCGCATATATTTCCTACGAACACAAGCTCTAAAAAAGCTGCTGCACAGGTCTGCTTTCTGTGCGGCAGCGTTTTGTCTGTTATGCCCTTTTGCGCCACTTCTGTGTGCAGTACTCCGAAAAGGAGATGACGAAGTTGGAGAGCCAGCCGATGGGGACAGCCACCCAGACCATCTGGATACCGAACCGCGGTGCCATGGTGAATGCGAATATCACACGGATGGAGAGGTTGACCAGATTGGCAACGGTGAACATTTTCATGTCGCCGGCACCTCGGAGCAGCCCGTCTACCGCCATCTTCCAGCCGATCAGGCAGAAGAACCATCCCATGAATGTCAGGTAGCCCTCGCCGGTGGAGAAAGCGGCATCTGTGCCGTCTGTCCCCAGAAACAGCGCCACCAGCGGACGGTGCAGAAATTCCAGACTCAGACAGATAACGGCAGCACAGACCAGCACCATCCAGTTCGCTGCATGATAGCCCTTTACTACACGCTCCTGCTGTTTGGCTCCCAGATTCTGTGCGGTGAACGAGGAGAGGGCATTGCCAATGGCTGCCATGGGAACGATGCAGATGGATTCCAGCCGCATTGCTGCTGAGAATCCTGCCAGCGCCTCTGAACCAAAGCTGTTTACCACGGACTGTACCAGCATCATGCCGATGGAAACAGTGGACTGCTGTAGAATGGAAGGGAGGGCGATGCGTGTCATGCGCAGCAGCTCAGGACAGCTGAACACGCCGGATTTTTTGCAGGGGAACTGACGCAGTTCCCGCAGCAGAACCACGAAAGAGAGCACTGCAGAGATGCCCTGTGCGATCAGTGTTGCCCACGCCACACCGGCAATTCCCATGTGAAATTTTGTGACCATCAGAACGTCCAGCACCACGTTGAATACTGAAGAAAAGATGAGGAAATACAGGGGAATGCGGGATTTCCCCAGTGCGTTGAACATGGAGGAGAGTACATTGTACAGGAACAGAAAGGGCAGTCCCAGAAAGTAGATGTTCAGGTACTCCACCGCCATGTCCAGAACATCGGCAGGCGTTTTCAACAGGCGCATAATTCCCTGGCTAAAGGCGAGTCCCGCACCGCCCAGCAGGATGCTTATGCCCAGAAACGCCAGACAGGCAGTGTAGAGGGCGAGCTTCATGCGGGCGTATTCCTTGGCGCCGAAGTAACGGCTGACAATGACGGATGCGCCGATGCCGCCGCCGATTGCCACACAGATGAAGATGTTTGTCAGCGCATAAGAGGCACCCACCGCAGCAAGTGCCTGTTCTCCCACGTATCGCCCGACGATGGCGGAATCCGCCATGGTGTACAACTGCTGAAACAGATTCCCCAGAATCATGGGGAGGGAGAATAGCAGCAGGGCGGCAGCGGGTTTCTTTTGAATGAGGTAGTCGTTTTCCATGTTGTTGCTCCTTTGCAGCCGCTCTGGAGAAAGCGGAGCATTTGCATTTTTTGTCGTGTACATTTATTATAGAACGTCCCTTGTGGAAAAATCAAGAGTTAGATTTGAATAAGAAGTGAGCGGCGCAAAATTTGACATTTCCGGAAATATCCGCTATAATGAAAGTGTTTGAAAAAATAGAAGCAAAACGATCGACAGCGGTTCTTCGGAGAGCCGCTGTTTCTGATGAAAGAGAGACGAGTGACAGCATATGCAGCAAAAAACAGTGGACACCAGCCGAACTGCCAAACGCTCCGACCTGATGACGGAGGGGGCAATCTGGAAAAAGATCGTGGTATTTTCCGTTCCTCTCATTTTGGGCAATCTGCTCCAGCAGATGTACAGTACCGTGGATTCCATTATTGTGGGAAACTATGTGGGCAGCAATGCGCTGGCGGCGGTGGGCTCCAGCACAGCATTGATCAACCTGCTGATCGCCTTTAGCCAGGGGGCTTCCGTGGGTGCCGGCGTGGTGGTGTCCCAGTACATCGGCGCAAAGGATAAGCGTGGCCTGCGTGCAGCGGTGCACACGGCGCTGACCATCGCCGGCATTCTGGGGCTGGTGCTGACGGTGGCGGGGATTTTCCTGAGCCGTCAGCTTTTGATCTGGATGCAGACGCCGGCGGATGTGCTGGAAGATTCTGTGCGGTATCTTCAGGTGTACTCCGGCGGTCTGATTTGCAGTGTGGTTTATAACATGGCGACGGGTATTCTCAATGCGGCAGGGAACTCCCGCCGTCCGCTGCTCTATCTGGGCGTTGCGTCTGTTGTCAACATTGCGCTGGACATTCTGCTGATTGAGGGTTTTCATATGGGCGTTGAGGGCGCAGCTATCGCCACGGATGCCAGCCAGCTGGTTTCCTGTGTGCTGGCAATGGCGTTCCTTATGCGTACTAAAGCGGACTATCGGGTTTCCCTGCGTCGGCTTCGCATCCAGAAAAACGTGGCAATTCGAATCCTGAAAGTGGGACTTCCGGCTGGCATTCAGAGCATGGTCATCTCGCTTTCCAACGTGCTGGTTCAGTCCAGTGTCAACAGCTTTGGTGCTACGGAAATGGCGGGCTTCGGCGCTTACCTGAAAATTGACGGGTTCAATATCCTGCCGGTGCTGAGCATCAGCATGGCGAGCACCACCTTTGTGGGGCAAAACTATGGCGCCGGAAAAATCGACCGTGTGAAAAAGGGAATGTGGGTCACGCTGCTGATCGGGCTGGTGTATACTGTGGCGCTGGGCATTCTGCTGTCCATTTTTTCCGAACCGGTCATGCGCCTGTTCACGGATGATACGGCGGTGATCGAGAGCGGAAAACAGGTGATGCGCTATTTCTGCCCTTTTTATTTCCTGCTGAGCATTCTGTACGGTTTGGTGGGAACGGTGCGTGGAACGGGAAAGAGTATTCCGCCTATGGTGGTGCTGCTGTTTTCGTTCTGCGTGTTCCGCATTTTCTGGATTCAGCTTGCCGTGCCTCAGTTCGGCTCCAGCCGGGGCGTCTATGTGCTGTATCCCATCTCCTGGACGATTGGCGCAGTTTCCATGGTGCTGTATGCGTGGAAAGGAAAATGGTTGACATCTGCGTCGAAACTGTGTAGAAAATGAGACGGTTTCAATGTGCTCCGGTGGCGACATCGGAGCATTTTTTGCGTAATCAACCAAAATTGTGAATAAAAAGGTTGACAACTAAAAATGCTTGTGGTATAATAGATGTCGAATTTGGACGGCTGAAAGGAAGCGACGGGTGGAATGGTGATTATTGCGGTGGATGATGAGTGGATGGCGCTGGAACATGCGGTGTCTGTGATTTGTGCAGCTGCACCGGGCGCAGAGGTACACGCCTTTCGAAACGCTGAGGCAGCCATGCGATATGCAAAGGCGCACGTCATTCATGTGGCGTTTCTGGACATTCACATGCCAAAAGTGGGCGGGTTGGAGCTGGCGCAGCAGCTGAAAGCACAGTTTCCGGAGATCAATCTGATTTTTGCCACAGGGTATACCCGTTATATGCCGGAGGCGTTCCGGCTGCGTGCCAGCGGCTATCTGCTGAAACCGCTGGGGGAGGAGTCGGTGCAGGAGGAACTGGAAAATCTGCGCAATCCGGTGCTTGCTTCACTGCGACAGGCGCCGATCTATGTGCAGACATTCGGAAACTTTGAGATTTTCGTACACGGAAAAACGGTGCACTTCTCCCGCAAAAAGGCGAAGGAATGTCTGGCGTATCTCATCGACCGGAACGGCGCCAATGTAGAAACGGCAGAGCTGAGCGCCATTCTCTGGGATGCCTCGGAGAATAGCCACTCGCTGCAAAAGCAGGTGCAAACCGTGATCTCCTGCATGCTCCGTGCGCTGCGGGAGGCTGGCGCAGAGGAGATCATCCGGAAGAACTGGGGCAGCATGGCGATTGATGTGGCGCTGGTAGAGTGCGATTACTACCACCTGCTGCATGGGGATGCAGCAGCAGTGCAGGCATTCTCCGGCGAGTATATGACCAACTATCGCTGGGCAGAGGGGACTGCTGGTTTTTTGTATGAGAAATACGCACATGAAAGCGTGCGTGCATAGCGAAGAAGGGGCAGTTTTTGGCAGGCAAAAACTGCTCTTATTTTCATAGAATATTTTTGCGAAAACCACGAATAGTTCTTGACAAGGTGCTGGAACTATGCTATACTGGTTTCACTGTTGTATGATATGTGCAACGGATAAAACAGAGAAGTTGATTCTGACCCGGTGACAGAAAGGAACGGATGGGATATGAAAAAGTCAAAGAAGATTCTCATTGGTGCAGCGGCTTGTGCGACAGCTGCTGCCGTGTGTGTGTCTGGCGTGCTGATCTGGCATCATGCCGAAAAGAAGACGGATACGGACGGACTGGCATATGTTTGTCCGGTTTCCGATGTAAATACCGCTGCTGCTGTGATTTCCGACATGCAGTTTTCCGGCGTGGTCGTGCCGCAGGAGACCAAGGAAATCAAGGTGGACACCAGCAAGACCATTTCCGAGGTTCTGGTGCAGGAGGGCGACCATGTTGATGCCGGCGCACCGCTGTTCACCTATGATGTGGAGTCCATGCAGCTGGAACTGGCGCAGGGCAATGTGGAGATCGAGCGGATGCAGAACGAGATCAGCTCCAGCCAGCAGCAGATCAGCCAGCTGGAGAGCGAGAAGAAAAACGCCAGCGCAGACGACCAGCTCTCCTATACCACACAGATCCAGTCCCTCCAGACGGATATTGCCAAGACGCAGTATGACATCAAGACCAAGAAAATCGAGCTGGAAAAGCTTCAGAATACCATTGACCACGCCACCATCACCTCGGACATCGCCGGAACGGTGCAGTCCCTCAAGACCACAGAGCAGCTGCAGAGCGAGGGCGGTGATGTGCTGATGAAGGTGATGTCTGACGGCGAATTTCGTGTCAAGTGCAACGCCAATGAACAGAACGTCTACATGCTCTCCAAGGATGAGGCGATGACGGCGCACTCCCGCATCAATGATGACACGTGGAGCGGCACCATCTCGGAGATCAGCTCGGAGGCGGAAACCAGTTCCAACAACAACATGTACTACGGTTCCAGTGATGAGATGACGACCACTTCCAAGTATCCGTTCTATGTCAAGCTGGATTCCGGCGAGGGACTGATGCTGGGACAGCATCTGCTGGTGACACCGGAGGTTGGAAGCACCGTGGAGAAGAGCGGTATCTGGCTCTATCAGGACTATGTGCTGACCGATGATGACGGCGGGAGTTATGTTTGGGCAGCAGATGATAAGGGACGCTTGGAAAAGCGGAAGGTGACGCTGGGCGAGAGCGACGAAAGCATGGGCGACTGCGAGATCGCCAGCGGACTCTCCGAGGACGACCTCATTGCATTTCCGGCGGACGACTATCAGGAGGGCATGCGCACCACCACCAATGCTGACGAGATCTCTCAGCAGGATGACGGCGATATTCAGGACGGCAGTGTGTACGATGAGAACGGCAACCCTGTGGACATCGGCGGTGACGGCGGGATCTACGGCGAGGACGGCAGCGTAATTTCCGGTGGAGAAGACAGCGCTGCAGACGGCGTGGACCCCAGTATAGATGATAGCTACCTGATCGATGGTGAGGACAGTGGAGCAGCTGACGCAGCCCAGCCGGAAGAAGGCGGTGAGAGCGATGGTAATTGAACTGCATGACATCTGCAAATCCTATTTGCAGGGAAAAGAACAAGTTCCCGTGCTGCATCACATTGATCTCGATGTGGCAGAGGGGGAATATCTGGCAATCATGGGACCATCCGGCTCCGGCAAGTCCACACTGATGAATATCATCGGACTGCTGGATCAGCAGACCAGCGGTTCGTATTTCTTTGACGGACGGGATATGACGCAGTGCAGCGACAACCAGCTCTCAGACATCCGCAACCAGAAGATCGGATTTGTCTTTCAGAATTTCAACCTGCTGCCCCGCCAGTCCGTGCTGGAAAATGTGGCGCTTCCGCTGCTCTATGCCGGCGTGCGAAAGAAAGACCGGCTGGTGCGGGCACGGGAGATGCTGGAACGTGTGGGACTGGCGGAACGGGTGCAGTTCCGCCCCACGCAGCTCTCCGGCGGACAGAAACAGCGTGTGGCAATTGCACGGGCGATGGTGAGTCACCCCAGACTGCTGCTGGCGGACGAGCCGACCGGCGCACTGGACACCCGTTCCGGCGAACAGATCATGGAGCTGTTTCATCAGCTTCACGCAGAGGGCGTTACCATTGTTATGATTACCCACGAACCAGAAATTGCTGGTCATGCAGAACGTGTGGTGACCATTCGGGACGGCAGGCTGGAAAACGGCAGCTTTTCCGAAACAGAACAGGAGGGTGAGGCATCATGACAAAGGGAAAAAAGATTCTGGCGGTCATCCTGAGCGTGACAGTGCTGGCAGGCGGTGGTGCAGGCGGTGCGTATTATTACCGTGCACGGCAGGCAGCCAAGCATAAGGTCGCCGTAACACCTGTCGCCAACCTCATGGATTACTACTGGGGTGATGGCATCAGCATGGACGGCACGGTGATTTCCGGCGATGTCCAGAATGTAATTCTGAGCAGCAGCCAGATGGTGGAGAAAGTCCTCGTCAAGGAAGGCGACAAGGTTACCAAGGGCACACCGCTGCTGGATTATGATATGACTGCTGTTGCACTGGATGTGGCGCAGAAAAAGACGGCGCTCGCCGTTGCCGAGGACAATGTGCGAAAGGCGCAGAAAGAGCTGGAACGGCTCAAGCAGCTCCGCCCTTCTGAGGAAGCGCCGGCGTATCCGGACGATGGTGATTTCCCCGATTTTCCGGATGATGACGATTCGGACGATTCCGATGACGATATCAAACCCGTTGGGAAACCGCAGGCGGAGATCACCGCTATGACACAGGCAGCAACCGGTACCGGTACCGCAGACGATCCCTACCAGTTTGTTTGCAGCGGAAAAACCGTGGTGCGCAAGGCAGCACTAGAGCAGCTGCAAACCGGCAAGGGCTGCGCTGTATTTGTAGTCTACAATGCAGATGCCACAACAGCGCTGTATGCATGGCTGGTGCGTGGGGATGCGCTGGGAACCGTGACACTCACAGACTGGACGCTGGGCGAACAGATCACCGTGACCGATGACGGCGGTGTGCAGGTTCGTGGCAGCGGAAACTGGTTCGGGACACTGCAGGTGGGCGGAACGTTCACCTATGATCCGGCATCAAACGTGACAGATCCGACACAGCCCGCTACCACCCAGCCGTCCACCGATACCACAGAGCCGTCCTCCACAGAACCCGCAGACACCACGGAAGCGCCCGCTTCCAGCGAACCGGCGGAGATGCTCCCCACTGCTGTGATTCGCCCCATGGCAGCAATCGTACCGCTGGCGAGCAGCAATTCGGAAAACTATCTGTACACCAGAGAACAACTGAAGCAGAGAGTGAAGGAGCAGGAGATTCAGATCCAGTCTCTGCAAATTGCCCAGAAAAAGGCAAAGATCGACTATGAGAGCGCCGAGGAAAAACAGAAGAATGCGCAGGAGCTGAGCAAGATCGACGGCGTTGTCACCAAGGTGGCGAAGTCAGCGGAGGATCTCCAGTCCAACGAGCCGTATCTTGTGGTAAAGGGAAGCGGCGGTGTTGTGATTCAGGGAACGGTCAGCGAGATGAATCTGGACAAGCTGACCGTCGGCGCAACCATCAGCGTCAACTCCTGGGAAACCGGCGAGGTGGTCTCCGCAGAGGTGACAAAGATCGAAACCGCCCCAACGTCCTATGATTCCCAGAGTTATGGCGGAGAGAATCCCAACAACAGCGCCTATCCGTTTCAGGCAGCCGTGACAGAAGACACCAATCTCTCTGTGGGCGATTCGGTTTCGCTGAGCTTTTCCAGCGGAGAGGAAAGCGACCATTTCTATCTGCCCATGAGTTATGTGCGGCAGGAGAACGGACGGTACTACGTGATGAAAAAGTCCAGGGAGAACACGCTGGAAAAGCAGACGGTTCAGACGGGTAAGATCGTCTATGGCGGATACTCCATTGAGATCATTTCCGGCATTGACAGTTCGGACGAGATCTGTTTCCCCTACGGCAAGTACGTGGCAGAGGGTGCTGCCGTCAAGGAAGAGAACAATTGACAGGAGGTGTCGGAAGATATGTTGGAAAATATCCGTTTGTCCTTACAGGGCATTTTTTCACATAAGGTGCGTTCCATTCTGACGATGCTGGGCATTATCATCGGCATTGCTGCCATCATCGCCATTGTTTCTACCATCAAGGGAACCAATGAGCAGATCAAAAACAACCTGATCGGCTCCGGCAATAATACGGTGCAGGTGCAGCTGTATCAGGGGGACGGCACCTATGATTTCAGCTATCAGAGCTCGCCGGCAAATGTGCCGGTGCTCCCTCAGAGCGTCAAGGAGAAGATCGCAGAGGTCGCCGATGTGGAGTCGGTTTCGTTCTATCGGTCACGCAGCTACTGCGACAACGTGTTCTACCGGAACACGGCGTTCAACGGCGCAATGTACGGCGTGGACAGCACGTATTTTGACACGGCCGGATATCACGTGCAGGCGGGACGGGGCTTCACAGAAAAGGAGTACACCGATAACCGCAAGGCGGTCATTCTGGACAACACAGCGGTGAAGAGCCTGTTCTCAGGAGAGAGCCCCATTGGACAGGTCATCGACATTCAGGGCGAGCCGTTTACCATTGTGGGGGTTGTGACAGAAAGCAGCGCTTTTGAACCGGTCATCAATTCCGAGGAGGACTACTGGACTTATATGGGCTCTTCCGGCGGAAAGATGTTCATTCCCACCAACTCGTGGCCCATCGTCTACCAGTACGACGAGCCGGAAAATTGTCTGGCGAAAGCTGCTGATACGGACAGCATGCCTGCTGTGGGCAAAAAAGTGGCAGACCTGATGAACGCCACCATTCAGAGCACCGGCAATTCGGACAGCGAGGCGAAGATTCAGTACAAGAGCGAGGATCTTTTGGGACAGGCAAAATCCCTGCAGGAGCTGAGTTCTTCCACCAACACCATGCTGATCTGGATCGCCAGCATCTCCCTGCTGGTGGGCGGTATCGGCGTCATGAACATTATGCTGGTTTCCGTGACAGAGCGCACCCGTGAGATCGGTTTGAAAAAAGCGATCGGCGCAAAAAAACACAGCATTCTGGCACAGTTCCTCACAGAGGCATCCGTGCTCACCAGCATCGGCGGCATCATCGGTGTGGGAATTGGCATCGCACTGGCGCAGCTGATCTCCCGCATTGCCTCGGTACCTGTGGCAATCAGTTCGCTCTCCATTGTGGTTTCTGTGGTATTCTCCATGGTGGTTGGCATTGTCTTTGGACTGATTCCCTCCATCAAGGCAGCGAACCTGAACCCCATTGATGCGCTGCGGTACGAATAACTGCAACAATACCATACGCATAAAAAACAGCTGCTGTTTTCGCTTTGGAAAACGGCAGCTGTCTGCGTTTATAGGCATCGGTTTATTTTGTGCCGAAGTTCGGCAGCATCTGCACCAGCGGCAGGTGGAACTGTGCTGCCCAATCCTCGCACATCCGGATGTACTTTTGATTGGAGAGCCGATCCGGCGTGTGGGCATCGCAGCCGATGATGGCGGAATTTCCCACCTCTTCGGCAATTTTCCAGAACCGGCGGGAGGGGTAATGCCGACTCTCCACCAGTCCCAGCAGGTTGATTTCCAGGGGGAACTGCTTCTTCTTGCAGTAGACACAGAGCCGGCGGAACTGTTCGTCATAGATCTCGTCTGCACCGGTGAAGTGCATCAGATCGGGATGCGCCGGATAGAGGTAGTCGCCGGTTTCCAGCGCCTCGATGACCAGATCAACATAGCGCTGCAGGGCACTTGCATCATTTGAGGGAAAACCGGTGTAGACGGAGTGCATCTCATTCTCGGTGAAGTGCTCGCCAAGAATGCGGTAGTCGATGGGGTAGCCCTCCAGCAGACGGCGCTGTTCCTCCATCATGTCGGGAACGTACTCCGCCTCGAAGCCGATGTAAATGGTGATATCTCTGGCGTACTCCCGCCGCAGCTGTTCCAGCGAGGTGAAATAATCGTCCAGTTCCTCCGGACGCATGCGGGTGCGGGACACATATTCTTTCGGAAAAACCCATGGGCAGTGGTCGGAGAAGCCGAGAACTTTCAGACCGCCTGCGATGGCTTCCTCCACATATGCCCTGTCCTCTCCTTTGGCGTGCTGGCACCGTGCTGTGTGGGTGTGGTAGTTGGCGGTGATCATGACTGCTGTTCCTGTTCCGGCTGGGAGATGTGATCCTCCGGTGCGGCAGCGGTGTCCTGCGCCGCAGACGCTGTGGCGGTTTCAGTATAGGAGGTTTCCACAACCTGCGCTGCCTTGGGAACAGAAGTCCGTGCCAGGATCTCGTTGACGATGCGGATGACACCGCTGATGATGAGGAGAATGCCGATGACGGAATAGCCGGCGCTCTTGTTGATCCACATCACATAGATGAAGAGGAATGCGCCGAGGACAATGTTGGTGACGGCGAACAGTACGGGAACAAAGATGGTGGCACCTTCCTTGCGGAAGGTGAGAGTGTTCATGACGCCGGAGATGCCGCTGGCGATCACGCACAGGGAGATCAGCACCGGAATGAACCGGTTGATGGTAAAGGGAATCAGAATCAGCGCTGCGCCGACGACCAGCCAGATGATGCCATTCACCAGATACTGGGGCTGCACCTCATACTTTCGGCGGGAGGCGTAGATGACGACTTCCACCAGTCCGATCAGTGCTCCCAGAATGCCGAGTCCGAGAAACAGCTTGTCGATCAGCGTTTCATTGACCATGAGCAGGATACCGATGGCGATCAGACAGAGCGGAAGGACGAAAGGCAGCAGCACATACACGAGCTGCTTGGATTTCTTGGATCGCTGAGAGGTTCGGGAATCTTTTTTCATAAATTGCTCCTTTCGCATGCAGGCAGCTGCTTCGGAAAAAACAGATGCGCACAGTGCTTTTTCTTCATATATTTTTCATTATATCACTTTTTTCTGCATTTGGCAAGTGGCTCCTGTGACTTTTCTGCAAAATCCGCAGGCGGATTTCTGTTCGCTTTCGGTAAAAACAGCGAAATTCGGAAAAACGAAGAAAATTCAAAATGCCTGTATTGACAAAACTCGAAAAAATGGTATACTTAAACTATGTGACATATGACGGCGGATCTCCGCAGTTCGACAGAAAGGAAGAAAAAGATGAATATCTGGCACGATATCAACCCGAAGCGCATTACACCGGATGAGTTTGTCGCAGTCATTGAGATTCCGAAGAATAGTAAGGTCAAGTATGAGCTGAACAAGGAAACCGGCATTTTGGAAATGGATCGCATTCTCTACACTTCGACCCACTATCCGGCAAACTATGGCTTTATTCCGCGAACCTATGCCGATGACGGCGACCCGCTGGATGTGCTGGTGCTCTGTTCGCAGCAGCTGAATCCCATGACATTGGTGCGGTGCTATCCCATCGGTGTCATTCACATGATCGACAACGGCAGGCGGGACGACAAGATCGTTGCAATTCCGTGCAACGACCCGACCTATAATTCCTATCACAACATCGATGACCTGCCACGGCATATCTTTGAGGAAATGGTGCACTTCTTCCAGGTTTACAAGGAGCTGGAACATAAGAGCACGGCGGTGGACGAAGTCGAGGATGTCTATGCGGCAAAGGAAATCATTGCTGCGGATATTGACCATTACGTGGACACGTTCTGCAAGTAAGAATCTGTTTACGGTATCACTTTTCGGCGTGAAAAATTTGCAGCCTGCCTGCAAATAAAATAGAAAGAGGTTAAATTATGGTATCAGCATCAGACATTTTGTTTAATCATGGGACAAGCGTAGCTCCGCTTGGCCTGATTGCAATGAGCGGCACAGAGGAAATGGCTGCGAAGATCGACCATTATCTGGTGGATTGGGCGCACAAGGGCGGCTATGACTGGGATACATTCCTGATCGACTGCGAGTGCCCCCGCTTTTCCTCAGGTGACGGCAAGGGACTGATCAAGTCCACCATCCGTGGCAAGGATCTGTTCATTCTCGTAGATGTAGGAAATTATGATATCAAGTATCAGATGTTCGATCAGAAAAACGGCATGTCTCCGGACGATCACTATCAGGATCTGAAGCGTATCATTCAGGCAGCCAGCGGTAAGGCACACCGTATCAACGTTATCATGCCGATCCTGTACGGCGGCCGTCAGCACCGCCGGAACTACCGAGAATCTCTGGACTGCGCATGCGCCCTGCAGGAGCTGGAGCGCATGGGCGTTGATAATATCCTGACCGTAGATGCGCATGATCCCCGGGTACACAACGCCATCCCGCTCATGGGCTTTGACAACATGATGCCCTCTTATCAGGTTCTGAAGGCAATGTTCCAGACCATTCCGCATCTGAAGACCACACCGGATGAATTCATGGTCATCAGTCCGGATGAGGGCGCACTGAACCGCAATATGTACTATGCCTCTATGCTGGGCGTACAGATGGGCATGTTCTACAAGCGCCGTGACTATGCGAAGATCGTCAATGGTCATAACCCCATCGTGGCACACGAGTATCTGGGCAACTCCGTAGAGGACAAGGATGTATTTATCGCTGATGATATCATCTCCTCCGGTGAGTCTATGCTGGATATCGCCTATGCGCTGAAGGAACGCAAGGCTCGCCGTGTCTTCTGCTATGCAACTTACGGTCTGTTCGTCAACGGACTGGAGAAGTTCGACAAGGCATATGAGGACGGATACATTGACGCTGTGTTCGGCACAAACCTGACTTACCGGACAAAGGCACTGCTGTCCCGCCCGTGGTTCCACGAGGTAGACTGCACCAAGTACCTGTCCTACTACATCGCTGCGCTGAACCACGATGTTTCCATCGGCAAGGTCATCGACCCGAATGCCAAGGTCAAGGCACTGCTGGAGCGCAGAAACAAGGAAAATGCTTGAGCGCATGGCTTTTTCCAAAAAAACAGTTGACATTGCCGAAAAAAATTGGTATACTAGAAAAAGTAACTGAATAGAAGTTAAGGGCGCAGAGCGGAATAACTGTCCTGGCTGCTGCAAAGAGAGAACGTGTTGGGTGAGAACGTTTCAGCGGACGGCAGGTGCTACCCGTGAGCCTTTCTGAGAAATCGGAACGTAGGTGCTGCGTTAAAGCGCAAGAGGGAAATAGGTGTACTATTTCCGAACTTGGGTGGTAACACGAAGGCCTTCGTCCCATTTGGCGGCGAGGGCCTTTTTCTATTTTTAATTTGCAAAGGAGTTCTGAAACGACATGAAGTGGCAAGGCGTAAATGAATTGAGAGAGAAATATCTGTCATTTTTCGAGAGCAAGGGACACACCCGTCTCCCCAGCTTCTCGCTGATTCCGCAGGGGGACAAGAGCCTTCTGCTCATCAACTCTGGTATGGCACCGCTGAAAAAGTATTTTCTGGGACAGGCTGTTCCGCCGAATACCCGTGTGACTACCTGCCAGAAGTGCATCCGCACACCGGATATTGAACGTGTTGGTCAGACCGCACGCCACGGCACCTACTTTGAGATGCTGGGTAACTTCTCTTTCGGCGATTACTTCAAGATCGAGGCAATCACATGGGCCTGGGAGTTCTTCACCAAGGTGCTGGAGATGCCGGCAGATAAGCTGTATGTATCCGTCTTTGAAAACGATGACGAGGCCTATGACATGTGGACGAAGCAGATCGGTGTGGCAGAAGACCACATGGTTCGTCTGGGCAGAGAGGACAACTTCTGGGAACACGGTTCCGGTCCTTGCGGCCCGTGTTCGGAGATCTACTTCGACCGTGGTCCGGAAAAGGGCTGCGGCAAGCCGGACTGCCACGTTGGCTGCGACTGCGACCGTTATGTTGAGGTATGGAATCTGGTATTCAGCCAGTTCGACAGCGACGGCAACGGCCACTACACTGAAATGGAACACAAGAACATCGACACCGGCATGGGTCTGGAACGTCTGGCATGTGTCATGCAGGGCGTGGACAACCTGTTCGAGGTCGACACCGTTCAGAATATTATGAAGCACGTCTGCCGGATCGCCGGTGTGACTTATAACGAGGATGACAAGACTGATGTGGCACTCCGTGTCATCACTGACCACATCCGCAGCACCACATTCATGATCGGCGATGGCGTTATGCCGTCCAATGCCGGCCGTGGCTATGTGCTCCGCCGTCTGCTCCGCCGTGCCGCAAGATACGGCAGACTCATCGGCATCAAGAAGCCGTTCCTGTACGAAGTGGTAGAAACAGTCATCCACGAGAATGCCTCTGCTTATCCGGAACTGGAGGAGAAAAAGGCATACATCCGCAAGATCGTAGAGGAGGAGGAAAAGACCTTTGCCAAGACTGTGGACAAGGGCTTCGACCTGCTGTCCGGCATTTTGACACAGCTCAAGGAAGCAGGCAAGACCGTGATCTCCGGCGAGGATGCGTTCAAGCTCAGCGATACTTACGGATTCCCCATTGACCTGACCGAGGAAATCGCCGCAGAACAGGACGTTTCTGTCGATCGTGACCGTTTTGCTGCACTGGTAGAGGAACAGCGTACCAGAGCACGTCAGGACTATCAGAATAAGGCAGGCTCTTCCTGGGCAGACAACAGCGTGAAGATCGATGCGCCCAAGACTGTTTTCACCGGCTATACCAGCGAGGCAGAGGAAGCAAAGGTCATTGCCGTATTCCGTGACGGCGAAGCAGTGGATGCAGTTGCTGAGGGCGAAACCGCAGTGGTGGTTCTGGATCGCACCCCGTTCTACGCAGAGAGCGGCGGACAGATCGGCGATTCCGGCGTTATTGCAACACCGGAGAGCACATTCTCCGTGGAAACCACCAGCAAGACAGAGGACGGCCATTTCCTGCACTTTGGTATGGTAGAAGAGGGCGAGATTCGGGTCGGCGAGAGCGTCTCTGCAAAGATCGACGCCGAAAAGCGCCGCAAGACCATGCGCAACCATACCGCAGCGCACCTGCTGCAGGCTGCACTGCGCACTGTTCTGGGCGACCATGTTCATCAGGCTGGCCAGCTGGTCACCGATACACGCTGCCGGTTCGACTTCTCCCACTTCTCCGCACTGACTGCTGAGGAGATCAAGCAGGTAGAAGCACTGGTCAACGAGAAGATTCTGGAGGCGATTCCGGTCGTTACCAAGGAACTGCCTATCGCAGAGGCAAAGAAGCTGGGCGCAATGGCACTGTTCGGCGAGAAGTACGGCGATATCGTTCGGGTTGTCAGCGTGGGCGATTACTCCGTTGAGTTCTGCGGCGGTACCCATGTGGACAACACCGCAAAGCTGGGACTGTTCCGGATTCTGTCGGAGAGCTCGGTGGCTTCCGGCGTGCGCCGTATCGAGGCGGTAACCGGCACCGGCGTTCTGGAACTGCTGGCATCCTATGAGGAAACCATGGCATCTGCTGCCAAGGCAATGAAGCTGAGCAGCACCAATGATCTGGCAGCACACTGTGCATCCCTGATGGCAGAGTGCAAGGAAAAGGATCGCCAGATCGAGGCACTGAACCAGAAGATCTCCGATGCCAAGATGGCTGTCATCTTCGACAACGCCAAGGAGATTTCCGGCGTCAAGGTCGTATCGGCAATGCTCAACGGCACGACTCCGCAAGTTCTGCGGAAGATGGGCGATACCATCAAGGATATGAAGGAACCGGTTATCGCTGTTCTGGCAAGCGTCAGCGGCGAAAAGGGCAATCTGGTCTGCGCATGCTCCGAAGCTGCCCGGCAGAAGGGCGCACACGCCGGAAAGATCGTACAGAGAGTGGCTGCTATCACCGGCGGTAAGGGCGGCGGAAAGCCGGACAGCGCAATGGCCGGCGTTGGCAAAACTTATATGGTCGATGAAGCGCTGCTGGCACTGGATGCCATTGCCGCAGAATTTGTGAAGGAGGACTAATCCGCATGGAAGACTGCCTGTTTTGTAAAATCATTGCGGGAGAAATTCCCAGCACTAAAGTCTACGAGGACGATACCGTCTACGTATTCAAGGACATCAATCCCATTACTCCCGTTCACTACCTGCTGATCCCGAAGCAGCACATCTGCTGCGCTGCCAAGATCACGCCGGAAAATTCGGCAGTGGTGGCACACATCTATGAGGTAGCTGCCAAGATCGCTGCAGATCAGGGGCTGACAGATGGCTACCGCATCGTCACCAACTGCGGTGAAAACGCAGGTCAGACGGTGTTCCACCTGCACTTCCATATGCTGGCAGGCGTGAAGATGGGCTGGGGCGCAGATGCCGTCCAGCCGGTGGAAGAATAAGGGGGCACACATGGCAGCATACTATACTTTGCACATTGCCGGACTGACACGGGAGCTGAAAATCTGTTCCATCAGCGACAAGCTGGACATTGCAGCGTTCATTCTGTTCTCCGATGTGGAACTGACGGAGGCGTGTGCAAAAGAGCTGGCAGCTCGTGTGCCGGCGTGCGACTATATCCTGACCGCTGAGAGCAAGGGCATTCCCCTTGCCTATGAGATGTCCCGTCAGCTGGGTGTGCCGTATATCGTGGCGAGAAAGTCCGTCAAGGGCTATATGACCGATGTCCTGTCGGTTCAGGTAAAGTCCATCACCACGGCAGCAGTGCAGACGCTCTATCTGGACGGCGACAAGGCTGCCTGGATGCGTGGAAAGCGGATTCTGGTGGTAGATGACGTGGTCAGCACAGGGGATTCCCTGCGGGCACTGCATCAGCTGGTGCAGTCCGCCGGCGGAACGGTGGCTGGAAATGCCGCACCGCTGGCAGAGGGCGATGCGGCTTCACGGGATGACCTGATTTATCTGGAAAAGCTTCCGTTGTTTTTCAAAGACTGAGAATCGGCGGTGCATATGAAACGGAAAATGGTGTGGATTGGGATTCCATGGCTGCTGGGACTCTTCCTCGCAGTGTCCTGCCAGCTTTCCGTCGTGATGTGTCTGCTTCCGGCAGCTTGGATGCTGCTGGGAGCATTCCGTCTATTTCGGCAGATTCCTGCAAAGGAGGCACTCTGCGCCGGCGGTGCGATGGGACTGGCAGTGGGGGCAGTTTTGCTCTACACGGTGCTGGTCTGTCAGCCGGTGATGGAGTATGACGGCAAGATCACGACATTTTCCGGCAGTGTCACGCAGGTGACGGAGTACGATGGAGATCGGGCGCAATATCAGGTGAAAGGGGCGTTTGCAGATGGTACCCGTGCCAAAGTTCTGGTCTATACCGATGACCTCGGCGCACAGTATGGGGATACGTTGAAAATTGCCGGTCCGTTTTCTGTGCCGGAGGATTCCTATCTTTGGAACGGAGCATCCTATTACCGAAGCAAGGGAATCTTCCTACAGGCGGACAGCGATGCCAGTGTGCGGCTGACACCTACCGATCACGGAAAACTGGTGCGGTGGCTGCATGCATACCGGGAGCGCATCTCTCTGCGCATCCGCATGTTTGCCGGAACAGAGGCGGGCGGTCTGGTGAGCGCCATGCTTCTAGGGACACGTTCCACGCTGCCGGACGAAACCAAGAACCTGTTTGCCCACCACGGCATCAGCCATGTGGTGTCAGTCTCCGGACTACATCTGGTGCTGTTCCTATCGGTCTGGCAGTGGATCGGCAGACGGCTACACCTGCGGCGCTGGCCGCAGTTTTGCAGCACGGCGCTGTGGACGGCCGCCTATGCGCTCATGGTAGATACACCGGTTTCTATTTTGCGTGCGGGACTGATGTTCCTGCTGGTGCAGAGCGCACCGCTGGTGTACCGTCGGGCGGATACCCTCAACTCCCTGTGCATTGCCGGTGTCGTGCTGACGCTGGGCAATCCCTATCTCATGGGGGATGCCTCGTTTCTGCTGTCCATGGCAGGAACATTCGGCATCGGGGTGTTTGCTCCGTGGATGACGGCGAAAATCTCCAGCACGCATTTCGGCACAAAACTGCTTCAGAATCTGGTATCGCTGTGCTGCGTTTCGCTGGCGATTTTTCCGGTGACGCTGCTGTACTTTCGGGAGATTTCCGTTATCTCGCCCATTGCCAACCTGCTTCTTGTGCCAATTTGCACGGGGATGCTGCTGATTGCCGTGATCGTATTTCTCACAGGCGGCGTCGGGCTTGTGCTGAAACCGGCTGCGGTGCTGCTGCGTCTGATGTACCGGATTTTGCTTCTGTTTTCCTACGGATTACAGCGGCTGGTTCCGGCGATGTTTCCCACAGGGTGGAAGCTGCTGCCGCTGCTGGTGTGCCTGCTTATAGGATTTGCGGTGCTGGTGGCCTTTCTGAAAAAACGGCAGCGCACCACCGCCGCAGCGCTGGCAATTTCCATTGTCCTGCTGTATGCCGGACAGACCGCCTATCAGATGGGCGAGCGCAGTGTCTTTCGAGTGACGGTGCTGGGGCAGAAAAAAGACGCCGTCGTGGTGATCGCTTACCAAGGGCGAACCGATGTCATCGATCTGACAGGCGGATACCGCAACCCGAAATATGTGAAAGCGTGGCTGCAATCGGAGGGCATCCGGACACTCAGCACACTGTGCCTGACCAAAAATGCCGACCAGATGCGTGTCTGCTACCCTCAGACCATGCCGCTGGTTTCGGCGGAGGAGGCGGCTGTGCCGTCGGACTGCTGGCTGCCGGAACCGGTTTTCCTCATGGGTGCAGAGATCTACCAGACCGACCTCGTGCAGATCACAGATCCGCTGTATACCGTCACGCTGTCGGATGATGTGCTGCAAATCCAGTTCGGCAACCTGCGCTTTTGCGTGGGCACGACGCTGGAGAAACTGCCGGACGGCGAATGGAATGCTGTCATTTG
>UMIM01042009.1_pt1 | contig 18838 bp, 10 predicted proteins | sample 1965831 | NCBI WGS metagenome assembly UMIM01 (sample SAMEA4836125, study PRJEB28245) | human gut metagenome | biome: gut microbiome; material: fecal sample | place: Denmark | collected 2008 | reverse complement strand
TGTATAATTAGATACATATTTTATTGATAGCTCTTTTTAATCAAAACACCACCCAAGGCCGGGTTAATAACATTCAAAATCAGGGACAGCTTCATTTCCTCCTGTCCTACAATCGCAGTAAAAGGATATACAGCAGTACGTTTCATTTATATTCCTCCATTTATTAAAAAGAGCTATCAATAAAATATGTATCTAATTATACAGTGTCTACTAGGTATACACGCAAGCGGTTTAGTGAAAAAATTTATTCATCGCCGCGTTCTTCAATTTCTCCTTCAATATTCAGCAGCAGCTCCTGCAGTGACTGCTTAGTCTGCGGCTTGGCGTTCCACAGCTGGCGCTGCTCCGCCTCCAGTAAAACCTCAGTCAGTCTGCGCAAAGCCCAAGGATTAACCTCAGCAAACCATTTTTGCATATCTTTGTCCAAAGCGTACTTTTCCGCAAACTTTTCATACATCCAGTCCTCCATAACAGCGCTGGTAGCATCCCATTGGAAACAGTTATCAACATAGGTTGCCAAATCGCCTGCTCCCTTATAGCCAAACTCCTTCATGCCCCGGATATATTTGGGGTTAATCGCTTCACCGCGGAACAGGCGCTTGACCTCTTCCGCCAACGTGCGAATCACAACATGCTGACGGTCGGAGCTGTCACTGCAATAGTTCTTCGGCATCTTGCCGCTGAAATTACGCACTGCAGCAATCATGCCGCCACGGTAAGCGTTATAATCATCGGAATTCAACAAGTTAGACTCGCGGTTATCAATATTGCTCACAGTAACCTCCAGCTTTGCCATCCGCTCTGTAAACAGCTGCGGCCTGTACTGACCTTTTTCGCCCTCGCCATAGACATGCGCACCCCAACGCACATACACATCAGCAATATCGCCCAGGTCATCCCAATTGCGGGAAGCCAAAAGTGCGCTCACGCCTGCGCCATGTGCTCCCGGCGGGTCGCCGAAAATGCGGTAGGATGCCTGCCGCCAAGCCAGCTCCTTATCCACGCCCTCGCTTTCTAATCGCTGAGATTCCTCCACCACATGCTTGCGCACAAAGTTGTCTTCAAAGCTCTCATCCAGTGCTGCCACCTGCTGCACTGCCTTATCCAGCCAGCAAACTGCTCCCGGCAGCGTATCACGGAACAGACTACTGATGCGTCCGGTAACATCAACACGTGGACGCTTCAGCTCATCAAGCGGAATAATCTCGATGCCTGTCACCTTCAGGGTTCCCTTCTGCCAAACAGGACGCACGCCCATCAGGCGCATAAATTCCGCCATACACTGACCATTAGAGCGCATGTTATAGGTTGCCCACAGCAAAATACCAACACTTTCGGGATAACGCCCTTCCTCCGCCACAAACTTGTTGATTACGTCCTCTGCCATCTGCGAACCGATTTTCCACGCTACGGGAGTAGGCAGCAGCTGCGGGTCAACGCCGTAAAAATTGCGTCCGGTCGGCAAAATCTCGGCACCTCCGCTCGTAGGCGCACCGCCGGCGCTAGGCTCAATATATTCTGACTGCAGCGCACGAATACAGTTGCTGCGCTCCCAGGTAGTATGTGCCAGACTGGGATACAGCTTATCGCAGATAAAGCCGGCAATTTTAATTATCTTCTGCTGTACAGCTTCATCCCAGCATTTTACGCACTCCAACGCACGTAATTTATCTTCGTGGACTACGAAACCATCATTTTGCAGCAGACGGATAATCTCCAAGCATTGGCCGTTGATTTTATCAAGCAGCATACCATAGCTCAAAATACCGTCCGGCAACAGCTTGCTGCTGTTGTCGATCAGTTCGTAATAATCGTAGCCGTAAGCCTGCGCCAATGTTTTAGGCAGCGACGGCATATCAGGATTTTCCAAGCGCACCAACGCATAAAGATATTCCGTAAGCTTTTCGCCCTGCGGCGGATTGCCCATGATATGCAAGCCGGTAGTCATCTGCATATTCTTCAAGTCCGTCAGATATGTGTGCAGATGGCTGACATATTCATCAAAATCGGCAGCATCCTCTTCACGCACCTCATCCGTAAGGTCGGCAGCAGCAGCTTTCTCTCTGATTTGTGCCATCGGCTCGCTCAAATCGGCATCTTTATCAGCCTTAAAGTGTACATATTCCTCCAAAGCCTTTTCCAGCTCCGCCAGCTCATCATACACGCCGCTGATACTAAGTGGCGCAGAAAGATAGCTGATGAGGCAGGCAGCACTGCGGCGTTTGGCCTGTATGCCCTCGCCCGTATCAACTACCCAATAAGGATAAACATTAGGCAAATCACCGGTACAGATATCGGGATAGCATTCATTTCCCATCGCCACGCCCTTACCCGGAAGCCATTCCAGACTGCCATGCGTACCGATATGCATCATCGCATCTGCGCCCCAGATATCGCGCAGCCAGTGATAAAAACCTATATAATGATGTGTCGGCGCACAGTCAGGGGAATGATAGATTTTATCCGGATTCTCGCCAAAGCCACGCGGTGGCTGCATCGTAATAAAAATATTGCCGTTCATCGTTCCTGGAATCAGCAAAAAATCATCATAAAGGAATACTTCTCCCGGTGCTTCGCCCCAATCCTGCGCCAGGCGTTGCTGTACTTTTTCCGGCAGCGTCCTGTAATAATCGCGGTATGCACTGACTAAGAGCTTGGCATCGGCATTATCAATCTGCTTTTCGCTCATGTAGTCCCTGTCATTCGTCGCACCGGCAATGAGCTCGTCGATAAACTCCTGCCTGTCCGCCGGAATATGATCAATGGCATAACCTGCATCACGCAAGTCCTGCAGCAGCAAACGCACGCTTTCAATACTGTCTATCGCCGAACAGCTGCCGATGTTGGAATTGGTAGACGGATGGTTGTGAAAAACAATGGCGATTTTCTTTTCGGCATTCGGCTTGATACGCAAAAGTGCCAGCTTTTTGGCTTTGCGCACCAACATATTCATGCGCTCCGCAATCGTCTGCGTAACCTGCTTGCCCTCAGCATCACGCTCCACTGTTGTCACCGGGCAGCTATGGATAATACCGTCAAACTCCGGCAAACTCACACTGTACGCCACCTCTACCGCACTCATGCCGTCAAAGTTTTCATACCATTCCTGATACGAACGATATAAGGTATAGGCCTGCAGTACCGTGATATTGAGCTTGGTCAAATCATCAAGTGCGCAGGCACGGATGCTGAACAGTGAAAATTTTATAGTGTTGATGAAAACATCTGCATAGCATTTACCATCTGCGCAAACGTACTTGCTTAAGGCTTCTTTAAAGCCGCCGCAGCCGCTTGCGGCGTCAGGCGAGCTTGTGGAGAAGAAGCATAAGGCGTTGCATCCCAGCGCTTCAATCTCTCTGACTACCGCATCTGCAAAAACGGTATTGCCCCACAGCCAGTCACTGCGGAAGAATACAACAGCCAGCGTCGGTTTGCCTGCTATGCAAAAATCGCGGCTATATTCCTCTACATCATCGTATACCTTGCTTGCACGGGGATGATAAATACCATCCCACGGCAACAGCTCGGGAGCAGGCGCATTACATCCTGACTGCAAAAACTGCTGCGCCAACCACAGCCACAAATTTGTCCAGTTCTGCAGACCGCCGAATTTATAATAATCATTTATCCGCTTCAGCTCCTCCTCAGACAAACCTCCATGCAGCACATCCTCCGGATTACCGGTCATCAGATAAACATGCCTCTTCTTATTGGCAAGCAGATAGGATGAGGATTCCGACAGAAACTTAGTGCTCAGGCCAGTTCCCATCCAGGGGAAAATGACAACCTCCGCCTGCTGCAGCTGCTTTTCCATATCCCTCGTCCATTCTGTATCGCTTGGGACATACAGCACCTGTCCTGCTACAGCTTCCTGAGTCTGCTGCGCCAGCTTCAATGCGTCCTGCAGATAGGCTGCAGTCTGCTCCATATTGGTGAGAAATAAAATTTGTTGCATTCTTTCACCTCCGAAAATTATCGATACTCCTATTCTTTCATAAAAATGAGGACGAACAACCATCGCCCTCACAATAAAATAATATTACGCTATATAGTTCTCATACAGTCAAGCACTTCAGCCTTATTTGCTAATATCCCTTAAGAAAAACTTCCTCTTCATCAGTAAATATATTTCCATAAGCAAGATTGGCAATCTTCTTAATCGCCCATACGCAGTTTTGATTGGAAGCATATAAATACTTGTCCTTCAAATAGCAGACATGATTATTCTTGACCGCCTCCAGATTAGCCAACGCAGGATCCTCCAAAAATTCCTTTTTATACCCATCCTTGTTATCATGCTTAAGCTCCCAGGACAGTGAAAGTAGGAAGTAATCAGGAGCGGCACGCAGCATTATTTCTTTATCCATCAGCTGACCGTTGAGCACCCCTATCTCTGCAGGTGCATTTTTCACCCCGGCAAAGTGGCACATATCATCAAAAAAAGAGCCCTTACCACCGTAATTATGGTTCATTTTAGAAACAAGCATCACACTTTTTGGCTTCATGCTAGCGCTATCAACCTTGCTTTTGATATAGTCAAGCTGTGTCTGCATTCTCTGCTGTAGCTTTTCCGCACGCTCTGATTCCCCCACAGCCTGACCTATCTCCTGAATCTGCTTTTTAATTTCTTCCACATTATTCGCATTGCTCACCACGTATACAGGTATCCCCATGGCGCGATAGGTCTGTATGCGGTTTTCTCCGGTGCTTTCACGGGCAATTATTAAATCCGGCTTGAGCGCCAGAACCTGCTCTGAGGAAAAATCATAGTTTAATTTTGTAGGCTTTTTTATTGCCTCAGTACTGATGTAAGATACCGAAGCATCATACATTGATTTAGAGAGAGCAATAACACGCTCTTCATCAACAAGTCCCATCACAATATTATCCAGATTAAAATGCGTAGTCATAATACGCTGGGGCTTTTGGGCAAATTTTATTACATTCCCCTGCGAATCAACTACCTGATAGGCTGCCCCGCTTGTTTTTTCAACATACTGCTTTTGACAGCCTGCTGTGCAAAATGCCAGCAGCAGTAAAAGCAGCAGTAAATTCTTCCACATTTTTTCACCTCATTTTCCTGTTATATGAAAAAGCAGGACGGAATAAATCCGCCCCACTTTTTCGGGAGTGTGAATTATGAAAAGAAAAAAGTTAAGTTTTGTCAAATATGCTTAGAATGCATATTCCATGCCTACCAGGAAGGAACGGCCAGGAGCACGCCACCATTGTCCGTCAGGATCTGCGCTCCAGTTATAACGGGCATTAGAATGCTCTGCGTAGAATTTATCGAAGATATTATTGACTTTGAAATAAATCTTCGCATTCTTATTAACATTGTAGTTCATAGATGCATCCCAAACAAAGTAGGTTGTTGCCGGGAAGAAAGCATCTACGGCATCTGCAGACTGAGGTCCCATACGGTCAATAACGCCCTTACCGATCAGGCTGGCATTAAAGTCCTTGTTGTCATAATCCAGGCCGATATCCCAAGCGCCTTTCGGTACATAGCCGTCAACATTTTTTGCGCGTTGTGCTGTTGCATCAACATTTGTATGTGTATAGCCGACATAAGTAGAGAATTGCGGTGTAAATTGTTTTTTCAGTTGTATATCCCAACCGCGCGCTTTTTCATCACCAACATTCGTATACTTAGGAGATACATAACCAATTCTATTCTCAGAATAACGTTTGAAAGCATGGGCAGATAATGCGAAGGTATCATCAAATTTATGGTTAATGCCTATTTCCTTAGTATTACCGGTTTCCGGCTTGATATTCGGATTACCGTATGATGCACTGTAAAGGTTACTCGGAGAAGGCGGAATGAAATACTCGCTATAGCTTACATATACATTTGTTCTGTCTTTATTAAAGGTATAACCCAGGTTAGCACTAGGAGTAGTGTGCTTGCCAAAGCCGGAGTTATTATCATGACGCACGCCTGCAGTCAGCTTCAGCTGGTCGGTAATATCAAACTGATCCTGCAGGAAGAAGGCTCTGTTCATCATCTTCTTGCCATTAAAGGTAATAACTTTATCATGGCTGAACTCAAAGCCTGCAGTCAGTAAATGATTACCTAACTGTGTAGACAGCTGGTCAGTAATACGTTTGGTATTGGTTTTTGTCTTGTAAGCATTAAAATCAGTATCATTATCAAGATTTACGAAAGATAAAACATTTGTCGTATTGCCATCAAAATTACTGTTCAAAATAAATTTATAGTTTTGATTGTCTACTTTACCATTCTTCAAAGCAGGCTCCCACAAAGCAGTATATTTATAATCTGCTTTATAGGAATCATAAGTAGCTGTCAGCTCATGCTTATCGCTCAGCTTTTTAGTGATTTTGAAATTAGTGCTTGTAGACTTGGAAGAAGACGGAGTGGTTATACCATCGCCATCTTTGAAATCTCCACTGAGGTTTCTGCTTACGTTAGCATCCCATGACCAGTCTTTTTCTTTGCCGGACTGACCCATATAGTAGTTGGTTACGCTATTACTGCCGCCGTCTACACGGAAATAAGTAGAAATTTTTTCCGGTTTTTTGGTAATAATATTGATAACGCCGCCCTTAGCATCAGAACCGTAAAGAGTAGAAGCAGAACCCTTCAGTACCTCAATACGATCAACATTATCCATGTTTTTGAGCATTACTGCAGAAACACGATTACTTACATTGTTAATCTTAACACCATCTACCAAAACAACGATTTCATCAGCGCCGTTAATTTTCAGAGCATTACTGTTATCATAGCCGGCAGGAGCGTAGTTGCCGATATAAACACCAGGAACCATGCGCAAGGCTTCAGATAAATCACTATAATGTCTTTCCTTAATTTCCTTGCTTGTAATGACACTGACGTTGGCATTTGCTTTAAATGCTTCGACCGGAGTTCTTGTTGCCGTAACAACCATCGTATCCAAAAAATATTCTGGAGTGTTTTCAGCAGCAAACGCTGTTGTACCCCATACTACACTTGTACTCATAAGTGCAGACATCAATACCGCGTTACTCAATACCTTGACTTTGTTCATTGTTGATTTTCAATCCTTTCATAATCATCGGTTTAGTTTTTGTTCACGTACAAACACAGCTAGTCTTTCATAGTCCTGCGCTATCTATTGAACCATGAGTTATCATAAACGATATAGCAATCATATAGTCAAGTATTTTTATTTTATTATTTTTCTTTCTAAGAGCTGTTCCGCTTTTATATTAAAAAGCAGGACAGAATAAATCCGTCCTGCCTGGCATTGCATACTACATTATTATTTTCTCACATATCTCTGCTTGGAGCTTTTAGGCTTATCCGGCAGCGTCAAAGCAATTTTGCCGTCATCAATCAACGGCTGCACAATTTTCGACATGGAATAATAAATTTTTAGCAACTATTCTAACATTTTGCCAAATATTATGCAAACTTTAGCGCAGTTTAGCAACTTTTTGGCAACTAGTCAATTGTTTTGCCAACTATTTTGGCAACATTAACAAAAAAAGTCGGCAAGCAGCATTTCACCGCTCACCGACGTTATCGATAATTTTATTTACTATATACAGCGTCTGCCAAATCCTCTACAGCGTTGACAATATACTGCGACACGCACAGCACATGCTTCGCCGGCACTGTATAGACCTTTCTGTTTTTCACTGCGTCCGTAGTCTGGTAACCGGAATTGTTCAGCAGCTCCTCCTCCATCTGCTTCGGATCATGCTGACCGTCATAATTCCAGCCTGCGAGTAAAAACACCTCCGGATTGAGCTGAACCACGGCCTCCTGATTGACGATACCAGGCTTATCATAATGCAGCTCCTCCAAGGCATTGCGGACCTGTGCATATCTGCAGACATCGTTAAACGAAGCCTCCGGACTGTAGTAGGCACCGTTACTGCGCATAAAAACAATGCGCTTCTGTTTTTCCTTAGGAATTTTGCCTATTTTATCCTGCACCTTCTTCAGATGCTCGTCCATCGCGGTAACCATCATTTCGCCGCGTTCCTTTTCGCCAACGGCCTCGCCCAAAAAGCGTATGCACTCACGTACATCTTCAAAGCTTTTGGGAGTTTTATAAACATAAACCTGCAGGTTCATATCGCGTAGCGACTGAATAACCTCCGGCTTAACAAAATCCGGTATCAATATCAAATCAGGGTGCAACGCCATAATTGCCTCCGAGCTTTGGCCATCTACTCTGCTTCCCACACTCTGCGCCCGCTCTACAATATTGGATATCCCCGGGTCATCCACCAAACGCGAGAAGGCAGCAATGCGACTGCTTGGTACAAGGTCAATGAGGATTTCATCAGTGCTTATAGACATAGATATAATGCGCTGGGGTTTTTCTTTAAAATACAGCTTATGCCCCTGCGAATCCGTAACAGTATAGGCTGCTGTACTGTTCGATTTTTGCGCACTATCACTGCTACAGCCTGCAACTATTAATAGTATACTCAAACACACCAGCAGTGCTGTTATTATCTTTTGATATTTTTGTTTCGGCATATTTTCTTCATCCTTTATTTTCCTTCAGTATAGCTATTATAGCACGAACATCAGCTTTCGACATAAGTAAGTTATAGCAGTTTGGCATATGAAAAAGGCAGAACAGATTTTGCTCTGCTCCGCCTTTCTCAAAGGAGTTAAGTGTATATGAATAAGGTTAGGGGCTGATTAGAAGCTTCTCTCATAAGTGAAGAGAACGCTGCGTGGCATTGTAACATACTCATAATTGTTAAGTGCATCATCTCTATCAAGCAAATTTGCTGCAGTCAATCTCAAAGTATCTTTGGAAGTAGGCATGTAAGATAAGGTCATAGAAAGGTCAACACTGTTCTTTAAGTGATGATCCTTTATTTTACTGCTACTATGAGCTGCATTATAATATGCTATTTCTCTATCAAGGTAGGTGAAGAGTCTAGTATTCCATACAAACTTGCCTTTGTTGAAATCAGCTCCCAAATTTAGAATATTCTTGGCAGTATCCTGAGACCATACTCCTTTAGAGCAAGCTTTTGGATTTTGTAAAGTCCAACCAATATTTGCTGTCCAGTTTTCGTCAAGCTTTTGCTTATAATTCAATTCCAAACCGGTATTTTCCCATTCATCACGGTTACGCATAATATTGGTACCGTCAGCCTCTTTATCCCAGAAGAATTTATCTTTAATCTTCATATGGAATACATCAGCCGTAAATGCGGTAGTACCATCATCTACTTTATATCCTAATTCATAGGTCCAACCGGATTGCGGTTTCAATGCACTGTTAATACCATAATTGGAATTATAATAGAACGTACTGTTAATAGCCGGCATTTCGAAGGATTTACCTACATTAAAGTAGTAATTTGAAACAGGATTTGCTTTATAAACACCCTGTACCTGCGGCAACAGCTGGAAATCACTGTCATAATATTGGTTACTGCCTATATAATATTCGCGTAAGCCAAGTATCAGTTCAAACGCGTCACTGGTATGCACATCCCAAGACTGGTATGCAGAAAAGCTGTTCCTACCAGCCTTGTTAAAAGCTGTCGTTTGGGTTTCCATGGACTCTCTATTGGCATTTACACCAAAAATTAAACTGTCATTATTTTTTAGATTAAACTTTTTCTGCAAATCAAAGTTTGCATTATAGCCATCATACTTACTATAAGAAGAACCTTTAAGCGGCAGGCAACTCAAATCCATTGTATTATAGCCTAAAACAGCTTTCCAACCAGTATTTTTGTTGTCATATGCTAATGCATAGCTATTATATGTGCTGTTATATTGCGACAGCTTATTCATTAATGGAACAAAGTTTTTGTAACTGCCACCTTCATATTTTACTTCACTGTGGTTACGTCCCCAGCTAAAGGTCAAATCTTTAGCTAATTGCGCATCGAGATAAAATTGATCAGAGAATTTATCTTTTATATTGATTGCAGTACCTAAACCGGTATTACCCGGTAAAACTGCATCATTGAAATCTTTATTCCATGTTTTCTTATAGCCTACATTCACTACATCTGTCTGAACATTAGCTCCCGCAAGCTTTTTATTGCTACCGATACCACCGATAACACTACCAGTAACAGCACCCGTTTTTGCTGGTCTTTTAGTAATAATGTTAATAACACCGCCCATGGCTTGCGGACCATACAATACCGAGTTGGAACCTTTTACAATTTCTATTTTTTCAATTTGATCCATCGGAACTGTATTAAGCGTAGCATGATTCATATAGTTAGACGGATTACCGTTTACCAATACCAAGGTACCATCATCAATACCACGAACACGAATTCTTGACATCATTCCGCCGTAATCGCCACCATCTTCCTGATAGGTATGGCAGTTTGCCTGAGATAATTCACGTACAGCTTGAAATACTGATTGATATCCGCTGTCTTTCAATTCCTTTTGCGTAATTACAGTAACATTAGCAGGTGTATCCTGTACAGTTTTCTCTGTTCTGGTTGCTGTTACAACCATAGTATCAAGCGCATATTCCTGAACCTCATCAGCATAAACAGCTGATGCACTACCCAAAAGCAGCGTCAAAAGCACCGCGCTGCTCAAACCCTTAACAACCTTCATAAATTTGCACATCCTTTACTCATACTTTATTTGCAGGTAATTCTTTAGGTTAAAATATTCTATCTGCAAATTATTTTCATCAAATAGCATATGCAAGTATAAACTATATACCGTTCATACAGTCAAGGGAAAAATTTATTCTCCTCGTTCCTCCAATTCCCCCTCCATCGACAGAAACAACTCTTGCAAGGCCTGCTTTGTTTCCGGCTTAGCCTGCCACATACCACGCTGCTCCGCCTCCAGTAAAACTTCCGTAATACGGTGCAACGCCCACGGATTTACCTCCTGCATCCATTTCTGCATATCCTTATCCAAGGCATACTTGGCAGCATATTTTTCATACATCCAGTTTTCCATAATATCGCTGGTTGCATCCCACTGATAGCTTACCGCAACATATGTCGCCAAATCGCCGGCGCCTTTATAGCCATGCTTCTTCATACCTGCAATATATTTGGGATTCATTGCTTCGCCACGGAACCAACGCTTCAGCTCTTCAGTAAGGCTGCGCAGCTGCACCTTGCTTCTGTCCGAACTATCGCTGACATAATTACGCGGCATACTGCCCTTGTAACTGCGTACTGCTGCAATCATACCGCCGCGATAATTATTATAATCATCACCGCTGAGCATAGAAGATTCCCTGTGGTCAACATTTTGCACTGTGATATCTATCTGCGCCATACGCTTTTTAAAGACCTCCGGCATATAGATGCCTTCACTGCCCTTACCATAAGCATGTGCACCCCATCTGGTATATACTGCAGCAATATCATCAATCGTTTCCCAATTTTTCGCTTCTAAAACAGCACCTGTACCGGCGCCATGTGCTCCCGGAGGATCACCGAACACGCGATACGAAGCCTGTCTCCAGGCCGCCTGCTTATCCAAGCCTGATTTTTCCAGCTCGCCTGCTTCCTCCAGTACATGCTTACGCACAAAGTTCAGCTCAGTCGGCTCATCCAGAGATGCTATTCTCTGCGCAGCATCATCCAGCCAGATAACACTTCCGGGCATACTGTCCCTAAAGAGACCACTGATGCGTCCGGTTACGTCTACACGCGGACGCTGCAGCTCCTCCAAAGGAATCACCTCTAAGTCAACAACGCGTTGGCTTCCAGGCTGCCACACAGGACGTAAGCCCATCAGATATAAGAATTCGGCAACGCATTGTCCGTGATTACGCAAATTACTCGTAGCCCACAAAATTATACCGACGCTTTCCGGATAACGTCCTTCTTCTTCGATAAATCTGCCGATAACATCCTCTGCCATCTGCTTACCGATTTCCCAGGCAGGCTTCGTTGGTAGGCATCGTGGGTCGATACTGTAAAAATTGCGTCCCGTAGGCAGCAAATCAGCGCCGCCGCTTGTAGGCGCACCGCTAGGACAAGGGTCAATATATTTGCCGTTTAATGCGTTTAAAGTATTTTCCTGCTCCAAGGCAGTCATAAGCAGACTAGGGGCAATATGCTCGCAAATATAAATCAGAGATTGCAGCAGCTTATCCCGAATTTCCCCTTGTAAATTATTCGCCCAGGATAAGTTAAACACTGCTTCAATTTTAGTAGCATCAAAGGAATTTTTTTGCAAAATCAAGATAGCTTCTCTTGCCTGCTCGCGTATTTTATCCAAAAGCATACCATAGGTCATGCTGCCATCAGCCAGCATCTGCTCGCTGTGCTCCATCAGCTCATAGTAATCATGCCCATGCATTGCAGCAAGGTTTTTCATCAATGACGGCACCTTACCGTTATCCAGCTTCGTCAACGCCAACAGATATTCTACCAGCTCTTCTCCTTCTGGAGGCACGCCCAAAACATGCAGGCCTGTACTGATCTGCATATTCTTTAAATCAGTAATAAAGTTATGCAGCTTGCCAATATAATCATCAAAATTCTCTGCTTCGCTTTCCGGAACATCCTCGTCAAGATTACATTCTGCAGCTTTGCTGCGAATCATTTCTTTGATGCTGTCCATACCCGCAGCGGCAGCATCATCATTTTTAAAATGACAATATTCCTCCAACAGGTTTTCCAAATCTGCCAATTCTTCGTATGTACCGGAAACACTCATCGGCGCGGACAAATAGCTTATCAGGCAGGCAGCACTGCGGCGCTTGGCCTGAATTCCTTCACCGGTACAGGTAATCCAATAGGGATAGATGTTAGGAATATCCCCTGTGCAGATATCAGGATAGCAGGCATTACTCATAGCATTACCCTTTCCCGGCAACCACTCCAGATTACCATGCGTTCCCACGTGAATCATGGCATCTGCGCCCCAGATATCACGCAGCCAATGATAAAAGCCAAGATAATGATGTGTCGGTGCGCAATCCGGCGAATGATAAATTTTTCCCGGATCATCACCAAAGCCACGCGGAGGCTGTACAGTAATGAAAATATTGCCGTTGAGCATACCTGGAACAATCAACACATCACCATAACGAAAAACCTCGCCCGGTGCTTCGCCCCAATCACGCAAAAGCTGCTCCTGTGTTTTTTTAGGCAGCTGCTCATAAAAGCTCGCATAATCCAGTTTTTCCAGCTTACCGTCAGCCTTTTCCAATAACGCCTCAGAGATAAAGCGTCTGTCATTTGTAGCATGTGCTGTTATATCATTAATAAACGACTGACTGTCTGTCGGTATATTATCAAGCCTATAGCCTTGCTTTTGCATTTCCTCCAACAATAGGCGTACGCTTTCAATCGAATCCAGACTGGCAGCGCTGCCGATATTGGAATTGGTCGGCGGATAATTATGAAAAACTATAGCTACTTTTTTATCACAAGGCTTTTTATAACGCAACGAGGCCAGCTTGCGCGCCTTTCTTGCCAGCATATCAATGCGGTCTGCAAGCGGCATGCGGTAATGTGTACCGTCCTCACGTTCCTCATTGGTGGAAACCGGCACAGAATGCAAGGCTCCGTCAAATTCTGGCATACAAACAGCATAGGAAACCTCATTCGGTGTAAGGCCTACCATGCTCTGCTGCCACCACTTATAAGGCATATAGGTATTTACTACCTGCAGCACAGGCACACCAAGCTGCTGCAAATCCTGCAGCTTTAAAAATCCTGTAACTGTCAATGAAAATACAAAGGGATTAATAAGAACATCTATGCAGGGCTTACCATCTTGATAAAAAAACCTTTCAAATGCTGTGTCTAAGCTTACTGCACCAGTCTGTTCATTAGGCATGGTAGTGCTAAATACAGCAATAACATTACAATTTTGTGCTTCTACAGACCGGATAATTTCATTTTGATAAGCAAGACGCTGCCAAAGCCAATCCTCACGCGAAAAGATAAAACCCACAGTAGGCTTGCTGCTGTCATAATGCTTTGCCAGATAATCATCAAGCTCGACGAACTCATGCTTAAATTCCGGATGATAAATTCCGCACCACGGCAGCTGCTGAGGTAAATTACAAGCTGTCTGATACTGTGTAAAAGCATCAACAAGATATAAGCACAGATTCTGATAATTCTTCAGACCACCGCAGGCCAGATATTGTTTCAGCAGGCTCTTTTGCTCCTCCTGCAGGCCGTAATCCATCTTATCATCACCTGGGTCAATGATATCAAAAAGATGACATAGCTTCTTTTGCTGTAAAAAGGCAGAAGCTTTTTTCAGATAATCACAGCTCAAACCTGTACCCATCCAGGTACAAAAGAAAAAATTTGCTCCCTGCAGTTTCTGCTGCCAATAGCCGTTCCACTGCTCACTGTCATTTATTTGAATTACTTCGACAGCGTCACTGATTTCTTTGTTCTCCATGGTGTTTAAAGCATCGCGCATACCAACATAATGGGGTTCCATGTTGGTCACAAAAATGATGTTTGCCACTTTCCTGCTCCTCTCAGCTTACTTAAAATATTCAGGATATACCAGCTTATCAATTGCCAAAATACTGTCAGCGACATATTGACTTACGCAATACATATCCTGACCGGACAACGTCACCAGATTTTTATTTTGAATTGCTTTTACGCTTTGCAAAGACTTGTCATTGAGCAGTTCTTTTTCTGTTTCCAAGGTATGCGTAGGTGCACCGTTCCATCCCGGCATGATAATGACATCAGGATTGGACTGGACAATAAATTCCTTTGAAACAGTAGTATTCTGTCCTGTCTGTAATTGCTCCATGCAGTTATCAACCTGAGCATATCGGCAGATATCGGCAAAAAGCGAACCCTTAGTACCAATCACTCCATGTCCTGACATCACAACAATCTTTTTCTGCTGGTTAATGTTTGCAGCCTTGATAAGAGATTGTGCCTTAGCGATTTTTGCATCATATTCTTTAATTACCGCTTCGCCCTGCTGCTTAGCATCAACGACATCGGCAATCTCGCGAACAGCTTTTTTTATATCTGCCACTGTATACGGTGTTTTATAAACATATACGCTAATACCCATATCGCGGATAGTCTGAATGCAGTCAGGTGTCCACCAGTCGCCCAAAATGACAAGGTCGGGCTTTAAGGCCATGATACGCTCTACGCTCGGCGTTCCTTTAATGCGCTCTTTAACAGCCTTGCTTTTTTCCACGACATGTGAAATTCCTGCATCATCACAAAGGTAGCTTACAGAAGCTATACGCTCCGGCTCCACTAAACCAAGCAAAATTTCATCACAGCTGATGGAGAAGGAAACTATCCGCATAGGATGTGCAGGTACCTTTACCTCATAGCCCTTGGCGTCCTTGACAACTCTCGTTCCGTTGTTTTCCGGCTTATCATTGCCGCATCCTAGGCAAGAGCAACATGCTATAATTAAACAAATAAAAAATACTGCTAACTTTTTCACTGTCATTCACCTTAAATATCTGCCAAATTTATTATTACAAATTCTGTAGACAAAACCAGTTTCTTTACTTCATCAAAATCTATAATCAGCACTGCTTCACATCCTTCATAGGTAAAAAGTACTTCCCCATTGCAGAGAACAGCACTTTGCGCATGGCTGCAATCCATGCCTTCTGTCCCCGTCTGATTACAGATAAGCACCGGAATACCATTTGCCGAACGGCTCAAACGCTTCCACGCCTCCTCCGGCGGTCCTGCATGACCTCCAGGCGGCCAGGCAGCAACAACTACAGCAAGCTCTGCTCCCTGCTCGGCAATTTTTTCTCCATGCTCGGCAAAATAAGCATCCGCACAGACCATAACACCGGTATTGATACCTTCTAAATTCCAAACCTCAAATTTTTCTCCGGGATGTGCCCAGTTTTCCGTTATCCACGGCACAACCTTCGTTTTATCGTGACGATTATAATATGTTCCGTCCGGCGAAATAATTGCGCAGCTGTTACGCGGAGTTTTTTCGTCGACAAAACCACAGCCCAAAAACAACCTTTGCTTGTATTGCCTGCAAGCCTCCATAAACTCCTGTAAAAGATTATTTTGCAGCGAAGCAAGCTGAAACTGCTTATCGCTGCGCATCATATAATAACCCTGCAACGCCATTTCCGGCGTCAGTACCCAGCTTGCGCCATACTGTGCCGCCAGCTTCATCCCCTGTAAAATTTTCTTTGCATTATCCGCTTGCGGTCCGCAACAATATGCAAAATGCAAAAAAGCTATTTTCAAAATCAAGCACCCCGCTCCGAAAACGTCTGTATATAGGTGTGGTGGCATAAGCGTTATGTGTGCCTATGCCACCACTGGTGTATGAGAAAAAAGATTAAGCTTTTAGAATGTGTATTCTACGCCTGCAACAAAGTTACGGCCCGGCTGTGAATACCAACCATCGCCGCCAGGATTACGCATATCATAAGTCATATCCGTATACATGCGGTCAAAGATGTTGTTCAGCTTAAAGAATACATTCATGCCTTTAACAGGTTTGTAGTTCAAAGCAAGATTTGCAGTCCAGATGCTCTTATAGGTATCTAAAACCTGCGCCTCATTAGATTTACTGCCGGGACGGTCTACAATACCCTTAATATTCAGGCTGCCATTAAATTTTGTATCGTCATAATTAAATGTCAAATCATATTGGCCTTTAGGAATGTAGCCATTACGGTTAGGATTAACAGCTGCAGAAGTTGCAGGAATATATGTATGTGTATACGCAGCTGTAGCGCTAAAGTGATCATCAAAAGCTTTTGTCAGCTGAACATCCCAGCCCTTAATAGTTTCTGCACCCGCATTGTAATACTTCCAGGTAACATTATTGAAGCCGATAAGATTATCGGAATCAGTACGGAAATAATGTGCGGAGAAGGTAGTTTTGTCATCAATGCGTGTATTAAGACCGATTTCCTTAGTTTCGCCCTCTTCCGGATTCAGCTTTTCACTGCCATAGAACGGGTTGTACAGCTCATACATATACGGAGCGCGGAAGAATTCCTTGTAAGATACGTACATGTTGGTCATGTCGTTAAATTTATAGGAAAGCACGCCGCTGCCTGTGGTCTTGTTGCCATATTCGGAATGCTTGGAGAAGCGAACACCTGGAGTAAAGCCCCAAGCGCCAAACTGCATCTGATCCTGAATAAAGAAAGCCTTGTTATCTACAGTACCGGTCATGTTAGACGTATACTGATCATGATATTTGTTCATAGCGTCTTTATAGTAATCATAGCCGCCAACAATGGTATGATTACCGTTTGCGTAGGTCAGCTGATCCGAGAAGCCCCAGGTTTTTTCACGCATCAGCCACAAGGTTGCAGGATTTCTAGTATCATCATCCAGGTCTGATGTACGGGAGAAATAAGTCAGTCTGTTGCTCAGCTTATCATTGAATTTGTAATCAAAAGCAACAGTATATTTTGTATTGTCTTTTTTACCCTCTGTCATACCGCCGGTAAAAATAGTCGGTCCCATCATGGATGAACCTGTTTCCGGTCTGCCGTAATCCAACTTGTAGCGAGAATAGGAAACATTAATATCAGCTTTATCGTCAAATTTTTGGCCCAGCTTTACGCCATAACTCTTGCTGTCGATTTTGTTGGGAGTGGAATTGCCATGACCATCCTTATAGTTATCCATTTTATCTGTCTGGCCGTTTACAGTCCAATAGAAGCCGCCTTTAGTCATACCTTCATTGTAAACATTATAGGTTTTCTTGCCATAGCTGCCCCAAGCGCCGGAAATTTTTGTAGTTGTACCACCGGCTTTAGGCTTACGGGTAATAATATTGATTACGCCGCCGACAGCATCACTGCCGTAAAGGGTAGAAGCGGAGCCCTTCAGCACCTCAATACGTTCAATATTATCCATATTACTTACTTCGGAAGGCTGGAATACACTAGATACAGAGCCGTTGGTGTTAGCTCTCTGTCCGTCTACCAAAACAAGAACATGGCTGGTACCATTAACATATAAATAATCCGCAGAATAGTTAGCACCGGTAGCGCTGTAGTTTTGGATAGCAACACCCGGAACAGCACGCAAGGCGTCACTTACCGTCTGATAATGCTTTTCTTCAATATCCTTGCGGGTAACGACATTTACGTTAGCATTCGCTTCAAAATTGCTTTCTTCCAATCTGCTGGCAGTAACAACCATTTGATCAAGGTTAAATTCGCCTATTTTTTCTTCAGCAAATACACCTTGTGCGCTGCCGGCACAAATACCGATTATCAGCATACCCATCAATAAACCTTTAGAACCTTTCTTCACAATAACACCTCATCTTCATAAACTACAGAACAACTCTTGACAAATGCTATGTCAAGCATTTTAATAATATATAGAACCAAAGCCCTAATTGTTCTGCTTATCATTAAGAAGAATTTTAAAGTATCTACCTATAGTATAGTCAAGCATTATTTTACAGGTGAATTTATGAATAAATTATCAGAAACATATTTTACAATCGGAGAATTTGCCTCTCTGTTCAAGCTATCGAAGCAAACATTATTTTATTATGAACGCAATAATATTCTTAGGCCTGCTTATATTGATGAAAACGGTTATCGTTATTACTCTTTAGAACAGTATTTTATCTTTGATATTATTATCAACATGCGTAAACTTGGAATCCCCTTGAAAGAAATTGCCGATTATATCCAAAACAGGGATGTTAATGCCTTGCAGCTTTTTTACAAACGCAAACAAACAGAATACCAGGTACAGATTGACATTATGCAGCGCAACATTGCTAACCTGCAGACAAAAATAAATCACCTTGAAAAAATAAAAAATGTTACTACTGATAAGATTACTTTAGAAGAACAGGCCGAAGAATATTATATAGCAACACCTTTCTCTGTCCCGAAAATCTCAATTAAAGAAAAAATAAAGC
>UMIM01009416.1_pt1 | contig 19443 bp, 20 predicted proteins | sample 1965831 | NCBI WGS metagenome assembly UMIM01 (sample SAMEA4836125, study PRJEB28245) | human gut metagenome | biome: gut microbiome; material: fecal sample | place: Denmark | collected 2008 | reverse complement strand
CTCCCCGTGCATCGACCCGCTGCTCAGTCCCATCAGATGATATATCAGCACCAGGCCGCCCATGGTAATCAGCATCACAGGGAAGAACGAGAGTCCGCCCAGACGGGGAACCGGCGCATGATGCACCTTTCTCTTATCCGGCATATCAAAGAGTTTCTTCTTATGCGAGATAAGGAGGATGTTAGGCAACACCAGCATGGCGATGGTGACAGACACAACAAGTGCTACCAGCAGGAAAATATAAATTGGTTCAATCATAAAAGTAAATAGTCTAAATTGTTACTTTTTATTGCATTTTCTATAATGTATTATCTATAGCTGCATTATCTATAGTTGCATGAAACGTTTACGCTTCCACTCCTGATAAAGCAGCATAGGCAGGGTAACCACAATCCAGCCACATCTCTTCAACTGTTTTTTCGGGTCGCAGAAGATGCGGTAAACAAATTCCATGTGCGCATCGAGCATCCATTTCGGCGCACGCTTCTCATCCTGTCCGCTGTAGAACTTAAAGGCAGCCCCCACGGCAATCATCACCCCTCTTTTCAGATAAGGTTTCAGTTTGCTCATAAAGATTTCCTGTTTCGGAGCGCCCAGCGCCACCCAGATGATATCCGCCCCATCCTCGTTCACCATCTTTGCGATGGCAGGATAGTCAAACTCATCCACAGCCTTGAAGGGCAGTTCATAGAAGCTCATGTTCTCTACCTTCGGGTTCATCGCCTTCAGGTTCTCTTTTAACCCGTCGAGTGTTCTCTGGTTGGTACCCATAAAGAACATCCGGTATTTCTGCGAACTGACCAAGTCCTTGAAAATCTGGCTACCGCAGTATTGCGGATACCTTTTACCATACAGCCATTTGATGTAGAGCGGCACATATCCGCTGTCACAGATGGCAAACATACCACCATTTACAATCTTTAAGTAGTCTGGCTTTCTATTAGCGTTGTTTAGGATTACTCCATCCGCCACGCATATATAGTCAGACTCGTTTTTTGATAATTGTTCATCGATTCTTCGCCCTACTTCCCGAGGCGAGAATTCATAGTTGATATTAAAGTATTTCTCCATAAGCAAAACTGCATTTTTCAAAATCAAGATAACTCCTCACAAATTCGAGCTAACTGTTTATTAATAGTTTGTACATTAAATATCGTAGTCGACAAACGAACTGATTCTTCAGCTAAAGATATTCTCAATTGCTCATCGCAGATTATTTTTTCCATTTGTTTAGCCAAAGTCTCCACATCTCCAGGATTAAAAAGAAGAAGATTCTTTCCATCTTCTGCGATATCAGGAATACCACCAACAGGAGTTGTAATCACCGGCAATCCATACGCCCAAGCATCCAGTACTCCCATAGGAAAACCTTCGGCATAACTAGGAAGACAGAATGCCATTGCTCGTCGGAACGCCTGATCTTTATTCTCTCCAGAAACCCAGCCTAGAAAAACGACCTGATGAACAATCCCTAACTTCACTGCTAAAGCTTTACCTTGTTCTATCTCACCATTACCTGCAAATACTATTTTCCAATCAGGATATTGATAAGCTATACGAGCAAAAGCCTTAATCATATCATCATATCCTTTTCTATGATTCACAGTGCCAGCATATAGAATTTCTTTCTCTTTTATATTTATACTAGTAGAATTTTCTCTATTTAAAGTAACCTCCGGACACGGATTATACAATACCGTAACCTTATCTGGAGAAATACCCAGTTCTTCAACCAAAGCATTTCGCCAGAATTCCGAAAGAACAATACATCTATCAGCCGTAGAAAAAAGATACTTATATCTATTACGTAACGAACTTTTTATAGTACTATCAACTGAATATGCATGAAAATGAGCAATGATTTTTTTACCCATCATTTTTGCCAAAGGCATCATCAGGCACTTACGTTTTGCAGAAGTCCGCTCACTAAAATGGAAATGAACGATGTCACAAAATGGCAACAATAGCATATATAGGCAAAAAGCAGAAAAGAAGTACCATAATTTCACCAATGCAGTGCCATCTCTATGAGTCTGAATCCACACACAATGATATTTTTTCCATTGCTCCCCTTTCTCGTGCTGTTTGATAACAGCAGTTATGCCACCTCGCGTTTTTCTACTTGTAGCTACAACTAAGACTCTTACCATCCTTTTTATCTTCTTATTTTAAATAAAATAAATAAAACCCTTTGCCAATTATGCTTCATAAGCCAAAAAATTATCTGCTGCAGTTTAGGCAACTTATAAGTTGGATATGCAGCTATAATATCTTGGGTAACTTTGTCAGTCAACATTTCTGACACGATTTTTTCACGTTCAACAGATGGATATGAAGACATTAAAATATCACCAACCTGATGACGTACATAACGAATAAACATACGATCAATACGTTCTTTGATTTCACCAGGATATTGAAGCAGAGCAGTTCTTCTAAGCAGTTCCTGACGATTAGAGATAAAGAATGGAAAACGATCAGTACGGACCTTTTTTGAAATAGAAGCAGTATTATTGTAATAAAAATAAAATATCTCCGGCATTTTAACGACAACAGAAACATGACCTAAAATATCTAAATTCCAAATCAAATCCTCTGTAATAAACTGCCTTTCTGATACAAATCTCAAGTTATTATTTTCAATTAAGCTTCGTCGATAAAGTACGATTTTAGCAGACATAGCTATATGACTTTCTATAGGGTCTTCTGCGCTTGAACTAATCATATCCATAGCAAAGTTTTGAATACAATCCTTATCAGTCAGCACTTCAAAAGTGTCAAAACTGTTCATAGTTTTCACAACACCAGCATCATCTATAGTCTTGATACCCGTGTAAACCGCATCTGCATTAGCCAGAATAGCAGTATTATACATAAGCTCATAGGTATTAAGTTCAACCCAATCATCAGAATCACAAAAAGCTACATATTCACCTTTTGCAACTTCCAATCCACTATTACAAGCCATTCCTAAGCCGCCATTTTTCTTATGAACAACTTTTATGCGAGAATCACGCGCTTGATATACATCACACATCACAGGACAATTATCAGGACTCTCATCATCTACCAAAATGATTTCGATATCATGTAATGTCTGATTAACTAGAGATTGAATACATCTATCGAGATATCTTTCGACATTATATATTGGGACAATTATTGATACTTTAGGATTCATCATATATTTTTTTATTTATCGTAAAACAAGAAAGCTTTATAAGTTACAGACTCTCGTGGAAAGCCAGAGTTTTTAAAGACATTCCAACACGTAGCCATCCACATGGCAATAATAAAAATATGAGCATATTGTTTATACTTATTGCCAAGCTGCCAAAAGCAAATTAAAAGCATAGATGCGATTATCAGCTGATAAAGTTCAAAAAACATAACGATACGAATAAACAAATGACTTATATTACAGATTAAAAAATATCCACATCCATAAATAAAAGCAAAGAAATACCATAAATTAAAATATTTCACTTCACCTTCATACCTCTCCTTTAACAAAGGACCAAACCAAGTTATAGCTAAAGCGACCAAAAAGTAAGATAATTGCATTGGTCCGAATGCTCTTGCTTCCTTTGTATATCCAGCTCCAGCTATAGTAGAGATTCTGTGAGTATAATCGTCATAGCCAAAAAACACCGTGAAATTCTCAATATAAGTTACAAATCCCTGTAAAAAAGGTGTCATTCCTACAAACAAACAAGCAAACAATAAACAAACACAAATATAACGATATTTAGTTATTTCAATAAACCTTTCAGGAATATATGCAAAAACAAACATCGGCATTACCATTAAAGCTGAATGATGAATCAAAGAAGCTAAAAATAAAGACAGAAAATAAGGAATCGCTTTTTTTTCTACTATAAAGCGGCTAGCAAACAAAAATACGCAGGCAGCAGTCATCTGACGCATACCATTATTCATTGACCAAAAATACAAACTACCAAACAAGACTATAGGTAATGCAGCCAATATATAATGATACCCTTTCAAAGTTCTTACTATGAAATATATCTGCACAAAAGCCACTAATCCCATACCAACTGTATAATGAATACCTGCTCTATGTATTGCTTGTACAAACCATACCCATAAAGATTCCTCTAATCTTGCTTCTCCAATCTTACCAGTTTTAAATTGAATTATATAGCCTAACGAATCAACTCCCACATTATATCTAATACCACATATTATAGTATAGAATAACATGAAATACCAGATATAGTACTTGGACCCTAAAGATCCTTCACCATAGTTATTCGCAGTTTTGGCAAACCAACACATTACCCATGCGAACATTACATATATTAAGATATCAAATAGAAACATATTACCTTAATTTTATATCTATATATTTTTTCATATTTTGATATGCACGTTGCATTGAATAATGATTATCCAATGGAACAGATACATGCATAATCTTTTGAATCCAATCTTCAACTGATACAACAACATCAAAATTCTGCATTCTTTTATCAGTATGATATGGATTGCGAGTTATGATAAGCGGCTTATGCAAACCTTCAGCATCAGCTATCGTTGATAAACCGACACAATAGTTTAACTTATCCTGTTTGAGAGGACAAACAATAGCCTTGGCATGCGCCATAGCTTGCAACATCTCGGGATATACATTGCCACTGTTTTCCGTAATAACAACTTCTATATTAGGGATATTTTTACACTTCTCTACAAGATCTTCATAGTTCTGCCCTGCATGAGATTTGGCTGTCATAATTTTCAACTTAGCTCCCGTTTTACGAAAAGCTTGTATTAACGTATCAAAATCTCGGTTTTCCTTTCCTGTAGAAACAAAATAGCCTTCATCTGATGTATCTACTTTGCTGTAAAAATCCATATCTGCTCCCCATCCAGGGACAGAACATTTCTCCCTACATGTAAAACCACCTTCTATGGTTTCTTCCATACTCTTTTCGGAGAGGAAGAAAAGACGACTAACAGACATAATACAACGCTTATACAAGTATTTCTTCCAACCATTACAGTTCGGAGTATGATGCAGGTAAGCGAAGACTGGTATATTCAAAATATGAAATGACGACAACAGCAATAAGAGAACATGACAGCCAATATTTAAGTTTGGTATGAAAATCGCATCAGGTTTAACCTTCCAAACGAGTTTGAGGTCATTCAGTAAACTCTTTCTTTCCTGTTCCCAGACAACTTGCTTACTATCCTTCTCCATTTCTACCGCTCCATACAACCAATGAGATGGAACTTTTCCTTGCATATAGAGATTGTGAGTCTGAGCTTCACCAATATATAAAATTTTCATTTGCGAATTAAAGACTTTATAAATCGACCAACTTTATTAGAATTAAAGAAATATCCTTTTTTCATTTTAAACTTATCTGACCATGACATCCACGTTGCAGAATAGTGATGAATGGTATAAGTATAATCCGTAAGTTCCATTTTGGAACTCATAAACTCAATAGGACAGAAGTACTCCCAGGGGTAAACTGTAATACTCCCTACCTTTGTTGGCTTATCTACACGAGCAGGCATTCCATGTTTACGAAGTACCTTGGTTACAATAGGAACAATCGGAATTTGCTCCATGTGACCATCAGGAAATATATAATGAGTATTTTCATAATACTCCATAACTTCTTTAACAATAGGATTATGGGGTTCTATGGAAAATCCTAATCCAACATTAACCTGATCTTCCGCATTAGGTGTAGAAGCATGCTTCTCTACTGCCATCCAAGCACCAGAGTTAATAATATCATCCATATTACGAATCACCTCTACATCTGTGTCAAAATATACTCCTCCATTATCATAAATTATCTTTAGGCGTGCATAATCGCTCACGTATGCATACTTTTTTACTTCATACGCTTCCTTTGTAAATGGTATGATATTCACATCAAAGTTGTCTTCATTCCATTCCTTGATTTCATAATCAGGAAGAAACTTTTTCCAACTCTCTATATATCGTTGGTATTCTGCAGGAATAGGATTACGTCCAAACCAACAGTAATGTATTATTTTTGGTATCATATTTATTTAAAATCGTGATGTTATTTTCCCAGCTAACTTATTTGCATATTTAGATAAAAATAAACTAATAAACGTACCTATAATGTAAAAGGACCATCCGCCTAGGCTAACATCAATACCGCCTACTGACCAATTATAACTTTCAAGTGCTCTCAAAAAATATTCATTCATAATGTAAGATTCCAATGATATAATTCCCATGAAATTCAGACACGCAACAACTCTACTTTGCGAATTAAGAATAAATATTTGATTAATCAATAATGCAAAAACAGTCAGCATAAGTACCCCTTGGAAGCCAAATAAACAGAAATGCATGTTATACAAATGATTAATAAGATAAAACAATACATATAGTCCTAGTGGCAGCACAACAAACATCAATATACTTCCTTTCTGTTTTTCTTTGATATTTTTAGCCAATATATAACCAAAAAAATAAATAGGCCATCGACTAATCATAAAATGCAAAAGAGCATCATAAGGTGGAGAGTAAGCATAAAAGTAACAAATTAAAGATGAGACTAAAAACCAAATCCACCTATATCTCGATGTAAATAATATATGCAAGAATGGAGTCAATAAATACAGAAATAAAATACAGGTTACAAACCACAGAGGACTACTATTAAATAAAGCCCCCCAGCCTGATATTTCCATGAGCATCCCGATATTCATTTCTCGTCCCCTTGGATTCCAAAGTAAAATTGGAACCACAAGTATCACCAATGGTACAACTATTCTAACATAACGTTTCAACCACCAGGAAAAGATACTAACATGATGCGCCTTACTTTTAGTATATGAATTATACATTCCTACTCCCGAAAGGAATAAAAAGATATCAACTCCAACACCCAAACTACCAACTAACCTTGCAGTCCACGAAGGCATCATAACGCCATAAGCATGTAAATGTCCAACAATAATCAATATTGTTGCCACTCCCATCAAAGCTGTTCTATATTGAGAAAACAAGCCTAGATTAAATAAACTATAAATCTTCATAATAATATTGTTCCCTTATATTACCAGATTCATCTGTATTTCCATCATTGATCATCAGTACATCAAAATCAGACATGGTTTGCTCCTTGATACTATCAAGCATTCACTCAATAGTTGCCGCAGCATCATAAACCGGTACTATAATTGACATTGTGTCATAATTTTATTAAAAAAGGGGATGCTTGTATTAATGGCTGCAAATCGATAAATCCTTTTTGATAATCATTTTTTGTGTTTAAAATATCATCCACAGTCATATCACTATGTAATAAAAAAGGTGACTTCCTATCTTTGCCTAAAGAAAGGAAAAAATCGTGAAATTTAAAATGTCCACCTAACAACTTACCTGAAATCTCTAACCATAAATTTGGAATTCCATACGCTTCTGCAACAATTAAACCATGTAGCGATGAAGATGCAATATAGTCACAACTAGCTATTTGTTCTATAACTGAAGTCCAATCATCATATCCTTCCATCTTAATGAAAAGAACATTAGAATCAGACTTAAGTCTAGTTAAAACAGGATGATTGAAATCATCATAATGAGGTATAATTCCCAGTTTGTAGCGCTTCTTTTGCACAGAAGGTGTATATAGTCTAGGCAATAATAAAGCAGGATCTCCATAAACCTCAGGACAGTCTACACCTTGCTTTAAGAGCCATTGCCGCGTTAAAGGACCACGAACTGCTAATATTTTTTTAGGATGACAATACAAAACTCTACTATCATCTATTGTACCACTTCCCCATACTATAGTATGTTCATTGGTCAACATTCCTAGAGTTGATCCTATAGCAAGATAGTTGTCTTTTTGCGACCTTATAGATAAAGTAGAATAATATAAATATGATAGCTTCCTATTCCAAAGCTTTTCTAATATATATATATTAATATCATCTCCCCAATTACGATGCATCAACCTTCCATAAGAGAAATGTAGACAAGCATTAATACATATTGGATGGCAAAATACATCTATAAACGCCATCACTATTTTATTAAAAATCACACTTAATTGTGATTGATCATACTTCGACATGTTTATATAGAAATTTATTTAAAATTATGGATAATATCCACTTCATTTTATCCCAAATGGATATTTGGCTAGCATAATATGGATATATTTTTTACTATAAAACTCATTTTTCATTTTAGCATTAATAAACAATCTACGCAGATATGTTTTATAATGCTTTAAAAAAAAATGAACATCAAAAACATCCATAAATTGATCTATATCACCAACAGCATTAATTTCCAAAAGAGTTCTTATACATTTTGCACATATACCACAATTATGCAATTCATTGAAACAAACATTCAAATATTTATATGCAGGAGGATAGCAACAAAGGCTGCGCACTTTATCTAATCTTTCGACTTCAGCTCCCTCACTATTAAACGTCATTCAATTTATAGACAAGCAAGAATAGGTAAACATATCAAATATACATGTCCCTTCATTCTTCACAACATCTCCATCTATAGAAAAATCCTTCACGGAATTAGAGGAAGAAAAATGATAACTCTTTATTCCATTTTGTAATGTGTAGATACAGAACAATGCAACAAATGACTCCATTTCCAAATGATCATAAGGAACATATTTGTGCATTATAAGATGAATATTTGATTCTATAAAATAGTATGCAAAACCATATTCCTTCGAAAATCGTTCTGCCATTTCCATTCGACCTTCAATCAAAGGAGTTCTTAATGTTTTTTTCTCCTTTAAATCCTGCACCAACATTAAAGAAAAACAACCCATTTAATTTGCACGATCTTGGAATATCATCGCTGGTATTGACTTGTATTGTATATAAAGAATCAACTCCACAAGATATACCTGTTCCTATTATATTTTTCTCTTTAGTAGGATGAAAATCACTAAATGGTGCAATAATTTCTACATCATGTAATTCAGAGTTTCCCAAGCGTAAGCCTGGAATATAATGCTTCTTTATTGTATAATATAATTCGCTACTTATTGGAATTTCAGAATAGAAATCATATCCATTCTTCATTGCAAAATACAAAAATCCTACAACATAAGCATCAATTCTGTCGATACATAAAAAAGGCAAACAGGTTTCATTAATATTAGTTATTAATAACTCCCTATCCCCCCATTAATAGTGAACACATAACCTGTTTTTCGTTCAGTCTAATACTTTCAATCGTAATCTTCTTCATTTTTATATCATTGTTAATAACAGAAAAATCAAAAAAATAACTACTATTTTATTGGTGGAGTGAACATTGGATCTTCCAATATCCCCCAATTATTCAAATAATTCCTTATTGTTTTTTTTATCCTACCCCACAATGTAAGCTGTTCATAAATAGAAAAGCAGCAACCTTTCCAAGGAGTTAATTTAAGATATTTACTATAAAGTTTACGATATGGATGCTGACAGTCTTTAAACCAAGGTTTGATTGGAGCAGCAAAGTGAATAATACCTGGACTACGTTTGGATACATTTAATTCCGACAAATACTTATCAAAAATTTTAGGAGAACGAAAGAAGTAAAAGGTTGTCATATTCCATCGAATAGGAAGCAAAGCTATTTTGTTTTGGAAATAACAAGCTAGCACATCCTGCTCATTTACTATCTTTCCTATTATTTTAGATGCATACTCCATAATCGGCAAAGCATATTCTATCTTTCTCCATTTTATCAAATCACAAACCATCACACCAGAGTTAATACAAATATCTGTTGCTTTAAGTCCTAAACGTGATTTGAATGCAATACAATCAGGAATATCTTCAGCAGCTGCAATCACTTTATCCTCAAGATTCCAGAAATATAATGGCTTAATATCGTCATGTACTATCATATCACCATCAAGGAACAGACATCGTTCTTCACTAGAAGGTAATAATTGAGGAATCAACAATTTAAAATACATGATAGGTTGCCATTGCCCGATAGGAAAATCTCCAAGGTTCTCTATACTACAGTTTATGACGTTAAGCTGAACATGAAAGTTGGTACAAACCTCTCTTAATTTTGCTTCTGTTTCTAAAGATATACCATCCGTCAATAAATAAATGATAAATTTCTTTTCTCTGTTAGTACAAAACAACGATGTCAACATCACAGCAGAATGTTGTATATATCGTTCATCAGCTACAATAACTATATTATAATGCATTTTAGCTACAAATATTCAAACTATTTTTACTATATAATTAAAACATTATCATTCTTTAGCATGAAATTCTCCTAACAATCCTGCCATTTACTATACTCATACCTTTCGCTACTAGAACTGTAACAAAAAGACCAATCAAGACAAATAGCAAATCATTTGAAAAACACTCACGACATACTAATAGTGTGGCACCTTGAACAAGATAAACCTCGTAAAAATACCCCCCCCCGTTTATCCATTACCCTGCATATAGGCAGGCGCATAAGGATATATGAAATGATGACTATAAAGATGATATTACATATAAAATAAGAAGAATACATATACCTCCATTTATTAAAGAAAGGTACAAACTGCTGCACTATATCGAAATTCTTGAAGCACAAAAAAATCAATACCATTATACTCATCAGCACCTTGATTCGTATTCCCCCAGATAGGCTTATCAAAAGCTTACTCTTCTTTATTTCATAGTATGCCAACAACACCCCCCATGACAAAGCAAGGCAAGCCAAGAATATACCATACAGGACTCTTCATTACTATCATAACACCAACAGTCATGCTAATAGCAATACATAATGCTAAAGTAGCATTTCTAACTATAAGAAATTTATAAGCAATATAGAATGCAGCATATAGGACTATAATCTCGGTCACATACCATCCGTAACGCAAATTTATATCTGAAACGAACCAATATATAAACAGATTTCTCCAATCTACTTCTTTACCTACAACCCATTCTGCTACAACATATAATAACATCGCTGTTAAAGCAGGCACGATCAACTTCACCATCCGCTTCTTCAACCATTCTGTAGACAGAGATTTATTCTTTTTCAAAAATCCACACAACAATCCATACCCAGACATAAACAAAAAGAAAGACACACACAAAGCACCTAATGCCGTTTCTCTCATAAATATCTCATCATGAATGTTATAGAAAGATGCCTGGTGACCTATTACAACAAGAAGAGAAGCAATAAACTTTAATAGTTGCGACTGTTCACGTTGCTTACATATCATATTTCCCCTTGCAGGCAATAACCAAATAAGTATTAAAAGTAATATTGAGAAAAACATATCTAACCCGAAAATTTAACAATACAAGAATTATAAACCATAGTACTCCTGCAGTAGGAGAAACTATTACAGGATATTGATACCCCAAAGTAGATGTCCCCCATTATTCCTTCACCATGTTTCCATAAAATCTCAACCAAATTCCAAGGCATTACATCACCTAAAGAACCTTTTGTGAGATACGAATATCCATAGTTTAAAAACAAAGCTACAAAATTCCAGATAATATAAGGAACTAGCAATGTACGAACTTTTTTAGTTATTTTCTTCTTATAGACAGAAAAACAGAAATCTTCTTTTCCTACAAAGAATAAATAACCGGACATGAAGAAGAAAGTTGGCACAGCTATTTGAACTATCGGAGCATTAATATTATTTGCCAAAAAATATGTAAAATCTCCGGGAGCACTTAATGCTGAAGTATGCAGCAGTACTACCAATGCGGCCAAAGGAAACCTCAGCAAATTTTAAGCGGAACTTTCTTGACTATTTCTTTCAATAACCATATTTACGATATCCCTTCTATATCTATTTTAATATATTTTTGTTCTTCCACTGTATTTTGAATTCTCCAAAAATCCTTACGCCAATACCTATCCGTTTGCAACCAAGGTGTTTTTTTGAAGAAGAGAAAATGCAGATAAGGCAGCGATCTCCCTTTATAATCTGTGATACTACCATTCTTCACATCATAAATCCATTGTTCACCATCCTTAGGCTGAGGACTAGTCCAATACTCATGGAGCAATACATTTCTATGCAAAATCGGATTCAAAAGATCCAAAACCTTGAAGTAATGAATGCCCAAGTGGCGACAAACATAATAATGGATTCTACGAATCGTACGAAGATTAGGACATACTAGACTAGACCATTCTCCTTCATCCAAGGACACAGGTTTCTCATCTGTAATTTTTGACTTCCAATCCTTTATCTTAAAACAAAGATTACGATAATAATCATTGTTACGGCAAAAACAGCAATGACCAGCTATGTGATAGTTATGAGTAGTAATTACATCATAACGAGCCATATTCTTGTCATTTATAACCATACCCAAATTACCATAAACTAAATCCAAATCACCCATTCCCCAAAAATCATAGCCCTTAAGTTCTTCATGGTGAATTGCTCCAATGAAAGGTTTCAAGTCGGTAAGCTTATAGGGTTGTGGGTAATGATAATCTACCCCTAATCTCTCGCTCACCAACTTGCAATAATCCCCGTATGAGCATTGGTGAAATATCGTATTATTATACCTTTGCTTAGGCAATGAACAATCTGTATAGAAGATAAAATCCACCATCGGATTACGCCCACAGGAATAGAGATATAACTCTATCCACCCAGGCCATTTACCAAAGTAAGGTATGATTTGTGCAACTTTATAATTCATAATTCAGAAATATCACAATCCCCAAAAGAGAATCTTTATTATTTTACATTGTGAAGTAACCTTTATAATTTCAAAGCAAACGATGGTGATAAAAAGACTTAATAAAAAAGCCTCAAAAACACCATATATGCTATTGCTTAAATGTATAATTCGATTAAGTATGGCTTCAACAAGTAACGACTGAAGCATATATATCTGCAATGTTTTTTGTCCAATATTTCTCCATCCGGGGAGGGTAATCTGACAGATATTCCCCATTTTAATGAGTGCTATACTCAGACTTAAACCAGCAACAAAGCGTATAATAAATACATACCAATCTCCATGCCTTAACATATGGCTAAAAGAACATTCGAAATAATTGTGTTCATGTGTTGCTAAAGGCAGACATAACAAGAAGCATAAAACTAAAAGAACAACAACATATAAGTTGATTCTATTCAAGATCTTCTTAACACATGCCCCTGCGCCAAATAACGTATAGGAATAAAGAGAAAGAGAGGCTATTTCAGATAAAGCGCTACATTTTTGCACTAATAAGTTAATCCCAAAAAGAAACGCTGTTCCTAAAACCAACCTCGAAACGCATGACAGTTTTTGCAACAACTGCCATAATATAATAGATACCAGATAAGCCTTAATAAACCAGAGGAAAGAATGACACCAATTACCAAAATATGTATTCAAATTAGCAACTATGCCATCGTGTATTAAATGACTACCCCCCAAATAAAAAGTTGTCAACACTATTGTCCATACTGTATAAGGAACAACAAACCGCTTAATAAAACCTATCCAAAAGGCACAATCTATATGCTTATCTGTCACAAGAATCCCACTAATAACCAAAAACAATGGGATATGAATAAAATAAATAATACCCGTAACCCTTAACTCGGCTCCATTAGTCATGCAATTAGATAATACATGACCTACTATCACAAGATATATTGCAAATGCCTTAAGGCTATCAATCCAAGGATTTCGTTTCCTAACAACTATCTCCATCACAAATTAGAAATTATTTCTCGTAACTTAGACTCTAGTTTCTCGTAATATCCCCAGATAACATCTTCTGCACCCTCTACAAATCGTCTTTGACAAGCAAAATCCATATATTTACCTTCGTTTGAATTGAGATCAGATACAAGATTAACAACATCCTTATTATCTTTTCCCATATCAAAAAACACAATAGCATCTTGGTTAAAAACATCAGAATCTGGTTGATTGTTACTTCCCCAATAAATTGGGATACAACCACCTTGAATTGCTTCGAGAAGTTTTTCTGTTACATAACCGGGAGCATTGGAGTTTTCTGGAGTAAGATTAAATCGATAATGCTTTAACCATTTTACCTTATCATCTTTATAATCTGCTTTAAGAGTATCATTGTTATGCATCCAACGACCACAACTATCAATCGTATCAACAGCAGACAACTCATTAAAAATCATCTCACGCCCTTTGTCTCCATGACTACAAAGAAATGAGCAGAACTTTCTATTCTTATAAGACTTGCTTTCAGGAGCATTCCAAATTGCAATTTTCCTCTTTATCGATTCATAAGATTCCATGGGATCAAGAGCCCATGTTATCCAAAAAGGAATATGTAGATAATTGGCATGATCAGTTATATCATCAAAACCAATTGACAAGTCAATACTTGGCTCATTCAGCATAAAATCATGCCACTCCTTACGAAAAGAAAGATTCTCACGAGCAAAGAAAATTTTTAAGTCACAAGGTTGATATTTGATAGACCATTCTGGACCACAAATAGTAAAGACTCCAGCCTTCAATCCTGGTTTCTCTTTTAGCAATCCACGTCCCTCAATAAATTTGGGAAGCCACAAATCCTGCTCAAAGAAAGGAGGAAACCAATTATAAAGTTTAGTCTGATATGCTTTAGAAAACTGCAATCCCTTTCTGCGTAGCCTATATAAGTTATTATAATATTTTAATGTACTTATTCCTACCATAGTTTCATCTTAATAATGTATTAATTTATGGGCAACTCTTTTAAATCCCCATTTTAGAAAAAGGAAACCGAGTTTCCATTTCAAACTTCTCAATTGCTTTATTTTTTTTTCGTAAAGCATTATTCCTTTACTAATTTCCGCATCAGATAAGACATTATAGATAAATGCTTCGGTAAAAATACCAAAAGAAACTTTTTCTATAATATTTATTGCATTGGAGACAACTAGAATTTCGTTCAACTTATCACGAAACCTCAGTCGCATATTATAAGTTTTGCGAGTAAAACGTCTAGTTATAGAGTTATCATTGACAACATAATGATAGAAAGCTTTTGGAAGATAAGAAACCTTCACTTCAGGATGTTGTAACAATTGTACCCATATCAGTAAATCCTCACAGTGGTTGATACCTTTAAAAAACTTTGCATCATATTTTCTGTATAATTCCGTACGGATAAGCTTATGCCACAATGAACCAAAGATTCTATTCTCAAACATATTTTGCAACACTTGCTGCGGAACAAGAGAAGTGGGTTGTTGTCTGCAAAGTCTCTCGTTTTTGTTATCATTAATAAAATAATCTGCAATAACTACATCTGAACCTTCTGTCTTCGCTTTCGTATATAATTCTTCAAGCATATTCGCCTCCATCCAATCATCCGCATCCGCATGAATACAATATTCCCCATTTGCTAGTTCAATACCTAGCTGTCGAGCCATTGCAACACCTTCATTTTGCTTATGAAACACTTTGAAGCGGACATCTTTTGCAGAATATTCATCAAGTATTCTACCTGATTCATCGGTACTTCCATCGTCAATCATAAGAACCTCAAAATCTTTCAAAGACTGTATGAGAATACTATCAAGCATATGTTCGATAGTGTCTGATGCATTATAGACAGGTATAATTATTGAAACTTTTATCATTTAACGAAACCGTTTAAATATCTTTCCTATAACTTTTTGTCTAACCATCTGTTTGGTTTCTGCATTCATAGCAAAAGAATACATAATACCTATAGTACAAAAAACAGATAAAGAGCAAACGACAAGGAATCTCAACAATCCATCCGGCATCATTTCCCTAACAATGTATGGTATAATACATGCTATTATTATAAACAAAGAGTTCTTGACCATAATCTGGAAAAAAAATCTTCCGGATGGAAAATTAATATAATGTTTACTGATCCATAGATTTGCAAACATCCCTAAAAATTGAGGCACCAATGTTATAATATAAGTAACTACAGGACTATAGCCCAACTTTAAAAAGATGTAGACCAATGGCAACTGTATCACAGGAATAGTATTACCGATTAAAGCCATTTGTTTAATATGTCCTGATGCAATAATAGCTTTATCTATCATAATATACGAGTTGACTAGCAATGAAGAGATAATTGTTATCTTTATGAATTCGGAAGTATATTGTGGAACCTCAGTTAGCCATAGCTTCAAAACATAATCAATTTCCATAAATACAGGAACAGCAAATATGGCTAAAAGAAATAATGTATATTGAGTAATATTAAAAACTAACTTTTCAAAATGTTCTCTATCATTTGCTCCATAATATTTAACCAACTGTGGCTCTGCTGCAATAATAAAGCCATTAACAAACTGACTAATCGTAAAAGTAACAGTTGTTGCCAAACCTCTAGCAGCATTTACCAAAGTACTGAAGAATATATTCAACAGAATGGATACTCCTTGAGTATTGCCAACTTGAAATACATTAGCAATAACAGACCACCCAGAAAACCTAACCATTTCCTTTAATAAGTTATGATTAACTTTCAATGTGAATTGACATTCTGGGAATTTTCTTATACAATATACACGGTATACACTGATATTGATAGCGCTAACACCAAGCAATAATGCAGAATATATAATTAACTTATCACCTGGAATAAATATCAGTAAGAACAAGACTGCAACCTTTGCTACGGTCTCAAATATACTCATGAAAGCATAAATACTAAAATTTTCATGTGAAGTCACAGCTGCGGTGTATGGTGTTTGAGTTATACTTAAAAAAACAGTTAGAACCGAAAACTGAAAGACCCAATTGGCAGCAACCATTCTTCCAGAATCTATATTCAGCTGAGAATTAAGAAACCATATACCAAAAGTTTCTAATAGTACGACCACAAAGGTACCAACTATCAAATGAATAACAAAAGCTGTAGAGAAAGTGTCTTTTAATACCAAAGCATCCCCTTTGCCCAAATTCAAGGATAAAAATCGTCGAGTACCAGTTTGAAGTATACTATTTAAAACTGTAAACATTGAGACAAAACCTCCAACGACATTATTAACGCCATAATCAGATGCTCCAAGCTTCTCTAACACAATTCTTGTAGTAAAGAAACTCAATGCCATTATTACAAATTGGCGCATATAAAGATAAACTGTATTTTTTAATATACGTTTATTGTTATCTTCCATACAATCTACTCTTTACTTTTTTATTATTCTGAAAAAACTAGTTTTTAAACATAAAAATGGATTGTTTGCATACCATTTTATTGAAATTCTATTCAATTTCTTAATATCACTAAATACATTAGGATAAATCATATATCTAGTAGTATTTTTTGTCATCAATGTAAACTTACGCTTATAGAAATGAGCATATAATATAGGGGTTTCAACAATTTTACCTTGTGAGTTTATACCTACAGAATATAGAGATACTCCATCTTTGACATATACTATATTATCAATCTCATCACACTTTTCTCTTTTCCAAAAAGGTAGTCTATCTAAATGATTTTGATAAGCCGGATCTTTTGAATACAGATCGTAACAATTATATACATCTCTAAATGGCACATATAGAGGAGAAGGACCATCATAACATCTCCTATTCGGACCGAACCCACTCCAAAACAAATCAGGATACAAATCAAAATATCTACCAGAGGCACCATAAGGTAATTCATCAAACCATTCATTTTGAGAACTTTGAAAGACTTCTTTCCATTGAATATTTCTCCATAAGCCACGTGCAGTTTTCCAAACATGCTCAAACTTATCATTTACAACACTCTGAATATGAAAATGTCCCATTCCCAAAAGATAATCTTTAGTAGACAGAAGTTCTTCTGTTAAAAATTTCCTTATATCTCCAAATATTAAATCACAATCACAATATCCCCAAAAATCATATCCATCAACATAATTCGAAAAGATTTCTCCATATAATGGTCTAAAATCACACAATTTATATGGTTTTTCCAACCACACTTGCATACCTAACACCCTCTCCAGTCTTTTTTTTATATCAGAAAGGGAAGTTGAAAGAACTTTTATGTTCGAAGCATCACATTTTATATCTTGATCTGTGGCTATCAGAAAATCCACCGTTGTATTCAACTTGCAACTTTCTAACCAAAACGGAAACATATTTGGCAACTTGCCAAAATATGGCAATATAACTATTATTGATTTCATTCCCTCACTATTACTTATGAAAAATCAGCAATAATTTGTTTTATATATATAGGATCCTCACACTTCGAAGGATTATGTCCTTCAGCTGATTCATTGGTAAATTTACCTTTAACAGGAACCCTATCTTTTGCTCCCATACGAAACCATTCATATTCTATATCAAGGTGTCCTAAATCAATTGCTTGATACCCTAATTTTGACAATTCATAAGCCAATACTGTTGCTGTAATTCCAAATGACAATAGAATCAACTTGTCTTTACATACATTATTAACTATATAGTTATAAATATCATCATATTTAGCAAAACCACTCAATGCAGGACCTAAGATGCGTTGAATACTTTTAGTATTTGCATACAAATCATTACCGATACCAGAACGAGTTTTCGCTCCTTCCACTATAACGACATCGCGACCTTCCCAAATCTGTTTAATTAAAGATATATGCTCTGCACAATGGCTTTTATCTTTATGTTCAAAATAAAATCTTGTCAGCTGAGTATCAAGATAAACCTTGTCAAAGGACAACCACCGAAGGAACATTTTATGATGCCCAACAACATAATTAGTCCAAAAGCCCTGCTTTGGTTTACCTTCGTAATGATTCAAATGGTTAGGTATGGCTACCTTATGGTTAGGTAAATCAGATTGCAAACATTCAAGTAACATAGAAGAAAGTCTCAGTGATGGATGTTGATATTCTCCACCTAGACCTTCAATACTATCCAATTCTCCATCTCCAAAACGACTCAAAGAACACTTATGGTCAATAATAAACTTTACTGATTCCAAAGAATTCATTATTTGTAGTTTCGAAGTCTTCTTGAAAGCTATGGGAATCAAGAAATGTTCATAAACAAACTGACGGATTATTTTCTTTATCATAATTTTATAAACTCTTAATTACTAATGTCATTGGAACAACATTAATCCATGCGTCATTTGTTACGAAACAAATGACAGTATCTACACCAATAGTAATGATACTAATCCAATTCTTCAAAATTCAGTTTAAAAGCATTGTTATCCATGACAGCTTTATAAAACTTAACATGTCGTAGATATTCATTGCCTCTAACTACCTGTTTAACTTCCTCTATCATAGTATCATCTGTCTTACAGCCAAAAAAGATTGAAGTCAAAGCTGCAGGATTAAACGAATAAACTTTATGCTCTTTTTTAAACAGCATTCTCTACCTCATCATTATTATAAGGCAAGCTGTGTCTTTTAGCAATTATATAATTGCATCCTGAGCCTCTTTCGGTGGGTCAGTTTCCGAAAGAGA